>Ga0208151_100586_pt1 | contig 14390 bp, 12 predicted proteins | sample ECH_Bhost_MetaG_FD_187130 | JGI IMG/M metagenome (GOLD analysis project Ga0208151, IMG submission 187130) | Hot spring microbial mat communities from Yellowstone National Park, Wyoming, USA - ECH_B host_MetaG (SPAdes) (version 2) | ecosystem: Environmental > Aquatic > Thermal springs > Hot... | reverse complement strand
TGATATCAACAATAACAAGCATCCTTGCTTATCCTTTTTTATATTTTTTCCATTTATTTTCAAGGTAATGAAAGTGCAATAGAGTGCATTCAGACACATAATACCTGACAATATCTTCAAAATGGATTCAAGAGATCTGAATGGTACGTAATGAATGGAATTAATTTTAGCAAGTAAATTTATGAGAACATCATAGACTTTGAAGAGTATTCTTCTCTTGCATTTATTTTCTTTTTCTTAGTAATGCTTCAATTTATAAAGGAAATTTTATATCTAGGAAACTAAACATCTTCACAACAAGGGATCTGTTTTATTTGCTCCAATCTCTAACAGATGACCTATATCCTAATATTATCTCCTTTAATTTATCATAGATTTGAGTTTGTTGATAAATCCCCAATCAACTCGTAATATTCCAATGTCTGTAATACGTTAGACTTTATGCATCGTACTTTTTTCAAAGCAAAGGTTTAAATACAATAGTATAAAATATGTCGTAGGGTAAAAAGTTTTTTATCAAAATATAGATTAAGTGGGCACGCATTTGCTAGTAAGTCTTTAAACTATAAACATAAGATTCTTCAAAATTTCGATTATAAATCGATTCTAAGGGAATACAGATATGAATTTCATATATGGCACGAAAAAAGGAAAAGATTATAACGCATGTTAACGCATATTGACTTACGAAACCTATTTAACTACCTATTTTCATTTTAGAGAGGGTAATTAATCATATGTTAAAAGTTAAGAGAGTTTATGATCCTTTAGAAAAGGATGATGGAATTAGGATTTTAGTAGACAAATTATGGCCTAGAGGTGTTCAGAAGGATCAAGTAGACGTTTGGCTTAAGGACATAGCACCTAGTGATGAACTAAGGAAATGGTATAATCACGATCCTAACAAATGGGAGGAGTTTAAGAGGAAGTACTTTGAGGAACTCAGTAGAAATCATAAGGTTGAAATACTCTTACAGTTAATTGAAAAGGAGAATAATGCAACCTTACTTTTTGCCTCAAAATCTCCATATAATAACGCGGTTGCATTAAAAGAGTATTTAGAGAAGGTATTAAAGGTTTGATCGCTATATTATAGGTTATGGGTTGACCACCCTTTGAAGTAACTTTACTAATATAGGATCACCTTTGTGGAGTAATAAAAAATGCTAATAACGAGGCTTAAAGCAAGAGTGGAAGAAGTAAAGTTAGGAGAACAAACTACGGGAAATATATACGGGCCCGTCGGTTTTTGCTTAGAAATATAAGCAAATACTTTAAATTTGTTTCTGTTCATTAATTTTTTCTTTTTTTCTGTTTATTAAAAGCTTTATAAAATAAAAATTTTTAAAACTTTTAATTTAAATAAATACATATTTATTTATAATTAAATTTTTTTTTTTTAAAAAACTGAAAATATAGATAGTCGATTTTTAATATTGAACTTAATAAATTGTTGAATTGAGGTGATAGAAAAATGCTAGAAGATATAAAAAGAAAAATCAAAACTTAAGATAATAGGAAAAAGGCTATTCATCACCAGTTTTAATAAACACACTGAAATATCTGACAGGAATTAATTTGGTAAAAGCCTATACCAAAAACAGTCAAAGGTAGGATATGCCAAGCTAAAGTATACTCTAACTTCAAAGGGCCTGGAAGTTGCGAAAAAGCTCAGGGAAATTGAAAAAATCATGAGCAGTAAAGAATATGAAATACCCCTTTAGGAAGAGTTTGGCATTATCCAGAATCATTATCTGGTACATATTAATGAATATGATAACATAATTCGTGTGAAGGACGGGAAAAGGATTACAGAAGTTTATAATTCTAATATTCACGGCAAAATAAAACTAAAGTGTGCACTGTGCGACTCTGAGGACTGCGTTCATGTGAATTTTGCTTATTCTCTGCCACCTGTGAGGGAATAGATGGAAAGGTATAAATGAAGAATTTTTAATTGAAAATCTTTAATTTATTCGATTAGGAAAAATTTACTAGATAAATCCTTCGCAAATTCATATAAAATTTTTGTTTTATTTATTTTATCTAAAAATAGATAATTTTTCCCAATTTTAATCTTAGCTTTTAATTATTTAATATCCTTTTTATGTTCAAAAGAACCCCAATTGTCCTTATATTTTTCATATTCTTTTTTGGGTAACCAATAACTTTTCTTTCCTTTTTTATCAATTCTTGGTGTTGCTAAAGATTTAGCTTTTTTAGAAGGCATAATAAAAATGTTTGGATTTTCATTTATATTATTAACTATGAATAGATATTCAGACATTAATAAAGTATTTAATGTATTGTTAAGAGGGACAGGATCTTCATCTGAAAGACTTTTTACCTGAATAGTGTGCATCTCTTTTCCTTTCTGATCATATATAATAACATCTATCCCTCTCGCATTACGTGAGGTAGGCATAACATTCCAACCTCTTTTGCTCAATTCGTAACAAACATAATATAACCCTGCATTTCCAACAAGTTGTCTTTTACCTGTATAATTATCATTATTAGAATTATCTTCTTTCATAAAATACTTTACAAAGTTTAAATATATAAATTTTATTTTAAAAATTACCAAGCATTATCTATTATTGTTGATCAATCCACAGCCTATTGGCATGTTCAGTATGCTTGGACATTATCCGAGGCACAGGCATCGTTGCAATATCACTTGCAAAAAGGGGTATAACCAGAAGAGATAATCAAAAGGAGGAAAAATAAAAGATGAAGCGTATTAGAAATCCTTTTTAAAAAATAATTTATTATATTTTTATTCTCTTTAATTATCCTATGAATATTGTATACCAAAACTTTCACTATTACTTCCTTTCTTGAATTAATCTTGTTCATTGACCTGATAGAATCACCAAACTTCCTTTTAATTGTAAATGGCGGTTGAATTTTTTCCAAAAACGGCGGAGTAAAATTTGCCAATTTCGTCGCTTAAATTTTTACCACCCTTTTTCGTTTTTTAGAAAAAGGTTGGGGGGAATTTGTACAATTTGGAGATGTGGCATATGATTAAGGAATTGAAAGAGAATGGAAGGAGTATTTCAAAGATTTCCAGAGAATTAGGAATATCCAGGCAAACTGTGAGAAAGTATTTGAAATCAGAAAAAGTTCTATCATATAGAAAGCTTAAAAAGCCATCAATATTAGACCCATTTAAACCATATATCAAGGAAAGAATTGATAAATCTGACATTTCAGCAATAAAAATATTTGATGAAATTAAGGAAAAGGGATATACAGGAAAATATACCATTGTAAAGGATTACTGCAGTGAAATAAGAAAGCAGAGGAGCATACAAGCAGTATACAGGTTTGAAACATATCCTGGTGAACAGGCATAGGTAGATTTTGGATATTTTGGTTACATTGAAGAAGATGGGAAAACCAAAAGGTTATTTGCTTTTTCAATGATACTTGGTTACCCGAGAAAAAGATACGTTGAATTCACTACCAATATATCAACTGCAAACGTTACAAAATTACACATCAATGCATTCCAATACTTTGGTGGATACACAGACACAATACTTTACGATAACATGAAACAAATAGTAATAGATAGGAAGATAAATGTATCAGAATCAACATTCAACAAAGATCTTCTTGATTTTGCGGAGTATTATGGCATAGTAATCAGGTTAAGCAAGCCATACAGGCCACAAACAAAAGGATAGATTGAAAATACAATAAAATATGTTAGGAACAACTTTTTCAAAGGTAGGACATTTACATCAATATCTGACATTAATAATCAGTGTATGGAATGGTTAGATACTGTGAATTCAAAAATTCACAGCACTACTGGCGAAATACCAAATAATCGTGCAAAGCGTGAGAATTTGAACTCTATAACAAATGTTCCTGAATATAGAGTAAAGTTAAATGAGATGCTTAAAGTTTCAAGGGATTGCTACGTATCTTACAAGGGGAACAGATATTCTGTAACCTGGAAATATGCTGGAAGATAAGTAAAAGTGACAGAGATGGGTTCCAGAATTAAGATTTACATAGATGATGAAGAAATTGACCATGTACTGATTTCAGGTATAGGAAAGATAGTGAGAGTAAAGGAACATTTTGCTGGATTACTAAAATGTATCAGGGAAGAGAACAAAGTAAAATACGAACAATTGGTAGAAAAACGTGATTTAAAGATCTTTGATGAGGTGAGTAACAATGAACACGTATGAGCAAGTTCATGACAAATTAAAAACATTGCATATAGAAGCAATGGATTCAATATTAGATAATTACATTTAAAATGCGAAGGACAAATCATTTCTTGAGATTTTAGAATATTTGCTAGACCAGGAAATAAAGAACAAGAAACAAAAGACAATAGATGTAAGACTAAAATATTCAGGATTTCCATTCAGGAAAACACTTGATGAGTTTGATTTCACATTCCAGCCAAGCATAGACAAAAATACAATAAATGAACTCAGGACACTCAGGTTCATTTACAATAAGTAGAATGTGATATTTCTTGGTCCTCCAGGTGTAGAAAAAACACATCTAGCAATAGGGATAGGAATGGAAGCTATAAGATCTGGGATACTTGTGTATTACATAAGTACTGTGAAACTTATACAGAATTTAAAGAGGGATTATCAAACAGGTAGGCCGGTATATAAGCTCAGAACATACAATAAATTTCCATTAATGATCATTGACGAAATAGGATATTTACCATTGAACAAGGAAGAATCTAACCTGTTGTTCCAGTTCGTATCCTACTGGTATGAGCATAATTCAACCATATTCATGAGCAATAAATCATACTCGGAATGGGGTGAAATATTAGGGGATGAAGTAATAGCATCAGCAATTCTTGACAGGATCCTGCACCACTCAACAACAGTAAACATAAAAGGTGAATCTTACAGGCTCAAAGAAAGGAAAAAATGGGTTTATTTAATCCAAAATAGAGGGTGAAAAGAATGAGGAAAGGTATAAAGTGGAAAATATTAGACCGCCATAATTGGCAAATTTTCAACCGCCATTTACATGATTACGTAATGTACTGTTTCTATCTTAGTTCTTTGTTTATATTCATCTGGCAATCCCTTTTTCATCTTTTTCCTGTAATATCCCTTTGTCCTGTAAACAGGTACTTCCTCATACCTTGCTGGTATTACACTTTCAGTCCATATGACATTGCACATTCGTGATTATATTCTGAATCATACACCTTATCTCCTATTATATATTTGCTTTCCTTTATTATGAATTTAGGAACATTTTTCAATGCTTTAGGAAAATTCAATGAATCAAGCCTAAAATTCAATCCTAGCTTAAATGATACAATTATCTTTACTTTTAATGCTGTAATTATGGTTGATTTCATGTATCTCTTTTTCTTTTTTAATCCAAATTCCCTTACCCTTTTGTCATAATAATGAGAATGATATTCAGTAGAGTAATTTTTTTAAACATTGACATTGCCTCCCTGAATACTTATTCAAGACTTTTTACCTTCATTATTTTCATAAATTTTTGAACGGTTGTAAAACGTGGAATATATTCCAATGATAATTGTTCTACAATTGATGTATTGTAATCCAATAAAATTATAAGACCCCTATATGATGTATCAAAATATATCTTCAATTCTAATATTACAAATAATTGTTATTGTGTATAAATTTTCTTGAAAAACTTATTGGAATATTGAGGTATGGATCTTTTAGCAATCTTGTAAGCTAGTTCAATAAATTTACAAATGTCGTTGTTCGTTTTAGACTGGAGGGTTCTATTAGTCATATTCGGGTATGACATAAAATACGACAAAACCTCTCCATTTTAAACAATTTTCTGAGGTTTTCTACAAGGCTTAAAGATGAAAATATTTATTTATATGATTTTTGATATCAAATTAGAATCCAGTATTGTATAAAGAGGTAATTTTTATGCCTATAACAAAATGTTGCAATAATAGCGAGATTGGAGGGAAATCTATGAAGGAGAAATCTGGATACTCATGAGGTGAAGGAAAATGACAATGGTTAAAGTGCCAAAAGGTAAAAACAGGAAACTAAAAAATGGGCCATTTTGATGCAAGGATTGACAAAAGCAATTTCCCGAATGAAGAAATTATTGATCTTAATGGTAAAGCAAGAAAGGTAGTTGAATATTTAAAGAATATTAAGGATATTCTGGAGGAATGATTTAATGGTTAGGATAGATTCAAATGAAGATTTAGTTAAACTTCCATCCCGAGAATCTGAAATTGCTAGAGCAATTTTAAATCTAAAACAAAGAATGGATCCTTCACACAATGGAAGACCTTTGGTAGATTCTTTAAAGGTCGAATTCAAAAGTAAAGAAGAACCTAATTATAAAATCGATAAAAAATCTCTAAATCAAGAACTAAGCAAAATTTCGAATTTTTCTTCATTTCCTTATTTTATGGAATACCAGGTTCAAGCTTGGGATTTTATTAATAAAATTTATAAGAATGAGGAAAGTAGGGCTCTAATAGTTTCAGCTCCAACAGGATTTGGTAAAACTGAGGCAGTTATACCAGCGGTTCTTAATCATATTTCAAATTCAGATGGTATAGCAATTTTAATTTTTCCAAGAAGAGCTTTATTGTTGGATCAACTTAATAGGTTATCGAAATACAACTTTAATAATGAAACTATTAGAATAGGAATACAATTCGATGGTATAGATCCCAAACTAACATGGACCGTTTATGAAGAAGAACAAACTAATATCTCATTGAATGCAAGAAATTCTATAGCTCCAAAAAAAATAGATCCATTGAAGCATTGGAACTATCATTTCGAAACTGAACTATTAAAAGTAAATTATATTTCAAATACTGAAGATAGATTAAAACTCAAAGTTATTAAATGCCAATGTGGTGGAGATTTGTTTCTAAATTTTTATTTTCGACCTAATATAATAGACCGAAACAAAGGTATACGTAGCCAAAATACTGAATTTCTAGAGGGAAATCCTGATAATACAAGTTGGAAGTGTGAAAAATGTAATAGAATCTACTCAATTTCTTTGTCAAGAGAAGATCATAAAAAACTGAAACCAAATCTTATATTTACCACTATTGATTCCTTGCCTTCTTTATTTTACGATCCTGATATTAGAGATCATATGCGTGGTAAAACAATTACGATAGTATTAGATGAAATTCATGTTTATCATGGATTATATGGCGCTCACGCAGCTACAATATTATCACAAATTGCCAATCCCAAAAAAATCGATAATAAATTTGTTATGATAGGACTAAGTGCGACTATTGATAAGCCTCAGGAATTTGGGAGGAAGATTTTTGGTAAAGATACTTTTGTAATTTTTCCCACTAATAATGACAAGAAAAATATTGAGAATGCTGAAACTTATTATTTTATAAAAAGTTCGAGCGATCAAAGGAATTCTGGAGAATTTTATACGCTTAAACCTCAAACAATGATTCAATTCGGATTGTTATCCATTTCGTCAATCATAAATGAAGATAAGAAGATGCTAACATTTATAGATTCAATTGAAGGGGTAAGTCTTTTAAAGGCTCAAATTCAGGATGCCTATAATAATAAAATTTTGCATTATTTTAGATTAGATAATCTTATTTCTAAAAAGGTCAAATATAAAAATGTATCTTGCACAGGATTAAATCCAGGACATTGTGAATCAGATTGTCTAATCTATAAAGAAGGAGAATGTTGGAACATATTACGTCATTATATGAACGTAAAAACGCCACAAAAAATTTCTATTATGCCAGTCACATCTTTAGCGGTTCCTAACAGAACTACTCTTGTGGAATCATCTATTATTTTCTCAACTTCTGAACTAGAGCTTGGAATAGATTTGCCTAATGTCATACATTTAGTGCAATATGGAGCGCCATTTACTATATTTAGCTTTTTACAAAGAAAAGGTAGGGCTGGTAGGAATCCCGGAGAAAGACCCAATTTTTATTTCATTCTTGGTGATAAATCTAATGATTTTCTTTACTTTTCTTATGGAACAGAAATATTGAATAAAACCTATAGATTACCAGTTAACCCTGAAAATAGAATAATAAAAGAAATACATAAGCTTTTAAATGAGACTTATGATGAAACATTGGAAAAATATAGAGAAATTAGTACTAATCAGACTGAAGAAGATTATGTGAAAAAATATAAAGCCACTTGGTTAGCGATTCTTGAAAAAATTTCCCGTAGCTTTGCGGAATTCTTGTCTAATATGCTAAATATTAATGTTTTAGCTATAGATTCAATTAAAAGTTACAAGAATATGGTAGAATTTAAAGACCAAAGAAATGACATATTAAAACCTCTTAAACAGCAATATCAGAGAAAGTTAAGCGATTATTTGATAGAGGGTCTTTCTCCATTAAACTACCTTGAAAAATCTAAACAAAATCTTTTAAAAGAAATATCTTCTTCTCAGATTGAACAAAACGAGAAAGACAGAATAATTAATGACTTAAAAGAAGCTATTTTTGATGTAGAAATTGATATTGAGACATCTGACCAGACTCAAAAGAATTTAGAAAAGGTAAAAGAACATCAGAACAAACTTTTAGATTTGCTTCATAAAATATCAAAAGATTACATTGGGGAACATTTAGGTGAAGTAGCTTCGGATTTCTATGGAAAAGTTATGAAGGTTGCTTCTAAACAACAAAATTTAGTAAATAATCAACAGGAATTAAGAAAAATGTTTTTCTGGATACAAACTTTGGAAGAACTTGAAAAAGCAATAAATAGAACTCTATTTTCAGAAATAATAAAATATATATTTCGTGCCCAACATTTTTATGAATTGTCCGAAAAAACCTATGACATTATAAATTCAACACTATCAAATACTATTTCGCCATTACCCCCTACTAATTATTTTTCTACCTCTTCTAGAGAAGTAATCTTATTTACAGAAATAATAAGTACTGAAAGAGAAACTATAGAAATTAAGGAAATCATTTACAAATATTTACCATTTCGACTTAATGAAAGCAAATATTTACACAGTAAAATAGTTGTTTTGCCAAAAATTGAAAAAAATAATGATGGTTATAAATTTGAAACATCTGAATTCTTAGATGGTATATTTTTTAAACTCAATTCCTCTCAAGAGACATTTTTATTGCCTTTAACAATAAAAACCAATATAATAAGAGTTGATGAAGTTAATGGAATAGTATCATTCTGTAAAGATTGTCTTCTTATACAAGATTTTGATAGAAAACTTTGCAAAAATTGTGGTAAACCACTATCAAAAGTTAGAGCTTATGCTTCTCCTATTGTGGACAGTAAGATCAATGATATGAAAAGTACGTCTTCTCCAGTTCCAAATATGAAATTCGGAACTTCTACAGACGTAGTCATCGCATTAAAAGGAGTTGAACTTTATTTAAGATATCAACGTTATGATGAATCTTTAGGGAGCTATATGCCTTTAAATAAAAGTGAGAAATATTTAGTAAACGCTAGTTTACCATATGGATATATGATTAATACGCATTCCATTGAAATTAAGGTATCACAAAATAAAGTTGACTATTTAGTGAAACTCTTTGAAGCGTCGAATAAAAGTAGAAAAATAAACAAATATGTCGTTCTCCATACTATAGCACATCTTTGGATTAAGACAATTTCTATGAGTACAGGGATCACTGATGAATTTTTCGTTTATCGCATTAATGATAATGAATCAGATTCATCAGTTCTAATCAGCGAAATTCAAGAAGGTGGAGCTGGCTTTCTTGAAATATTCACAGATCTTATCAGCAATTCGACAAAAGATATATTGGATAATATGTATAAGATAGTAAATTGTGAGGAGCATAATAAGATATTCGATGATAAGATTTCGGAAAGGATTTATCATGAAATGCGGACCTTCGACTTTTCAGTAACTTTTAAATTATCAGATAAAGAGAGAATTGTGCAAGAAATTAGCAACCGTCTCAATTTATCTGTAGGAGAAGTAGAGGAACATTTTCCTGTTTGTTACGACGGTTGTCCCTATTGTATAAGATTATCTGGTTGTGAGGAAGGTGTAGAAGAACAATTTGATAGCTTGAGCCTAATGGTCGCAAAATCTTATGTTGAATCTATAGTAATACGTACCAATGATCGTCAAGAAGCCGCAAAATTAATAGAAAACGGAGGTGTAATGATTGATTATGACGGAAAATCATATGGAATCTTTCTCCTATAAAGGAAAAGATCTAGCAAAGATAATTCCCACAATCTATGCTCTTGCAAATACAGGGAGTTATATTTATGTAATAACTCCTTGGTTAAATATAGATGTGCCTTTGATAATTCCGTGGAAAACCGCAGATAAAGAAATATCATTTATCAATTTAATTGAATTAGAGAGAAAACGCAGCGTTAATAGCATTTTCATTTTGAGCACCATGTCTGGAGAGGACAAGGAGACTCAAAAGTCTGTATCAGAGCTTAAAAAACGCGGATTTTCTTTAAGAGTTGTTGAAAATCTTCATTTGAAAGCAATAATTGGAGATGTACTCGCATATATTGGAAGCGCAAACATAACATATAACGGTATCTACAATAATAAAGAAAATGTAACTGTAAGAGCTATAAATAACCAAGATGAAACACTTAGAAAACTTCTTGGATAGTAGGAGGGATTAGTTATGCCTGTTGATTTGATACATCTCATCGATTCTCCTTTTCGTTCTAAGAAAACAAAATATTTTACTGTAATTGGTGCTGAAAGAATATTTGATTTGTTAATCTCTCAACAGTTCTATCCAACTATATTGCCAGTATATGGAACTCTTATTTCTTTAACAGTCACTACTCAAAATCTAGTAAATAAATTTGATAGCATTCAAAAATCCTTCAATAAAATAATAACAGCGAATCTTTCTCCTACTAAAGAGGAAAATAATTATGTCACGCATGGAAATTTTTCAATTTATGATGTTTCAGATGAAGTTTACGAAGTTTATTTAGAAGCAATGAATTTCAATATAATTTCTGATCCCCCAACAATTATTAAAAAGAATATAGAGGGGAAAGAACACACAATAATTATTGGAAAATCACGGCACTTCCAATGGATTAATTATTCACAATATGGAAAGGAGACAATTGATGTGTCTTTCAATATAATCCTCGTTAACTTTCCAAAAGATAATATTCGGTACCCAAGTTATACTAAAATTAAATTTAATGGTAAGGAATTGAATGTTGTTTCTACCATAGGTAAGGTACTAGTTCCAGAAAAAGATGGTAATTTTAAATTTGAACGGGTAAACCTTTTATTTGAAAAATCTCTTTATAACAAAATATCAGAGAATGAGCTATTTTCTTTTATATTACAGGTTTACACTCTTTATAATATGAAGGATGGAGACAGAGATTCCCCGCCTATTAATTTTGTGACGGCAGTTATCCCTTTTTTTGGTTCCTTTGAAGAGATTATCCCTTTCATTTGTAATTCTTATTCCGTTGAAGGTCTTTTTAAAAAATGTATTATTGAGAAAAAAAAATTGGAAAAACTAAGATCCCAGGCTTTAGAGGGAAACCCTGAGTCCAACATAGATATTCATGAAGAAAGCAAAATTTCATCTCTCAAGCAACATTCCGATCAATATGAATATATCATATTGCGAACAAATTCGGTTTTAAAATTTATTAGAGGGGCTATCTCTGACGATTACGGGAGAAGTCTAATAGAGTCAACATTATCTTCTAAAAATATGCATGAAAAAATACAGGAGCTATTAAATCAACTAAAAAAAGGACCTTTTATTAACGGTAGTTTCATAAATCCAGGTTTAAAAAATGCGATAATAACATCCTTTCAGGATTAAAAAAGAAAATGATATAAACCCTTATGGATATACTTTAGCTTGAAAATGATTCCTATATTTGTAGTTGATAGGCCAATTTCATTGGAAATATTAGAAGGATTGGTTGACTATAAAGATAAATTTGGCATCCTTTCTCACCCATTTACATCAAAGAACTTTAAGGAAAAATTTAGGAATTTCAACATTACAAAATATAAAATTGGAGACTCAGGAATTTTTCAAAAGAAAGATATTGATTACAAAGATTTATTTCAAGAATACGTAAAAATGAGAGTTTCTCATGGAATTATAAAGGATTATTATAGAGATCCCAATAAAACTTTAGAAAGTGCAAGGCTTGCTATAAGAGAATATAAAGAAAATGGTTATGAAAGGTATTTTAAATTAATTGGAGTTGCCCAAGGAAACTCCCCTATAGAATATCTTAAAAATTATACACAACAAAAAGAACTAGGATTTGAAATGGTTGCAATTGGTGGCCTTTTAGAAAAGATAGAAAAGCACTCGAGATTAGTTAAGGTAAAACAAGAAGAACTCATTATTCGGACTTTAGAACTGATTAGAAATAAATTTCCAAAAGATAATCTATTTCCACTAGGAATATTTAGTAGATCAAGAATAGATTTATTTAAGAATCTTGATATATGGGGCTCAGATTACAAGGGATGGATCTTTCATTATGATAAAGAAAGAAGTCACAGAAAGGGGGATAGAAAGGAGCAGATTCAGGAATATCTTAAAAATGAAATATTTCCTATGATTAATAAAGATCGATTACTTATTTTGTCCTGTTCTGAAAAAAAAAGAAATATAAAGGGTCAAGCAATTGAAGTTTATGACGGACCAGCTTTCAGAATATTAAGAAATTATCTGAAGGACAATGATAATCTTGATGTAAAAATAATATCTGCGAAATATGGTCTTATTAACATGGGAACTGTTATTGAACCGTACGATGAAAAAATGACTTTAAAAAAAGCTTTAGAATATAAGAAAAAATATAGCAGAGAAATCAAAATTTTAACGAATTCTTATAAAGAGGTAATGTTTTATGGAGGCTCCTTATATAGATTGGTTTTAGGAACTAATAATTATGATTATACATATGGTAAAATCGGCCAGCAATTAGCTCAATTAAGGGATTGGATTTATCGAGTAAGAAATTAGTTTTTGCATAAACATTAGTTCATGATCTAAAAAGTCAGATTTATATATATTTTTATTTTTATATTTCATAAATAAGCAAATTAAAAATTTTAAAACCCAATGTGAAATTATTATTTAAGGCACTATGAATTATATTTACTCAAATTATATCTTTCTTATTGTATTTGATTCATAAATTAACTTGTATCCATTCCTGTAATATATGTATAGATTGATGTAATGAATATTGATGAATGGCTTAACCACTTCTGAAGGATATTAATAGGAACTCCACTTAATATGGCTTTAACCGCAAAAGTACAATTGAAATAAAGGGAAATATAAAAATAGATATAACGGGTACAGATAATCAAAAGGAAGAAAAATAAAAGATGAAAATATAAGGGAGAAGTTAAGACATAATTCATCTAACAATATTAAAATGCCAATTTATCAACAAAATGGAAAAGGCATTGCCAAGAAATATAATTTTTAAAAATTTAAAAATAATTCCATTTATTCAATCATATGAGTAAGAGAAATTTTGCGATTTTAATAGTTCAAGGGTAATAGCTTCGAATTTCAAGGGGGGTAGTTATAAAATAATGAAAGGATTAATTCAGGATATTGCAGTGGAAAATTTTACTGATGGTATTCAATATTCAATGTTAAAAAGTATTTTTCAGTTATTCATAAGCGATTCTTCATTTTTATTAATATTTAGAGTTCATGCCTTTGTAATATACATTTATCAAATTCCATTGTTAGGTTCATTTCACTTTTTTTTGATATTAATAATACTGAAAAAATGTCTGATCTTTCAGAAATAAAGAAAATATCCACAGAAGAAATTATTAGAGATCTTCCCCTATGGGAATCCCATAAGGATAAAGATCCTATAGATGTTTTCTTAAAAGATACAAAATTAAATAGTTCTCAAAAGTTTTATTTTTCTAGGGCTTTATTAGCTCATTTTTTAATTGAAGAAGGTAATTTTTATATTGCTCAAGGGAAGTTCCCCTCTTTTTCTTACATACAGTGGATATTGTTAAAGGAATCACTCTCTCCCGGATATAAAGAATTATTAAAAGATCAATACGAGTCCTGTTTAGATATTCTATTGGAAATAATAAAAACTTTAATTCTTCTATTCTAAAATTTTTAATCTTTTTCATTGTGAAAGCGAAAAATTAATGGAATAAAGGAGTAAAATTTTAATATTAATTTTTTAAAAAATAAAAAAAGGTACCATTACTGACCAAAAAGAAAACGGGCCCGCCGGGATTTGAACCCGGGATTACTGGCTTAGAAGGCCAGTGCCTTATCCAGGCTAGGCCACGGGCCCTGTTAAAGGTGATGCTTTTTAGAATAATATATTTTTCATGATTTAGCTTCT
>Ga0208151_100583_pt1 | contig 14415 bp, 11 predicted proteins | sample ECH_Bhost_MetaG_FD_187130 | JGI IMG/M metagenome (GOLD analysis project Ga0208151, IMG submission 187130) | Hot spring microbial mat communities from Yellowstone National Park, Wyoming, USA - ECH_B host_MetaG (SPAdes) (version 2) | ecosystem: Environmental > Aquatic > Thermal springs > Hot... | reverse complement strand
ATTTGGGATTTGCTTGATTGTGTAGAAGAATTTAGAGGAATATTTGAAAAAGAAAAGGAAAAAGGCAACCAAATTTATTTCAATGTTTCAACAGGGAGCAAAATTACAGCTATGGCGGGCATGCTAGTATGCATGATAAGTGGTGGACAACCATATTATGCTAAAAGAGATTATAGCACGTCTAGGCATGAGAAATCAAATGAAGAAGAGGAGGTAATAGATATAGTAAGACTGCCTGTTCTTGAAATAAGGAAACCAAAGAATGAACATTTAATTGCCCTTTCTATCCTAGAAAATGCTGGTGGGAAAATGCGTAAACGAGAACTGATTCAAGAACTTGTCAAGCTTAAAATAATAAGACCAAAGGAATACAAAAAGTTAACGGTAGCAGCTAAACATAGTCAACTACGCGCTATACTTAATCCCTTAGAAAAAGAATGGGGTTATGTCAAGGTTGAATATTCTGGAAGAAGAAGTGAAGTGATCTTAACTGAGCAAGGGAAAGCTTCTCTAAGAATATTTGGAGTACCGCATAAGTAGGGTAAAAATAATGTATTTGAACGAAGTGATCTTTAACCCTTTATTTCTTTTTGGAACAATTCAATAAAAATCAGCTTCCAAAATAACTTCAAGTTCTATTTTAGGTGATTGAATAATCCTATGGGAAACACAAAGTCTAAGAAAGATGACTGGATTTAGCAATAGCTCTTAAATTTCTCTTGGCCAGCAATAGATTAGACCTATACGTCCCATATTTCATAGGTTAAAATAAAGATGAAAAGCAAAAAATAATCAAGAGCATAGGAGATTGAGAAAGATAAGAAGTGCTTTTGTTCATTTTAGGTATCTTAAATGTATCAAGAATTCGTTGATTTGATTGATTAACATCCAACACAAAAATTTTTATCATACTAAGGAAAAGTGAAAAATAATCTCAGGTTGCTTAAATTGTAGCAAGATTAAAGAAGAGATTATGAGGGCCTGAAAAGAAAAGAAGGTAATTTGAAGAAAAGGTTAGGGGAGTTGAAAAAGGAAGGACTTCCAACCATTATTACAAATGAGATTCATTACGCATAAGTATTTATTTTACTTCGAAATAAAAATACACTGATAGGCGAAATGGATGACGCTGATTGTTGCTTTAAAGTATAAGGACGGTGTTATTCTGGCTAGTGATAGTCGTGTAATGATCGGCCCTGCTCTCAAAAGGGATCAAGCTAGAAAACTTGAACCTTTAACTGAGAGCATAGGTGCCGCAGCAACTGGCTTAGTTGGGGCGATAGATGATGTACTTAGAAGAGTTAAAGAGTTCTGTAGCTCTCGCGTTGTTACATTTGATGAAGTGGTATCTTATCTTTCAGATGTGAACTACCAGTGGTATGAAGAAAACTATAGGAAGTTAGAAGAAGGAGAGGGTGGACCCGTTTTTATAGTAGTATCTCCTGAAAGAATTAGAAGAATATTTGAGAAAGGGTATTCTGAAGAAGCTTATGATTATGCATGCGAGGGGAGTGGAAGAACTTATGGAGAGTACATACTTAGGAACTTATATGATAAAGAGCTTGATGTTGAACAAGCAAAAGAGTTGGCAGTATATACAATTGTTGAAACTTCAAAGATGGATCCTAACGTAGGCGAAGACATCTCAATGTTAATATTTCCGAAAGAAGGTAAGTGTGAGCCTGTAGATAAAGCGGAAATAGAAAGTATTAAGGAGCGGTTAATTCCTTTGTCTAGAAAAATTTCAGAAGCACAGATAAGAACGGTTGAAGAAATAGTGAAGAAAAGGGAAAATATTAACGATTTATGGAAAAAGAAGTTTGGTTTCAAACTATTTCATCCAAACGAGATAGCGATCTTTCAAATAATGAAACCGTGTAGAAATGAGGAAGAATTTACTAACAATATAGCTGCTCTTGCTTTGTTAGTTGATCAATTAAATGTAGAAGAAATGAAGAAGGTTGTCGGAGAAAAAGAAGGATCAGTAAATATTTTAGAGGCTTTTCTAACCAAAAACCTTAAAGAATTTACTACAGAAATCATCTCAAACTTTCGAGACATCATTACGCTTAGAAGTAAGAAGTTTCCAATTCATGTAACTGATACCAAATTCGTAGAGGTCGTCATTAGAATATGTGGAAAATATCCTCCAGCTTGGACTAATCTTTGGTTGGAGGTTTTATCAAGGTACAAGGAAAGTTTGGATAAGCTTCTAGAACACTTACAAAGTTCTCCTTAACTTTAAATAAAGGCAAACACACGTATACAAATATACAACTGGAAAGAAAGTAAATAGAATTAACCCTTTGATCAACTTAATACGAAAAGAATATAATTTAAATGGTTGGGAGATGCTTTGGAGGATTTTTATCAAACTTGTAAAGAAGTATATAGGATCAAAGAAGATAAGGAAAAATTCCGTTTCATTGATGAGTGGAGGAACGAGCTTCTTCATTGTGAAAAGTTTTATACAATCATGAGTGCTGTAATAATAAATTTGATTACTTTAATTCTTTTATATAAAGTTCGATCCCAAGATTATACTAGAATACTTAATCAAATATGGAAAAATCAATGCTCTGAGGGTTATATGCTCTATTATTTAAGAGGATCTATCCGCCTAGATTTTGATATGTTTGTTATTGGGTGATGCTAAACTTTTAAATTTTTTGATTTTTTGTGTTTATCAAAGAGCGTAATTAGCCCATTATTAAGCTATATTTAAGACAAAAAGAATATAAATTTATATAAATAATATATTATTTTATTTAAAACATTTCATAATAAAAATTAAAACAGAACCACCTTTCCATAAATATCTTTCTTTCAGCTTCTTTCCATATTAAGTAAGCATCATTCGAATGCGGAAGAATATACACATAAATTTTCAAAAAAAAGAAGGATCGGCAAGCTCGATGGCACACAGCAAGAATACATAGAAATAAAAGCGGTCGAGGAGAACGAAAAATGCCCCGTATGCAATACGCAATACACAATAAATTATCAAGAAAGGAAGATAACTTTCAAGATGTGAGTATTATGTTGGGTGCGAGAAGATTAGAAATACTGCTCATACTATACAAGCATGTAAAAACGCATAACAATAGTGAGCTCATCCCATTCCTGAACGTAATACAGAAGTTTAACGGTCGCATAAGCAGAAAAACATACATCAAATACTTAAAAGCTGTTTACGCCTTCAAAAAATCATAGTTATTGAGGGCAAATTCTCGAAAAAATCGTCTACTACGCATTATGCTCACAAAAGAAGGCATAAAAACAGCCGAAACAATCATAACATTATTTGAAAAATCGTTCGTATAATTCCCAAAAAAGTGATCTGACATTCTTAATTCACCTAAATATGGTTGAACTTGAAGATAATAGTTGTATAGTTTATATTGTTAAGGTAAGTTTGTACTTTCATTAACGTGCTGGAGTGACCAGGCATTCAACCCCTTGTATAACCATTAAGCACTTGCCAATCTTATTGGGTAGTTCTTTTCTATTATTTTATTTTTAGTCAACATATTTTTAATACTCACTTTTAAGGACAACTTTTAACGTGCCAATCCAAAAAGCCAAAACTATAGCAAATCCTAGTAATGCAATATAAGGGTTATTTGTTGAACTTAGAATAATGCCATAGACAATCAAGCCTATCAAAACTCCAATTGACATATATATTATTTTGCTGATGGTATTTTTCAATATTCGGTTTCTCCTTTTATTATTAATGCTGACCTTAAACATATTTGTATTGTGAAGCTTGACGTTCTCCACGGCAGAATTAATTAAATGTTTTCTGGAGAACAAGGATACAGAATATCCTAGTATGAGCAAGACACAAACATAAAATTAAGATTGTTCCAAAAGCAACCCAAATACAGTAACAATTGCTGTAATTAGAATGGTATTACTTCACTTAGCCACATGTTCTCAACCTCTATTTTTAAATCTTTGAAAGTATATTTGAGTATTTCTCCACCCTCATAATTTTTCCTTCAGGCTGAATTAACCAGGTCATCCAACAAAGTTCTATAGGCTTATATCCACAAGTTAAAGCAACTTCTTCAGTTCTCTTCACAAATTCTATATCATTATTCACAGGCTTTAAACCAGCCTTAACTAAAATCTCGTTTATAACTCTTTTAACTATTTTATCAGGTATTACCGTATCTATGCCACCCATCATCCTCAAATACTGAAACGTTATCAATCCAACTCCTTTAATTCTTCCAATAGGATCTTCTCTCCAATTTTCAAGCTTTGAATTTCTTGCCCAAGTTCTTAATGCTATTTTATCGTCTTCGCTTAATGTTGAAAGATAAGAAACAATTTCCTTAGCTATAATCCATGATCTTTTATTTTTCCAAACACTTCTTAATTCGTTAATATCATCTTTAGAGAGTTCTTTCAGATTCTTTATTTTTCCGTTTTCAACAAACTTTTTATCGAATTCTTCAACTTTTGGAATAACTGCTATGAAATAATTTAAGCCTTAGAGGTGAAGGCTACATCAACAACCATCAGAACTACGCTTCCTCCCCATTTTTCAGTTCTAAGGCATCTTAAGCAATGCTCCTTTAAGCTGAAAACCTTCTGCATGTAGCTTTCAACTATTTCCTTCTATATAGACATTCTACCACTTGAGAACGCTTAGATTTAAAAAATTTATTATCCGAGCTTAAAAGTAGGTTTGTATGTTGCCCTATCAAAAGCTGATTTATCCGTGTCCATTCTGCGACAAGGAAAACCTTGAAGTAATTTACAGGCCAAGCTATAAGGCTGCTAAGAGAAGCCAGAGCGCTGCTGCTGGAAACAAAACTTCTTGGAGAAGAGTGGGCGAAGGAATTATTTTGCTTTCTGAGAAGTGCCCTAATTGCGGAAGAACTGCTAAGGAGATAGAGAAAAAATGGAAAGGCTTATTGTGGACAGAAATGTTTACAGAATCGTAAAAACTTATAAGCCTGCCTCTGCATAATTGAATTGTCATGTCTAAAGAGTACGCAGAGCTAACTGAGAGGATACTCAGGCTATTGGAGGGAGATCCGGGGCAACAGATCCAGCAGCTGGCGAAGGAGCTGAAGATCAACAGGACCTTTCTTGCGGGATATTTAAAAGCTTTGGAAAATCAAGGATATGTTAGGTCGAAGAGAATTGGACCCGCCAAAGTCTATTTTAATGTAAAGAGTAAAGAAGATGAATAAATATGCTAAATGAAGCTGATACTAGAGCAAAACTGATTGATCCGAAACTTCAGCGAAGTGGATGGATGGAAAAGATGATCGTGAGAGATAAGGCCATAACTAAAGGCATGATTATAAATGAGAATGGTGATCGTCTCCCAGTTAGAAAACCAGATTACATTCTATGTTATCCCGACAAAGATGGAATACCCATAGCTGTTGTTGAGGCAGAAGCAGAGGATAAATCTCATCTTGCTGGAATGCAGCAAGCCAAAGAGTACATGGAAAGATTAGGAGTGAGGTTTGCATATTCAACAAATGGACATAAAGTTGAGGAGTATGACGATTTCCGAAAACAACAAGTCACGTTAGAGAATTTTCCCTCACCTGATGAATTGTGGAGACGATATGTTGAGGGAAAGGAGCTTAAGGGAGTTGTTGAAATAAAGGAAAGTCCTCTACTCTATCCATACTATCCACTCCCAGATAAGCCTTTAAGGTATTATCAAGAGGTTGCCGTAAGAAGTGCTATTGAAGCTATTCTAAAAGGTAAGAAGAGGTTGTTGCTTACAATGGCTACTGGTAGTGGTAAAACCTATGTAGCTTTTCAGACAGCTTGGAAGCTTTATAAAACGAAGAGGATAAGGAGGATACTTTACTTGGTTGATAGAATCTTTTTAAGAAGGCAAGCACATGACATGTTTTTCCCTTTTGGTGCTGCAAGGGAAGAGTTAGCAGGTGCTGAAAGCATACCAAAGCATAAAGACATATACTTCGTTACATATCAAACCCTTTACAGTGAAAAGGACGGAAAAAGAATTTATGAGCAGTTTGACCCAAGCTTTTTTGACATGGTAATAATCGATGAATGTCATAGGTCTGGATGGAAGAGATGGCATGATATTCTAAAATACTTCTCCAATGCTATTCATTTAGGTTTAACAGCCACTCCGAAGAGAGACGATAACGTAGATACTTACGCTTATTTTGGCGAGCCTGTTTATGATTATCCAATGCGTCAAGGAATTGAGGATGGCTTTCTAGCACCATGCGAGATCATAAGGGCATTTACCAATATAGATAAGGCCGGCGTTCTAAACATAGTTGAAGTAAGAAGTCAAGGTGCAAAAATAGAAGTTCCGAAAGGCGTTGAGCTTAAAGATTATTATACTGTAGAGGAATTTGAACGTGAAATAACTCTTCCTGATAGAACAAAGAAGATATGCGAACACCTAGCGAGAATTCTAGAGAGCACAGGACCAAAAGGGAAAACAGCCGTCTTCTGCGTTTCTCAATCACATGCTGCAGAAGTAGCTAAGGAACTGAATAATCATTTCGGCCCAATATTTGGGATAAGCAATTATGCTGTTAGGGTTGTGACTGATGAACCTTATGCTCATGAGGTATTAAAAGAGTTTAAGGATTCTGAAAAAGATTTTCCAGTTATAACAACAACTGTTGATCTTCTTAGCACTGGAGTTGATATACCTCCGGTCAGAAACATAGTCTTTCTAAAACATATAGATTCAAAGGTAATTTTCCATCAAATAATAGGGAGAGGAGCGAGAATAGATGACATTTCAAGAAAGTTTACGTTCAGAATAATCGATTATACAAACGCTACAAGGTTATTTGATGAATGGGATCTGCCTCCTCCCTCTAGACCTGAAGGACCATCAGATTGGTATTTGAGCTGTAAAATTGTTGACTCTGAAACAGGAAAAGGCATACCTAAAGCATCTATTGTAGCTCTCCTGGCTCCAAGCAAACCGGTAACGTTAAGGACAGATGAGCAAGGCTCGATTATCCTTAAAGATGTGCCAAGAGGAAGCATTAAAGTTGACGTAAGTGCAAGCGGATATAAGAAAAAGGAGACTGCAATACCCACTTTTCCAGCACCAGATCAATGTGTTGCGATAAGCTTGGAGAGGGAGCTTAGGGAAAAGAAAGAATTGATTAAAGCTGAAAATGTTGAAGTATACATAGCTGAAGAAGGACTTGTTAAAGTTAATGCTCTTGGAAGCGAGCTGCTTGAGGCAGAGTATGTAGAGTATTGTAAAAATGGATTAATTAAGAGGATTACCTCCTTAAATCAACTTAAGGAGATTTGGAAAGATAAAAATAAAAGAGCTAAGTTTAAGGAAGATTTACAGCAAGCAGGTATAAACTTAAGCATACTATCGAAAGTTCTCAAAAACCCTGATGCTGACGAATTTGACTTAATTGCGCACATTCTCTTCAACGCTCCAATTATAACCAGGGATGAAAGAGCAAGAACACTATTAGATTTAAGGAAGGAATTTATCGAAAAATATGGAAGTAATGCAAGAGAAGTTATTTTCGAGTTAGTTGATAGGTATAGGATCGCAGGAATAGATGAAATTACTGATCCAAGAGTATTTAGAACACCACCATTCGATAAAATGGGAGCTTTGAAGGGCATCATTGAGATCTTTGGCGGACTAGATGCTCTCAAAGAAGCTATTTACGAGATTGAAATGGGATTATATCCAGAGTTTGGAGGGATTAGATAATGGAGAGAAGGGAGCTTGCAAACAAGATCGAGCATGTTTGCGAAATAATGAGGAGAGATGGATTAACCATTCTAGGCTATATGGAGCAATTATCATGGCTCATTTTTCTTAAAATCTTCGAAGATTTGGAAAAGAATTACAAGCTTGAGGCTGAGTTTGAAGGAAGAGAGTATGAGCCTATTATAGATCCTAAGTTTAGTTGGTCAAGCTGGGCTAGAAAAGATATGAGAGCTGAGGACTTAAAGAATTTTATAGAAAGAGATCTTTTGCCTTACTTAAGAGAACTTAAAGGATCAAGAGAAAGGAACTTAATAGCAACAGTTTTTGCTGAAATCAGGCAACAAATGAGAGATCCTTTCAACTTAAAAGAAGTTATCTCAATGCTTAACGATATAGACTTCACAAATCCAGAAGATTCTCACACTCTTTCTCAACTTTATGAAGAGCTTCTAATGATGATGGGTAGAGAAGGTGGAGCAGCTGGAGAGTATTACACGCCAAGACCTTTAGTAAGGCTTATGGTCAAGATAGTAAATCCAAGAATAGGTGAAACTGTTTTTGATCCGCTTTGTGGCTCATGCGGATTCCTAGTTGAATCCTTCAAACACATGAAGGAGCAAAGAAAATTAACAACAGAAGAATACAGAATATTGTTGGAAAAGACATTTTATGGTCAAGAGTTGAAGGCAATACCATACCTCATAGGAACTATGAATTGCATTCTCCACGGCATATTATTACCAAACATTGTAAGAAAAGATACATTTGAAGAGGATGTTAGCGGAACTCCAAGTCAAAGATTTGATGTAATCCTTACTAATCCACCATTTGGTGGGAGTGTAGCTGAACATTTAAGGGATAACTTGCAAGTACCAACAAGCTCTACAGAACTTGCAGCATTACAATACTGCATGAGAAAACTCAAGAAAGGTGGAAGATGTGGAATAGTTTTGCCAGAAGGTGTTTTGTTTAGAGGCGGAGCTTATAAAAGAGTGAAGATGGAGTTGCTAAAAGAGTTTAATGTCCATACGATAATAAGCTTGCCTCCTGGAACCTTTGCTCACATAGCTCCTAAAGGAGGGACAGGGCCCAAAGCAAATTTAGTATTCTTTGATAGAACAGGTCCTACAAAGAAGATATGGTATTACGAGCTCATTCCACCAAATAGAGAAAGCTATACCAAAGCAAATCCTGTAAAGGATGAGCATTTAATCGATTGCTATGAAAAATGGAAAAATAGGGAAGTTTCAGAAAATTCGTGGATAGTTTCTATTGAGGAAATTAGGGAAAGAGATTATGACTTAACTGCAAGAAATCCGAATAAAAAACATGAATCATTATACGTGGAGCCGGAAGAACTTGTTGAAAGTATTCTTGAAAAAGAAAGACAAATTTTAGAAGTTCTTGAGGAATTTCGGAACATTCTCGGTGGAGATCATGAATAAACAAGCAAAAATAGATGCCTTTATGAAGGAAGATTTAAATGGAAACATAGAGGAGAGAAGAGAGGAAATTCAAGGACCTTATGATTTACCTGAGGGGTGGAAATGGACAAAATTAAGGAATATTGCTGAAATCATAATGGGTCAATCCCCACCATCAATTACTTACAATAAAGAAGGAAAAGGATTACCATTTTATCAGGGCAAAGCGGATTTCGGCGTTCTTTACCCAACTCCCCATGTATGGTGTAGTGAACCAAATAAAATAGCCGAAGCAGGAGATGTTTTAATTTCAGTAAGGGCTCCTGTCGGTCCTGTGAACCTTTGCAAAGAAAGATCCTGTATAGGAAGAGGTTTAGCAGCTATAAGACCTAGAAACCATGTCTTCAATAATTTCTTTTTGTTTTACTACTTAAGAAGCATTGAAAATAAATGGATAGGAAAGGGTAGTACTTTCGAAGCAATAAAAAAGAGAGATTTAGAAGATCTCCTGATCCCTCTTCCACCTCTTGAAGAACAAAAACGAATAGTCTCACGTCTAGAACAGCTTGTTAGCAGAGCTGAAGAAGCTAAGAGGCTTAGGAAGCTAGCTAGAGAAGAAGCTGAAAGAATAATGCAAGCTGCTTTAAACAAAGTTTTCAGTAAAGCTGAAGAAGAAGGATGGGAACAGGTAAAGATAGAAAAGATAGTTTCGCTTCAAAAGGGGAACAAACCGTCAAAGCTATTTAATGAAAAAATTGAGGGGAGTGTGCCCTACTTAACTGCTCAATATATGAGGGGATTAGAAGAACCGAAGTATTGTCTTAAAACTGATGATATAATCCTAACAGAAGAAAAAGATGTTCTCATTATAATGGATGGTTCTTATTCGGGAGATACTTTCATTGGTTTTAATGGTGCATTAGCATCTACGATGGCAAAATTCCTTTTTAATAAATCTATTATATTACCAGAATATCTTTACTATTTCCTCAGGAATAATTTCGAAATTCTAAATACGAAAACTAAAGGAGCAGCGATACCGCATGTTAGGAATGACGTCCTATTTAACCTTCAAGTCCCTCTTCCACCTCTTGAAGAACAAAAAAGAATAATCGTTTATCTTGACAAGTTGCGAGAAACTATAGAATCCATAAGAGAGCTCCAGCAAAAAACAGAGGAAGAACTTGAAAAACTTGTTCCTTCGATTCTTGATAAAGCATTTAGAGGAGAGCTGTAAAATGGTAAGCGAACAATATCCTAATCCTTATGATTTCATCAGCCCAATTAAGGACCAGAAATATTTTGCAGGGAGATATGAAGAACTTCAGGAGATAGATTATTATTTAGAACTATCTAGAAGCAAAGAGCCGAAATATTTTCATTTAGCTCTTATAGGTCCACGATCTACTGGCAAGACAAGTCTACTAAACATGATTGAGCATAAAGCAAATGAGAAAGGATTTTTAACTGTTAAGATTCCGCTTAACAAAGAACTTTGTCAAAATGATATTCTATTCTTTAAGGAAGTAATTGATGGGATAATGACAAAGGGTGCTGAAAAAGGAATGTTTGGTGGAATTATTGGAGAAATTTACAAAAGATTTAGAAAAATCATTGATACTTTGGATATTCAAGCTGAAATCCCATTGCTTTTTGGGACTGCTTACATCGGGATGAAAAAAGGAGCTTCTGAAATAAGGATTACTCAGCAAGTGTTACTTCATGATTTAAAGAAGCTTAGGGAAGAGGCCAAAAAGCAAGGTATACCTACTATCGTTCTATTGTTTGATGAATGCGATCTTTTTGCAGAAAATGAAGCGATATTGCAGAAGATAAGAAACGCATTCATGGAAGTAGATGGCTATATCTTAGTGTTTTCTGGAACAGAAAAAATGTTCCCCTCTATAAGTAATGTGTTCTCTCCAATTCCACGATTTTTCAAAAGAATAAATGTTGAAAATTTCAAAGAATTTAAAGAAGTTGAAGAAGCTTTAATCAAACCTCTTAATGATGAAGAAAAAGCTGCGTTTGATATGTCATGTATTGCAGATATTTATAAGATAACTAATGGTTCGCCCTACGAGATAAACTTGATAGCTCATTATATGTATCGAAGATGGAAGGAAGGTAAAAGTCCCAAGATACAGCTATCTCCTGAAGTATTAGATGATGTTTTGAATGAACTCGAAAGGCTGAGAAAAGGAGGATATTATGAGATAGCTAACAAAATTAAACGCTACTGGATAGATTGCCTGAAAGTACTAATCTCTTTACTTGAGTTTCCAAGAGTTCCCCAAGAATGGCTCATAGAGTACAACCTGCTTGATAAAATTGAAACTATTCAACTTAAAGATGTTTATGCCGAAAGGTCCATTGTACGGGATTATATAGAACACCTTAAAAAAGATGGGTTGATTTGCGAGGAGGATGGAAAGCTTCTTTTTAAAGGCGATACATTTGATATTTTATATCTTAAATATTTGTGTGCTTCCAAAGGGTTAATAAATGTAAGAGAGTTCTTTGTAGGTTTTCCAGACGATCCGCTTTCAAATTTACAATATAAACTTATAGATGAGATTTTTCTTAAAGATTTTCCAGAGTACTACATTGTTACTGCTTACGATAAAAGAGTAAGCTTTGATAAAAGAAAGGGAAGGAAATTTATCATAGGAGGAAAAGTAAGCTTACCTCCAGGAGAACATACAATCTTATTATTTTCTATGGAAACATATAATGAGTTTTACTTAGGTTCTCCCAACTCGATAAGATTTCGAGTTAATATAAAATGGATAAATGATGGCTTTGTAACTCAAATTAAATTTAAGAATAATGATGATTTGGAGAGATTCATAAGACGATTAGAAATATTGAAAGAAAAACTTGAGTTTTTAGGTTATCAAGTATTATTAAAAGATGAAATTTCATGGAACTTAGAAGGTGCTGAATATTTACGGCATGGAAATACGGAGGAGGCAATAAAGTGTTTTGAAAAAGCAATAGAAATAAACCCATCATTTGAGTTGCCTTGGGCTAATAAAGCAAAAGTATTTTTTAGTCTTAAAAAATATGACGAAGCTTCAGAATGTATAAATAAGGTTTTAGAATTGCATCCTAATTCGGAAGAGGCTTTGAAGTTTAAAGGAGCGATTCTAATTAATAAAGGGTTAAATCAAGAAGCTTTAGAATGCCTAGAGAAAGCGATAAAAATCGACCCAGATGATTGGAGCGCGTGGGATAATAAAGGGAGGGCTTTATTCAATCTCAAAAAATATCAAGAAGCTATAGAATGTTTCGATAAAGTCTTAAAATTTAATCCGAACAATTATGAGGTATTGTACCTTAAAGGGTCATCTCTCATTAACCTTGGAAAAGACACAGAGGCTATGGTTTGCTTAAACAAAGCATTAGAACTCAATCCTAATTTTATACCTGCGCTGTTAGATAAAGTCAAGTATTTGTTTGATAAAGGCGATTATGAAAACTTGCTAAGTCATGTTGATAAAGTTCTTGAGGCAGAACGAAACAATATCCAAGCTTTAATATTAAAGGGCCTAGCGCTTTCTAAGCTTTCTCGTTGTAAAGAAGCAATTGAATGCTGTGACGAGGTTCTTAGAATAGACCCGAATAATGGGGTAGCATTGTATATTAAGGCATGCTTTCTAACCGAATTAGGCGATAAAGAGAATGCCTTAAGGTGTCTGAAAAGAGCGATAGAAATAGATAAAAAGTTTATAGAGATCGCTAAAAAAGATGAAAGTTTTTCGAATTTGATGAAAGATGAAAGATTTCAAGAGTTAATAAAAGAATAGTCTAATTCCACGCCATACTTTACTCGCAATTTTAACACTGAAAAGAGTAAGGGCTTTTCTAACTTCTTTCCAAACCCCCTTGATTAACATGAAGTATTACGAATACTCTGGTTGCAACAAGAAAGCTGAAGGTGTTATGAGTTTCAGCGGAATTAAGAATTACTACTGCTTGAAGCATTTGAAGAAGGTGAAGAGAAGGCTTGTTGGAATCTAGTGCTTCTAATGAATCTTCCAGCTTTGGATGCAATTTCAGAATTTATCTCTCAAATAGCTTCGAATCCAACAGTTATGAAGGTTCTGCTCATTCTCATAATTGCGATAACGCTTGGTGAATTGTTCAAAAGAATTTTCAAAAACAGAATTTTGTGCTTCTTAGTTACAACCACAGTTTTGATTTGGCTTCATGGAAGGAATGTTAAAAAGAGTTTTGATATTCTAATCTCATAAACTCTTTGCTTGCATTTTTCATGCTGCCTTTACAGTAGCCTTTATGCTATTTATCAATGAATTTTAAGTAACTTTAAAATTATAGAGAATCAAGTTGTCAGATTTTATAGATTTCCTAGAAGCTATTAGCTAAAAGGTTGTTTGGATTTCGTTGGTTTATTCTTGAAAATTTATATAAAGCTTGTGTATGGTTTGATATGCGTATCGAGTTAAGAAAATTTGCTTGTTATTGATTTCTCCCAATAAAAGGTATATTGAGGTCTAACGCTTTCAATGAAGAGATTAGTTAACGCTCATAAGAGTTGTTTAGAGAAGAGGTTTGATGGGTAAGATAATCTGTGCGTACTTTCTTTTAACATATATAGAATGTAGGGGCTAACTTAGAAGAAGATTACTTTATTTTATCAAAACTATTAAACATATGTTAAAGACTCATGCTTTCTCGGCTATTTCCCAAACTTTATCAAAGAAGGTAATAGCATCTCTTACCACAATTTTATCAAACGAAAGTATTCCAGCTTGTTTTTGATTATTTAAACCTTCTGAATCAAGATCAGCAGAAGATACAATAGCGGCTATATCATCGAAAATAATGATTCTAGCATGAAGCATGTTATCGTATCTTATCTCTGCACCTAGTTGTTTTAATATCGATAACGCCTCTTCGTGAGTTTTGTCGCCTTTTCTTCTCGTGAGAAGTTTAATTTTGACCTTATTCTTTAACATTTTAATTAAGTATTCCGCCCCTGTATTATCAAGGTATGGGCTTGCAACTCTTACCTCTTTAAAATTAGCTGAGTTATCAGCAAAATCGGCCAGTTTATCTCTAATAGATTTTGTTTCATAAAGTGTAATTAAAAATTGTTGGGATATGCCTACTTGTTCTCCTTTATAAACATTATAAAATTTCATTATGACGTCATCTATTTTCCAAAACCCCCATTTTCTACGTAAAGTTTCTAATTCATCGACCATTTCATGCGGTAAAAGAATTAGTTGATAATCTGTAAGC
>Ga0208151_100566_pt1 | contig 14697 bp, 12 predicted proteins | sample ECH_Bhost_MetaG_FD_187130 | JGI IMG/M metagenome (GOLD analysis project Ga0208151, IMG submission 187130) | Hot spring microbial mat communities from Yellowstone National Park, Wyoming, USA - ECH_B host_MetaG (SPAdes) (version 2) | ecosystem: Environmental > Aquatic > Thermal springs > Hot... | reverse complement strand
GCAAGTGCCCCCTGGAGGACAGGATCGCCCGGGCCATAGCCATCAACTACAACCTCTTGACTTGTTATCTCATTCTTGTAATATTACAGGATCCCTTATTTCTTCATGAAATGATCAAATATATTCAGTAATTCCTCAATTGAATAAGTCCAAATCAACAAAGATATTACAATTCGCAAAGGAGTCCTGAATTGCCCAAGAATGTATTTGAGTTTGAATTTCTTTCCTAATTAGCGAAATTATATGGTGAGAAATGGAAGTAAGGTGCGCAGAGTTTATTCTGTAAGCAAATTCTCCATAAGGTTTATTTATCTATAGTATGTATGTATTATATATGAAAACGATAATGATAAGGGATGACGTCTACAGGAGATTGGTGGAAATAAAAGGAGATAAAAGCTTTAGTGAAATAATTGAGGAACTTATAGAAGAATCTTTAACTGTGAGGAGAAGAAAATTAGAGAAATATTTCGGAATTCTTAGTGATAAAGAAGCTGAAGAGGTGATGAACGAAATCAAGGAAGCGAGGAAGATAGCTGATGAAAGTATTAATAGAAACCTCAGCAATTATTGAGTACTTAAAAGGTAATATGAAGGTAAAGGAAATTATTTCTAATTCTGAAGATTTTTACGTCAGTACGTTAACAGTATTTGAAGTATTACTCGGTAAAGTTGAGGAAAACAAAATCTTTGACTTCTTGTCCGCATTTAATGTAATAGGCCTTAATAAAAAAAGAATCCATTACTGCTTCAAGAATATATAAGAGATTAAGGGACAAGGAAAAATTGATAGGATATTTTGATATACTAATTTCTGCCCAGGCTATTAATAGAGATTTAACTTTAGTGACCAAAGATACAGATTTTTTTAAAAGTAAAGGATGAGTTTAATGGACTGAAAATTATACTAATTACTTAATTTTTATTATATGTTGTTTAGTCCTCAGTTCGCAAAATACTTTAACATTAAAGAGCGAAAGGGAATATTTGGTAAATTTTCTATCTCATTTTTTCTGACAGTAGCTTATTGAATTATTTTCTAAGTTAATAATTTCAACTCAGAGGTACTTCCGTGTGATCTACTATATCTCATTGTACTATTAATTTCTTTACAAATTCGTGAATAGTATCGCACATCTTAGTTGCATTTACAGCATCAAATTTTGAATATAATTCTTCTGGCAATGTTCCAGTTTCCTCATCTCCGTACATTGCGGGTTCTCTTTCACTCCTTAAAACTCTTGAATAATATGCAAACTCATCTATCTTCTCTTGGAACCATGCAGGGAATTTATTCCTCTCTTTCCTAAGGAGAGGCCCTACATCGTGAAGTTTTGGAGGTTCTACACCTACATATCTGAGTGCTGCTTTAAGAAGAAGTTCTACTGCTTCCTGACATTGCCTAACAGTATAAGGATAGTTTCCTTCATTTAATGCCTCCTTAGGCTTAATTCTTTCCCCTGCTTGTCTAACATATGATTTAGCTAAATCCTCATTATTCAAGCACGTCACCGAAGTCGATTATTTCTCCAAATTTGTAATTCCTCTTTCTCCAATACCAAACCTTCTTAGATAGCCAAACTCTCTCGAAGCCTAATTCCTTCAGTCTCTTCTTAGTTTTTTCCAGAACTTTCCTAAAGAATCCATTCTCGTCATAAAGAATTATTGCATCCTCGGTCATGTCCATATAAATAGGAGAAAACCTCATAGCCTCTTCGGGAGTTTTGAGAACAGGAGTGAGAGTAATATAATATCCATCGTCCATGAGCCTCATAATATAATCGTCAAGCTTTCTTTCAACCTTATCAAAAAGGATTACCCTCTCAGTTATAGTTTTAGGCAAATCTTTTATAACAAGTAGTAAATCTATATCACTGTCCTTTCTATTATCTCCCCTTGCGACACTACCGTAAAGTACTACGGAAATGAGCTTATCTTGAAACTCCTCCTGAAGAAGCTTAGTAAGCTTTTCTAATAAGCTCTTGTAAGGTTCCTGCACAAGATATACTAGTTATAGTGACAATAAAACCTATTCTCTCCTAAATTAAGTGTTTACGCTTGTCGAATATTAGGAGGAGTTTTAACTAATTGACAAGAACACTCCTTTGCAACCGTTTTTATCGAATCTGAGACACACCAGTTATGGGACTTTAACGTAACTTAAAGATTTTCATCAGCCCCGGCGGTCCGCCTAAAGGGCGCTCGAGAACCTGAGGAACGCCTCCACGCTCCTCAGGTTCAGCCCTCCTACCAGCTCCCTGACGACGTTGGTCACGGTGAAGGTCGTGAGGTAACCCTGAAGCCTCTCCCTCCTCCAGGATGAGGAGTCCCAGGGCCTTGACGTCCCTGTGGAGCTCCTCGATCTCCGGCCAGACAGGCCTCCTCCCCGCTGACGGTAGACCCAAAAATTTCCTTAGAAATCCTTTAATAACCTTTCCAATTGATGTGGATTTTTGGTCTACCGCTGAGTGAGAGGTCGGTCGTGTAGAGGTACCTCCTTGCGTGTGTCCTGGAGGAGTCACGTTTACATTCCCAGATGAGCGACTTCACTGTAATCGCTCGGCCTCCCAGGGTCAGGTCGGCGTAGTAGACTCCAGGGGTATCCCACTGGGAGGTACCCCTCCTCGAGGGTGTCCTGGGCCGACCCTGGGCTTTGTTGGACTTGAGCCTTAACACCACGTTGTCCGTCACGAGCTTCTCGGGCCAGTACTGGGGTCGAAGAAGACCCTGGACACGCGGAAGGGCTCCTTGAGCACGTCCAACATCTGGCCACGTCGATCTTGGTCTTGAACTCGTTGACTCTCACAATTCCAACATCTTCCTCAAGGCGTGGGGGAGACCGTGAACGTCCTGCCCGAGGTTAACCATGGCGACCATGAGGAGCTTGACCCTCTCGAACCTCCCGTGGGCGTGACAGTAGATCCAGTAGTTCTCTGGGGTTCACGTCCTCCCGGAGCCTTGCTGTCACGGTGTCATCCACGATGACGGCTACCTGACCCTTCACCAGTCTGAAGGGATCTCCACGCATCTCCAAGTTCTCCCAACGCTCCATCAATTCACGTTCCAACCCGAACGTCTCGGCTCTGTTCCTCACGCTGGCCCTCCCGCCTACCAGGACCATCAAGACAAGTGCCAACCCGACCTTCCTGCTCCTCCCGTTCCTCCTCACCACTCCCAGAACCTGGTTGACCGCCTTGACCAGCCTCTCCCTAGCGAGTTCGACCTGTCCCTTCCCGTTTGACATCTTTTCAGCGGGATGACGTCGAAAAATAAAAACTTCTCGCTAATACCGGGTTTTTCGTATTACCCCCCTAAGATTCTCATAACTGCTGTAAAATATATAGTCTAATAGTGACACTTTCGTAAAATACTAGAAATTAATCACTTAAGAATTATAATAGCACTATAATTAGTAAAATCAATTATTATAATTTCTGATATCTTTTTTAGAAAACTATTAGAGATTAAAGGATACGCACCATAATGAATAACATAAGTAACTCCATATTTATTAGTACCTAAACATAAGTAGGCATCATTACCAGTAGCAAGTGGAATATTACCACTAGGAGTAGAGAAAGTGGCATATCCTGAGGGATTTAGCTTGAGCTTTTGTGCGATATTACTGGGGATTGCAACATCATACCCCGTAAAACCAGTGTCTATTTTTAACGTAACTTTTTCCTTTAAGTTCTCTTTAACTATATATCCGTCAATTATTATTTCGTCACTTTGAGTTATATTTCCCATTAATCTCAATATATAGGCACCTAATCCTCTCCCTTATCAAGCCTTGAGAGAGCGTAAGCTATAATTCCAATTGCGCTTAAAGCTCCAACAATTGCTGCTATTGGCTGCCATGCAGTTAAGGATTTAGGCGGTTCTAACGTTACTAAATAATGCGTCCTCACTTCTTTAATCCACTTCTTAGCAACGTTGTCAAATATGTGCAGTTTGTTATAAGCAGTTCTGTAAAAATCAAATACCTCATAAATTGAGGGGATGGTGTAATACTGTAAGTGTTCTAGATAGTCTCTACTAACTTCAAAGTGTCCGTCAATAAAGCCGTCATCGTATATCCTAACGTGGAGCTCCCAAATGTTATAAATCCTCATTGATAGAGAATACTTCTCATCCTTGTAAAATTCTAGTTTTTCCTCTCTAAATCCCGAGCCTTTTAGGGCGTTGGCTACGTCCTCTATTTTATTTTTGGGAACGAACAACCTTAAATTACCTTCCTTTAGCACATAGTCTTGAGGCAAAGTAGCTGAATTTCCGTCAAAGTAAACTACATCTCTAGGCAAATATGTTGAGATAGGGTATTCGACAGTCTGCATATTTCATCTTCTCAGTGTAAACTATTAAAAACTTTGTTTCTTTCTGCTTTCTTCGGTATAGTTAACTTGGGCAATTCAGGGCTCCTTTGCGAATTGTAATATCTCTGTTGATTTGGACTTATTCAATGGAGGAATTACTGAATATATTTGACCATTTCACGAAGAAATAAGGAACCCTGTAATATTATTACAAGAACGAGATAACAAGTCAAGAGGTTGTAGTTGACGGCTATGGCCCGGGCGATCTGGAGTATCCTCCAGGGGGAGTGAAACTTGCTGAACCTCCTCCTTTCCAAGAGAGAGTTGAAAGACTCGACCAAGTTGTTGGATTTGAACCACTTCTAGAGCTCCTTGGGAGCTGAGAGGTAACTCAAGAGCCTCGAACAGGTCTCGGGCTTGATTTCACTGCTCTCGGCAGATGAGATGATGACGTTCAAGGCCTCCCTCTCCTCCTACGGGCGTTCAGTAATAAACCTCCTACGGGGAATCACGCAAAACAAGAGAACGAATAAAACCAAGTATTACGAGAGAAAAGGAAATAAACAAGTAAGGAGAGAAACAACATAAGCCCATAATAAACATGGGGATAAAACCCCATCCGAAAGGCTGGCTGTGAAGCCCCTAGAAAACAGGAGGGGATAAAATCCCGAGTAGGAGGTTTTAACCAAATACTCTAGGGGCTGAAACACTTAACACTATGCAAAGAAAACAAGGTATTATGAGAGCAAAAAATATCTTGAGAAACGAATAATATTCAACCATGGATAGCATTTATTGGAAAATACTTGCATTATAGTCTTTTTCATAATAGCTGCAACGGGAGCTAAAATGGGTAAATCTAGTGTTAGTAATGGAGGGCTGTTGGGCTGAGTGTGCTGAGGACCTTAAAAAGGGAGATAAGGAAGCTAATTAGCAAGAAGCCCAAGAACCTAAACGAGACTAGGGCAATACTACTACATCTGGAAGGAATGAAAATTAGCGAAATAGCAAAAATACTACAAGTTCACAAGAGCACAGTATATAGATGGATTAACGAATTCCAGAGAGAGGGAGAAAAATGCCTATTCCACAAGGAAAGAAAAGGAAGAAAAAAGAAGGTAAACGAGAGAGAAATAAAGGTAAAAGAACTACAAGCATATGGGAAGCAAACATAGAGGAGAAGTTCAACGTAAAAATAAGCTACAGCTTGGAGAATAGCGAGAAAAAGACTGAAAATTCCCTACATAAAACCCTATAAGATCGACAAGCCAATAGATGCTGACTTAGAGAGAGGTTGAAGGGTGTTATTAATAAGGGTGTAAAAGTGTTTTTCATGGATGAGTCTGGTATTCGTCATGATCCCTCTAGGGTTTGTATGTTGTTAGGGCTGATTATCCAAGTGTTAAGGTTAATGTTTTAGCTTGTATTCCCTTGTTTGATGGTAAGCCTTGTTTTATGCTCGCAATGTTGATTCTAGGGTTTTCGCTGATTTTCTTTACTTGCTTAGGGTTAGGAATTCTGGTAATGTCGTGTTGATAATGCTGAGTTTCACAAGTCTTCTTATGTTCTGGCTACTGCTTCTAGGCTTAACATTACTTTGCTTTTCTTGCCTCCCTATTCTCCTTAATTGAGTTGGTTTGGAAGGGTTTGAAGTGTTGGGTTAATACTTATTATCACTCGTACTATGCTCTAGAATTGAGGATGAGTTCTATTATTTGGTTTCTAAAGGTAATTATACTAGGTATTGGATTAGTAAGTTTCATGATGTGCTTGAGGAAGGTATAAGTATGGGAAAATTTTTCTCATATTTGATTTATTATCTGTTAACAAGTTTTATCAAGTTTTATCTTACAATAATACAAGCTTTTCTCAATGTTTTTCTATATTTTGTATTGAGGGAAGTTAAAAGCCTGTTGCAGCTATTATGAAAAAGACTATAATTTTGCTTGTGATCTCTTTCTCATTATGATATTCAGATGCGAATATTATAAATTTTTAGTATCTTTATCTATAAATACTATATAATATTATTATTTAATAAAAATCATTTATAATATTATTCTAAAATCCGATACTTAACAAATATCTAATCTTTAGTTCTTTTTCATACAAGATTTCGTGTACTAGCTTATAAATCTTTATAGCTATAAGTTGAAGTTTTAATAAGTCATCTACGCCAGTAAGAGATAATATATGCAGCTTATCATTTGAATATGCCATATTATATATAATTTCTTTAATAATTCTTACACTATTATAGTCTAAAGCGCTGTTTATTACATTTTGTTTCGTTGCTAATTCATCAAATATTTTTATGAATTCTAAGAGCTGCTTATTATTACTTCCATCGTATGCATGAATGAGAAGTAATGGGCTGTTAAAAATTGATGTAAATGATTTACCCATTATTACTCCAAGATAGTGTTTATTTTTATCTATATTTAGAATTTTATTTATATCTTCTGTAGTTACAAGATTAATTTCCTTTTCTATAGTTTTTAATGCATCGTATAAATCTACTAGATTTACTTTGGCTTTCATTAGAAGTAATTTCTTATAATATTTATAGTTTATTTTATTTATTTCATCATCAAATATAATTTGAAGAAGTTTATTTGTATTTTGTATTATAATATCTTTTATTTTAATATTTGCTAAAAATATTGTATATATTTCATAGTTATTAGTAGCTAATTGAAAAGACGAAAATGGCCATGGAATTAGAATGCCATCTTCATTGGTTATACCTCTTAAAGAAGATATTAAAGCAAGGTTAACAAGATCTGTACTAAAAATTATTCGCTGATACTCGTTTGCAGCAGATTTTATTTTAGATTTTATATAGTTATTTAAAAAATATGAAGATTTCCTTTCCCCCCATTCAGCAAATCTTATTGCATCAATATGAAACTGTTTATTTTCAGTATTTACTAGCTTATCAGAACCTAATTTCATTCTCAATATCGATAATATAGGAATGTCTGGAATAGTTATTATAGAATTTACATATCTGGATGACGAAGACAAAAATTTCGTAATATAAAAACCTATATCTCCATTTTTATTCCAATCCATTAGATGCATTCTATGTATCTTTGCTGCTAGTGATTCAAGTTTTTCAAAGTTCTTTGGATAAATTTGCAATAATAATTTTTTGCCATAAGAATCTATATTAATCTTAAGGGTATCTCTAATAAGCTTTAAGTTAGTCAAATTTTCCATTGAATATTTACAATAGACTATTAATCTAGAATTATCATAATTATTAACATCAATTTCATCACATTGAAATTTTTCCTTAAATTCTTTATTAATTATATCTATATTTTCAGGTTTAGAAAGATTAATTCTAAAATTTCTAAAGGATGTCAGATTTAATAATTTTTTAAGTTCAAATTGCGAGATATCTAGCCTAACTCTAATATTAAAGTAGCTATCAGCTATATTACTGTCAAAAGCAACAAATTTAGTCATATACGAGTATTATTAGGTGTAAGCTTTATAAGCTTTTAAAATATTCTTACTGTACAACTTGACGAAGTTAATAGATAGTTTAGGAATCAATGAGATTTCCGAAATAGAAAAACGAATTCGAAACAATGAGAGGAGCGGAATTAAGAGAGAAGCCAGTTTACATAGATGGTGGTCAAAACGTCCCATTTATTTATATAGGGCAATACTTTCTTCATTTATTCTTAGTGAATCTGAATTAGATGAATTTTATAGAGGTATTAATAATCCTTATACATTGAATGCTAACGGGCTTGTTTTTGAGCCAATAGCTGGTGGTGGTACAGGTTTAGTTGAGGCATCTATGTACAATTATGATGCTTATGGCATAGAAATTAATCCGTTGGCTGTAAAAATAATTAGGGGATATTCTATATTAAGAAGAAGAATAACTTTAGATAAAATTTTTCGTATCCTAGAAGAAATCGACATTGAATTAAACTGGTTATGGCATCATGACGATAAAATTGTAAGTTATATTTTAATAACTAAAGGAAAAATACCCTCGTGGATCTTTACTAGAAAAAAGAAAAAAGTTATTCTATGCCCATATTGTGGAAACGTCTTTGAAACTATTAATGATAATATAACATCATGCCCTAGATGTGGACACAAAATTAATATAACTATTAAACCTATCTATGAACCTCCATTTTTTATAAAGTACTACAAAGACTGGAAAATATTTGGAATAATTCATGGTGATCGTACTTTTAGTTTTGACGAAAAATGGATTACAGAGAGAGTTGAAAGACTGAAGAATTTCGATCTTAATTTAGTAAATATAAATTTAAAAGAAATAAAGGAAGGTGAAAGACTAATTAAAAGTGGAATAAGTAAAATAGAAGAAGTTTTTACTCCAGCTCAGCTTTATACATATTATATTCTTTCAATTAAAGCTAGGGAATTAAATTATGAGGAAAAAACTTTGCTGATGTTAGCTTCTAGTGATTCTGTGAAGACTTGTAGCGTTCTATCAAGATGGTATCCCCCGCTAACCGAGCTAGTAATCTATGGTGGAGGAATTAAAGGATTTTGGGTACCCGAATATACTGCTGAAACTAATCCTATAGCATTTAACGATAAGAAACCTAAAGCAAGAGGCAATATTATTTCGGGAATTAAAAATCAGGAAAGAATAATTAAAAAATTTAAGTTTAGAGGGGAAATACATGCAATCTATGGAGATGCTAGAGACGTCGAGTATCCAAAAAGTGACTTAATAGTTATTGATCCGCCATATTACGGTTTCGATTTGGACTATGCTTCATTAAGTTTACCTCATTATACTATCGCTAATATGTTTGAAAAACTAGAAAGCTTAGATAGAGCTATCAGCAAAGAAATAAGGCGTAATAATTTTTTTCCTTCATTGCGAACAATTTTAGAAAAAAGTAAAAATTCTCTGAGGTCCCAAGAAGGAAGAATAGTCCTTATAATTAACTTTAATAATGATAAAGATTGGGAAAAGTTATATTCTATTCTAGAAGATGTTAAATTAAATGTAATGAATTCGTTTATAATACTGGGAGAATCACCTGGTAAACTAGGTAGATCTAAAAATAGAAATAATAAGATTATAATTCTAGCTAAATAGATATTATAAATTCTTGTTTGTTACTTGTTTTTTCACAATTCCAGCTACCGGAAATGTAAATTTTCCTACCATCATCAAATTCGATTTCATAGCTCTTTATATGCGTTTTAGGTTTAAGTTTAAGTTCAAAACGGTTAGTGGCTTTCAACTGTTCTATTTCACTAGAATATTTACTTAAAGCATCTTTACTATTCTTCTCATCTGTGGTTAGTTCTATAGATAGGTTGGGATTAGAGTTTAACATATCGTAAAGAGTGTTTAAACAGTCCTTATCAAAGTATGCTGTCTCTATTCTTAAAGCTTTTACGTTAGGATTTTTAGCGTAATGATTCAAGACCGAGAATCCAACTCGTGATTCTCCTTTAATTTTGACACTAGTTTTTACTAGGGCGTTTTGAGATTGAAAGTTACAAATGTAATTAAGAAATTCTTCCAATAGTTGTCTACTGGTAATGATATTCTGAATTAATGGATAATGGCAAAAATCTCCCATTACGCAAGATGAACATCCATCAACACAGAAGTTACCAAGAGCTACGTCAGCTAAACTTCCCAAAATTGCTTCATCGAAATTAGAAATTTTAGAGTTAGTGTCTTCAGAGAGATAGATCTTAAAAGTATATAGATCTGGTTCTATTTGTTCCTTTCTTAAATCTCCTACTAATTTATTTAATTCTGCTAAGGCAGATTGAATATTCTGTATTGTAGAATTCAAAATACTGTGTTTAAGTTGGTTAAGTGATTGTACAGTTTGTTGAATTAAAATTGAATGATTTGAAAGTTCTTGATGCACGAAATTGCAAAATTCATTAAATAGATTCTGGAAATTATTGTTAAACCAAGATAGTATGAACGATGAGAGATCTAAAACTCCCGTCGAAGTTTTCTCATAGACGTAGACAGAATCTTCAGATAAAGACGGATTAAAAACATTAAAATCGTAATAATAGTCAATTAGGTCTTCATCCACTCTTAGTTTTAACGTAAGGAATTCATAAAGTAGATGTGCAAAAGTATGCAAAAGTACAGCATATACGAAATCTAGGAACTTATTTTGTTCGTCAAGATTTTTTTGAATTCTTGATTTAAATGACTTATACTTATTAACATCTAGTTCCTTGACACCGTTATATATACTGTCTTTGCCATTAAGAATAAGATAGTATTTTGTAAGAAGAATATTGTGTAGTGTTGGATTACTGGATAAAATGTTTTCTAATATGACCTTTATTATTTCTCTATTGAATTCAAATTTTATTGCATTAGTATCATATAATTTATGTCTTAAAATGGGGTTTATGTAAATATATTTTGGTTTATCATTAATGTAAAATATTATTTTGCGTAATCGTCTATACATGTTCACTGAATCTAAACTGTAAGCCGTAACTACAGGGTTAATGGAAATACCTTGAGAAGAGTTCTCAAATAATTGATAATCAAAGTTTAAGACAGTTTTAGTCATTAACTTAGCCGATCTATTCCATAATTTGCAGGAATTTCCACCTTTTTTTAAGAGCAATTTTCCTATTAAACAGTATCCCTGAAAAGGACAATTATCATCAAATATATCGTTAGATATTCCTCTTCCAAGATAGCAATACCTTGTATAACTAAGTATTGTGGGATCATATGAGATATAACTATTTGATGCTAATTTAGATAATTGTGTTATATTATTTTGTAAGTAGTATTTTAGGTAATTTTTATTAACTCCTAATTTTAAGAATGGAATTTCGTTCTGATGATACTCTTCGGGTAATATTATCAGCGGATTGTTTAGCTTGCGTTCTAATTGCAAAAGATTGTATATTCTAATTTCATCTACATCTTGTATATCAACTTCACTCACTCTAGTTACAGAGATATTATTAGTCTTTAAACTAAGGTCATCAATAGAAGGATTAACTCCATGCCATCTATTATATTTGAAATTTAATGGTAATAAAATAGCTCCATATCTAAGAGGTGGATTAGTGGTGTTTTGACTTATATACCATGAATAGTTAAATACGTAGAACGGAGGATATCTTATTAGTGCATCAAAGATATTTATGTCTCTTATCTCACCTACTGGAGACCAGTTATTTCCTTGCATCTCATAAAATCTTACTGTAATTTTCTTAACTAGCATATCATCTATATTTAATCCAACAGATGATAAAGAGGAATAACTAAACACAAAGTTCCTAACATCAGTCTTAGTACTTTTTTGTATATTACGCAAATTCAAATATAAAACGACTAGTTTTTCGCAGAGTTCCTTTGATAATGTAACATTTGTAGAAGAGGAATTATACTGACTTAACCATGACTTAACGACATTAAGATTATTTATAATGTTTTGTATTTTATTATTTAAATTTTCTAATTTTTTACTAAATTCGCTAATCTTTAATTTATTGTTATATGGGATTAATGTCTTAATGATGAGTTCAGTTTGTATTTTAGCTTCATATATTTTTTCAAGTATATTAGTTAATATATATGAAATTTCATTGTTAATTTGGTTCAAATTAACAGTTTTAGTATTAGTTATTTTTTCTTCTATTTTACCGTAATCTTCTATAATTTTATTTATCAATGATAAGATTTTATTTCCTGAATTCTGAATTTGTGACATATTATCAGAATCTATGAAGTTATCTGTAATTCCTTTAAGTTCATTTAAAATTTCTCCAAAATCTGTTTTCCAGCTTTCAAGTTCTTTCTTAAATTTACTTATATAACTCAGTCTTTCACTTCGCTCTAGTTCTTCATCAAGTATATTATAGCATTGCTCCACTACTGAATTATTATTCAAGATACTATTATATAATTCTCCGAGTTCTTTAGATATCTCATTGTTGTTAATTGATTTAATTAAATTTTCTAAATCATTATATAATTTATTAGTAAATTTATTATTTATATATAAATCTAAAAAGCCATTAATTAGCTCTCTAAAATACTTAACTGGCTTTACATTTTTTAATACGTGCAGAGCTATTTTTTGTTTTTGAGATTGGGTAAGTAATTGACCAGATAACATGTAAATGATTCTATTAATATAATCTTGATCGTGTATTCTAAAGCTCTGTAAGGGCACATTCTTAGAAACTATAATTCCTAACGTTATTCTTAGCATTTTGAAACTTCTACCAGCTCTTCCAAGTCTTTGAACAATTTCAACTTCATCATCAGCACCAGCATTTAATATAAATGCCACACCTTCATAATCTACTCCTAATTCTAGTGTGGACGTTGCACCAATAGTTACATAATCTCCTTTGGATATTTTATCGAATATGGAATATTTATTTGCAGTATCCATAAAAACTATTTCACTCGCATCTTTTATCATAGAATTTATATTATACTTATATCCTGATTTTTGCGCCTGCCCACATAACGTATTATATTGATTATTATCTAAATAAATATAAAATGGCTCAGAATATGCATAGACCGAGCTCATAGTTACACGATCTTTACATGGTTCTCCTAATCCAAGATTTTGTGATAACCCGTCATAAAATCTATTTAGTTCCCTAACATTATTTATAAATATTATATTTTGATATAAATAAGATTTAGTATTTGGTTGATTTAGATAAGCTATAGAGTATGTAGAAGCCAATATAGCCCATAATTGAGCAAAGCTTTGCCATGAAATATCTGGTCTTATCTCAAAAAAGCCTAATATGTATAACTTAAATCCATTTAATGGTTGACTTACCGATTTGTTTATATCTATGCTACTTACAATAGCTAATTTAGTCGGATTAATGTTAAAGAGTTCACTAAGAAATTCATCTCTATTAGGTATTGTGGCAGAAACACCAACAAATCTAATATCCGGATTTACTTTTTTTATTCCCTCTAAGACAGCAGACGTTACACCTCCTAGTACATCTGTATACACATGTGCTTCATCCATTACTACTACTGCAATTTTCTTGAAATCGTCTACTGTTATATCATTCTTTTTTTCAAATGTCAGTAATCTATTAGCTATCGTGTAAATATTTGATATGATGATTAATGGATCTAGCTCATTTCTTTGTTTTACAATACTTTTGTAATTTTTGCTATCAAGAATATAAAAATCTTCATTAAAATAAACGCAATTAGAATCTGAGCATGTGATCCTACCATTAATATATTTTAAACTGTGTTTATTGGGACATTTAAGATTACCATTTCTTATCAGTTCTCCATCATGTAGAGCTTCTTTTGAATCTCCATCCCTAATGAGGATTGGTACCTTTTTCCCTAGTTTCTTTTCTATAATCTTACTGAGTAAAATTACTCTATTAGTATTATCTATTGTCAAAGACTTTCTAGGATAAAGTAATAGAATCTTCTTATTAGGATCAAAGTTATTTTTCATTAAAATGAAGAGAATAAGAAATAAGAAGACCTCGGTTTTTCCAAAGCTGGTCGGTGCTTCAATTCCTATTGACTTTCCATTTGAATAATTTTCAATAGCTTGGCTCATCATTTTAATTTGAACCAGATCAAATCCATTATATCCCTTAACTTTAAGGTATTCATTTACAATTTCAATGTATATTTTAGCTCTTTCGTCTCCCAATTCTTTCTTTAGTAAGTCCATTAAATCATCAATTTCCTTTATTCGAGACTTGGCGTTAGGATTTATAGTATGTCTTCTGTCAGTTGAAAACGGAACAGTGGATTTAACCAATGCTAATCTTGGCTTTAAGATGTAATTAGAGGTCCACCGAGCAATTCTTAAATTAGCACTTCTTATGAGTAGGTCCATGTAAACGCTTCTATATTTAACATTTCTATTTTCATCCTCAAATTTTAAAAGAAATTTAATGTTAACTAGCTCTTTTAAAACACTCGATGGATTATTGTAACCTAATTTTTTAATTATATTTAAAACATCTTTCTCATCCAATCCATATGTGTATTGTGAGGGATTTGGATTTAAAATAATAATATCTCCGTAATTACAAGGATTACCTCCTTGTAATTGCTCACATTCATTTAAGATAATTTCATTAAGTATTTTGGTAATTTCCTCAGAATTTAGAGGAGCAGAAGTTATACGCATTTAATCTGAATCTAGGAAAGAAAACATAAAAACTTTTTCATGGGGCGATTCAGGGCTCCTTTGCAAATTGTAATATATCTCTCGGTTTAGACTTATTCAATGAAGGAATTACTGAATATATTTGATCATATCACGAAGAAAAAAGGGTTCTTGTAATATTATTACAATGATGAGATAACAGGTCGAGAGGTTGTAGTTGAGGGCTATGGCCC
>Ga0208151_100563_pt1 | contig 14737 bp, 28 predicted proteins | sample ECH_Bhost_MetaG_FD_187130 | JGI IMG/M metagenome (GOLD analysis project Ga0208151, IMG submission 187130) | Hot spring microbial mat communities from Yellowstone National Park, Wyoming, USA - ECH_B host_MetaG (SPAdes) (version 2) | ecosystem: Environmental > Aquatic > Thermal springs > Hot... | reverse complement strand
TACCCGCAAAGAACCTCGCCATGTCAACCAGGTATACGTCTGGCTTCAACACTATCTTGTATGGTTTACCCCTGTTAACGTATACTTTCGCCTCTGGCCACAGGTGGCGTGTGACCGCGAAGTCGAACACCGCGTTGTGGGCCACGAGGACGGCGTTATGGAGAGAGTCAGCCCACCTCTTTATCTCGTGTTTATCGTAAAGTATGTGTCCACCATCCGTTTCATTGTAATACTGGACACTGTACAGTTTATGCACAACCGTGTACACCGTCTCAGTGTCGAACCCGTACAGCTTATAGAACTTGTACTTCACACTATATCGCCCCGCCTGGCCCACAGTGTTGTGTTATCAAGCGTGCGTATTATTTCGAGGGGCATAGCGCTCCCACCGCCAAGCACGTTCACGAGTGAATAGTAGAGGTTGTTAACAGTGTTGACCTTTGAACCCTTTATATGTAATACAGTCGATGAATACCGTTTACCGTACCCGTTAACCTCGATAATTACCTTCAGTTCAGTGTATTCTGGTGTACCACTACCACACACCCTTATGGCGTCACCAATGGTTTCATAATAAGCGTTGAGGGCGAGCTGGATAACACTGGAAGGGTTGGTCGGTGAAAACCTGTCGAATGGGGTATAATAGACCCATTCACTCAGGGCATCAGTTGTAGCTATGCATGGTCGCGCGCCTGATACCCCGATTACCCATGTGGCTTCAACCTTAACACGCATGTAGCTCCTCACCCTCAGACCGAACACACCCCTCGCGACGAGCCTCAAATAGCGTGTGTACCGCCTCAGGGTGGCGCTCGACGCGAATGGGAAAAATAATTTGAGGTCGGACATTATCTGGCGGGTTGACAGGTCGGTCACTGGTATTAAATATAAGAGCGTCGCGGTGGTTGAGTTCCCGAGTATCTTCCTCACGCTCAGCTCGGCTACCCTGCGTGTGAGTTCGTTTATATCCCCACCGAACACCTTCGGGTATGACAGACGTACACTCATAGGTGGTTACCAGGCGCCCAGACAAGCGCTTAAACAATTTCGATTACCACCCTTACAAGCTTTCCTCTGAGCTTGAAGCGGTCAACCATGTACTTCGGTATCTGCACTTTCCCAGACTTCTGCACCCTCAGCACGAGTTCAAACTTTTTCTGTGTTTCAGACATACACCTACACGCTTTAAAGGTTTATTTAAGCCTTTTGGGGATTTTTACGGTCGTAAAAAGACTTATATGTTCCTGCCGAATACAATATAATCGGTGGAAAACATGTCTGTACGTAACGTACCACCACAGATACCAAAAGACGAAATACCGAAGGAAGGCAGAAAAGTGAAAATAGTGGACGCCCGCTATATCACGGAGCCAATCTACACCCAGATAGGCGTGTCAAGCAAGACACTCGTACTCGAGGTCGAGCTGAACGGTCAGAGGTACAGCCACCTCTTCGGCCTCAACAAGAACGTGATAACGGGTAGCGCAGCACGTCTCCTATCAGCTGTGGGCGTCACAAACATCGACGACCCGAGCACACCAGACAAAGTAGCCCAATTGAAAGGAAAAGAGGTAACCGTGTATAACAGGGGTGGCAAGCTCTACTGGGTCGTGTAGGGCCACCCCACCACTCTTTTTATCCACCCGCGTACTCCGCTAATAGCACCACTGTGCTGTAAGATGGCACAGTGAATGATATGTCTGCTACACCACTCGTGTTGGTTACACCGCTACCTAAAAGTGTGCCACCGAACCCCGTGAACCCGATTAACTCACCCTGAAACGCGTACAGGTATATGGTTATATTCGATGTTGCTGGTGACGTGGACACCTGGACTGTGACGGTCTGGCCCTGTGTTAAAGCTGGCGCACTTATCGTGAGGCCGATGAAGTTATCGAATGATATCACCATTATACTGGACGATGTTGTGGCCCCGATATAGTCAAGCCCAAATAAAACCAGGTTGTTTGAAAGCAGACATATATTCTGAAGGTTACCGTTACCGCTCGGTGTAACCGTGGCCGACACACTTGTAACGGTTGGCCACACCTCGAATAAGCTACTGGTGGTGAAGTCGTACACCATCACGATGCTTCTACCACCACTGGCCAGGTTACCATTAGTTGCGTCAATACCCAGTATTACGAGTGAGCCGAAGAACTGTGTATATATGTTGAACTGGTTTGACATCTGAGTGGTCGTTACACTAACGAATGTATTAATATATGTGGGTGTGGATGGTGTAGCCGATGGAAGGAAGACTATTGATAGTACACCAGTAGCTGGGTTAACCCATGGGAAAACAACGCCTTGAGGTGTTGCAGCTGCACCGTAAAACAGGTTATTGGCGGGTGTTGATATTGAAGTGAACCCACTGAGGCTGAGTATAGACGTCCATGATGTAAGGTTGGTAGATGAGAGTACAACAACCGCTCCTCTCGGCGCAGCTCCACCACCAGCTGCCACCATGTAGTACACACCATTAGAATACACGACAGTTGCCTGGGTCTGGTTACCAGCTGCGCTTGTTGCAGTTGCAGCTATCGGGACGAAGCTCGCAGCGACCGTAGCTGACGTTGTACCATTTATCTGTGACTCTTCTATATAGAACACTCCGACCGTTGAGTTATCACTTGAAGCAGCTGTCCATATAACCACGTTGGTGAGTGACGTGTTGAAGCCTACACCAGACGCCATAACCATACCATTCTGTGAATAATTAACGAAATTACTGGGGGCCACGGCATAATAACTCACAGTAACGGTTGCTCCACTCACATACGCGAGCTGATACCCTTTCTGGATTATTGCGTTACCCGTGAACGGTGAACCTATGACGGGTGCTGTACCACCTGTTTCAAGTGTTGTGGACGACGCAGCTGCTATATTGTACGCCAGTACTGTACCAGCACCAGCCGAACCATCACCATAGTAAAGGTAACCGTTAACAACCGCCGAGGGGTTGGCGAACCCGTTACCATTATTGGCTAAATATGTTGAAACTGTTACCATTCATACCACCTCAACCATAATAGAGCGCCACCAGTCTTTTAACACCTGTGGTTGACGGCGTGTAAGTGAATGTGGCCACACCGCTTGAATTGGTGAGTGCGCTACCTATAAGTTTGGCGCTCCCAAAATCAACCAGGTCTTGTGTATAGTCACATCCCACATCTTCATACAGGAATACTGACAGGTTGGGTGTCGCTGGTGACGTCGACACTGTAACCGTTGTAGCCTGACCGACCGTTACACTCGAAGGCAGGCTCATTATAAGCGATATGCCACTGTCAAGCACGAGGCTTAGAAGAGAAGATGATGTCGTACCATTATACGCATTAATTGGGAAAACTATTGTTGACGGATTAATAAGTATGAATGGGTCATGTATGAATGCGCTTATACTCGTTATAACGGGGATTAAACTATTAGTCGCCGTGTCATATATACCAAGCCATCCAAAGGGACTTCCACTTATACCCACACGTGTACCTATACCTATTACAATATATCTACCGTAACCATACGCGGTTACTCTTAGCTCAGAACTAGTGTTCGGGGGGTTAGAATATATTGATATGAGTGTGAACGATGGGTATGTGGATACCGTTGTTAACGCCAGTGAAACATTGGTTCCGTCGAACACTGGTATTGCCAGGTAGCTGTTAGTTACAGCTGGTTGTATACCGTAAAAATCAGTGTAAGATAAAACCGATAATCCACTTGTAAACGTGAAAACTGATGTGAAGGTCTGAAAACCGCTTGTATAAAGCAGTGCAGCCGACCCGCGTGGGACTGCACCCCCGCCTGCAAACAATACAAATAAGGAACCATTCCACTCAAATGATGAACCATTAGTATTACCGTCAGATAGACCAACACTCACAACTGGAAGGTAGCTTGTAGCTGCAAGTGATGTTATAAACACTGGGTTCTGCGATGCAAGCAGTGATGTGGCACTTATATAGTAAAAGTACGTTGTGACATTATCCGCACCAATCCAGTAAAATAAAAATACATCTGATAAAATCTGACCAGATATATTTATCGATGAATAATATTGAGCGTATGCGTTGTACAACCCGTTACCCTGAATTGGCCCAGATATAACGCTTGGTGTATATAACCCAATCACTGAGAAGCTTGTACCACTCGGAATAATGGCGCCTAACCCGAATGTTGAAGGATATACACCCTCAACAATTATCCCAACACTATCCTTCCAGTCATACCCACCTATTGCTGAGGCTGGGCCCGAATAGGTTATCACTGTTACCTGATTCGATGTGTTAGAAATATTGACGCCGACAAGATAGTGTGTGGTTCCTATTAATGTCTCACAGAACAAGTAGCCGTTAATTATAGCTGAAGGCACTATTTCCTGCCATCCAGAACCAGCAAAGAATAAGCCGACTGATACCATTTACATCACTTCCTCGCAAAGCTGAATATTAAACCACCGATTGACGGGGTAATTGTGAGTTTCCACTCGTCCTCTGGGAAGTTCCGCCTGAACACTTCAACCATGTGTTCAAGCACAGGCAGTGTGAATTGCTCTACGTACACGAAGAATTTGGCGAACTGGTCGCTTATGAATAGTGTTTTGACCTCTGTTTCAAGCTTAACACTCATTTTATACAGATAAATGAATGGGATAAATTTAATGTTTTCTACTGTACTTGCTCCTCGTATTTACCTGGGCCCTGGACGTTTATTATGACCTCTTCCTCAGGTACCTGTGTCTGGACGTATGGGGCTACTGCGGTGGGTGGTGGGGGTGCTGGGGGTGGTGGCTTCCTCTTTTTCTTCTCCCCGAATAAACCAAACAGTGAACTGAGTAGAAGCAGTAAGAGTATGAGTGGGAGGAGTTTGTCGAGTAACTGGAATAACCCACTGAACCCGCTCACGGGTGATGGAGACGTCACGCTTATTATACTGGACGTCTGGCTGGGTGATGGTACAGATGATGAGGTACTCGTTGACGAGCTCAGTAGCGTGGTTGATGGTGAATTAATCGTAGCCGTCGACGTTGACGCCGTCGTGGTACTGGATGTCTGGCTGGGTGATGGTACCGTGGCTGACGTGCTCGTTGACGAACTCAGTAGCGTGGTTGAGGGTGAATTAATCGTGGCTGGGGGCGCACCCGTTAACGAGCTCAGTAACGTGGTTGACGGTGAATTAATCGTTGTGGAAGGGTCTGCCGTTGTAGTGCTGGACGTCTGGCTTGGGGACGCGACCGTGGCTGCGGGCGCACTCGTTGACGAGCTCAGTAACGTGGTTGACGGTGAATTAATCGTTGTGGAAGGGTCTGCCGTTGTAGTACTTGACGTCTGGCTTGGGGACGCGACCGTGGCTGCGGGCGCACTCGTTGACGAGCTAAGGGTCGTGGCTGAAGGCGAATTAATCGTAGCTGCACCAGTTGTAGTGGTAGAGGCTGCACTAGTTGACGAGCTAAGGGTAGTGGTCGACGGCGATTTAATAGTAGTTGAACTGCTAGTTGTGGTAGAGGCTGCACTCGTCGTTAGAGTTGCTGTGGTATATGTTGGTGATTGAACCAAAACTCGTCAATCCAATTTAAATGTTGTGCGCTATATTAAGCTTGATGTCCGTTCATTCGTTGAGAACGCCCTTGAGAGGGATACAAGTATTGATAAGAGCATTATTACGAACATCAGTGGGAACAATGATTGAAAGAGTGTGAACTCTGAGTACGCGGGTGACTGCACCCCTGCTACGGTTGTCGTCTCAGAGACACTCATGAGAACACCACCACTGTGCTGATGTTGAGTGTACCCCCTAATGGGGATATTGATACGCCTGGGGTGACCAGGTCGTGTGTAAGTAGAAAAGTCCCACTGAACCCATTTGTGAGCGGTGGGTTGGCTGGTATATTTATATTCACTAATAAGCCTACCTCTGATATGATTATGCCGAATGTTATGAATACCTGTGTTGATAGGATTAGGGATATCGCGGTTGAAGTGTATATGGTTGATATTATTGATACTGGGAAGGCGGTTATGTAGCTTATCAGGTTATAGTCACTTGGTGTAACCGTGCCGTACCCACTGCCTACCGCGTATGAGAGTGAAAGTGTGCCGTCGGGTATCGCGACACCGCTCAGGGTATGGGTGATACCGTTGACGTCAACCATACTCAGTGTGTTCAGGTTAAACATGAACTGCATTAACATCTGCACAAAGTTGGAGTTGGTGGGGTCGACAATCATAACATCGTTCACGTACATCAGCACCTTCATCCCTTTGATTATCGTTAAACAATTTCCATCAATCTGGTATAGATGCATTTTGTTCACCTGAATGTTAAGGTGAGATAGTAGGTGACTGGCTGGTTGGCTGAAAAAGTTATTGGTGTCTGGAGAACCGCGTATATCAGGTGCACGAATTGGGATGACGCTGTGCCCGTGCTCGGGTTAGTCCAGTCGAGTGCTCCAAGCACTGCTACACTTGATACCGTGCCAGAAAAGCTGAATGACGTCGTGGCTGATAGGGTGACCACTATTGAGTTTGAGTATGATACGGTTGACACACTGAGAGAAGGGAAGCCGAGGCTCAGGAAGAACTGTGGGCCGAGGCTCACACCTGACAGCACCTCAAAAAGCAGTATGCCTGAGTACCCAGAGTATGATGGTGCACTCGTAGCGAACGCCACGCACCCGAACATGTTTGTGTTTACCCCCGCGAACCAGCTCGTCTGTGTATAAGCGGACGCCTGGAAACTCACTATACTCGTTGACACAGTGTAGCTGCACATGACGACGTATCCAGACGTGTTCAACCTGAATAGACCACCGAAGAGTGCAGCTATGTTTGAGAGGTATGGGTCACACTTAACGTGTTTATCCCCCACCACGACCTCTGAATCAATCAGTAAGTTACCATCATGTGGAAAATATCCAGCATTATCAGATATGTACAGCATCCACTAACCACCTATTATCCTGTTTATCATCGAGTAGTTTGAGAGGTCGTATCTGCTAGCTATGTCCAGGCTCTTATAACACATGTCCTCGTACTCAGCTGAATTCCTGGCTTCCCATGCTTCAACCATCACACGTGCGAGCTCAGCTGGGTCGTACAGGAAATACTTATATACGAGTTCCCAGTGGCTTGGCTCCCACGCTTCACCGTTCACAGGTACACGCCACCCCACAGAGTGCTCGTTCTGGGCACGGCTATCAACGTATATCGTGGGTGTACCGCTCGCCATTGATTCGAGTGGTAGCAGTCCGAACCCCTCACTGTGGGATGTGGCTACAAAATACGTCGCAGCTCTGTATAAAGCAGCCTGTGTCTGCTTCTCGAGCTTACCAAAAACGTTCCAGATATACAGTTTGGGGTGTATTTTCTCGTTGTATCTCGCCTCTATTTGCTCTGGGGTCTGGTTCGTTATGACAACACACCTCGGGAGCTTGTCGCCAGCTATCCAGTATGCACGGTTGAGCTCCTCGAACCCCTTACGCGGGTGCCTGGCCTTCTCGAACCCGCACCACGCGAGCATGAATTCACCGAACCTGTGCCTGAATTGCTCAACCATACGCATATCCGCGTTATAAAATATTTTGAGGTTAAGGTATCGTTCAAGCATGCCATCGACCTTGACCCCCAGGTTACGTATGTTCTCAGTCGAGAAAAGCGATGATGAGTACACGTGGAAGTTCCTGGTTTTCTCCCTTACCTCATCACTCCACCCCTTGGTTGTGCCTTCTAAATCACCCAGGAAATAGGTTTCATCAGCTATGGTCGACCACTCGTCGGCAAGCATTTTCACGGCGCTTGTCACGAATAGCTGGGGCATTATGACGACGTCGAACCTGCCAGCATTACGCATACGTAGCATGCGCACATGCCTATCGCCGAGCCTGATTGTCCCACCCCTCTTAAACAATAGCACGGTGTCACCCATATATATTGGGTTAGCATCAAATACATCTGTGACCATCCTTATACTTATTATCTGGACGTCGTGGCCATATTGTACGAGCGCCTCTTTGAGTCGGTTACACACGTCAGTGTAGCTCGCCACCATACTGTTAGAGTTTAACAGTAGTACTCTCATATCATATCACTCAGCATAACTATGAAGTTAAACACAACGAACACGTACAGGGTAAGGATTATGTCGTTCGTTGTGAGCTGCGCAGACATGTATCATCACAGGGTGAGCTAATATTTTAGCCTTTTCTAGCTCGGTGCGAGGTGGAATGCTATGAGTATGCGTTGGGCTATAACGACCTCGACGACGAATAGTATTATTGAGAACACCATGTGCTCAAACACGTAAAAAATATCGTTGCTCTGCCACCAGTCACCGCTCAGGTGTTCGTGTATGTGTTCAGCTGGCAGTGCTGGTAAGCTCACTGCGTATCACCCCCTCATAATACTTTTCCTCTAGCCCAATCCACCACGCCCATATCCTGGTCTTACCGACCACCACGACGAGTGTGCCACGTTTAATTATTATGTAACCATCTATTTGCTTTTTATATTTATTTGACCCCACCATCCTGGATATGGATATACGCCCTTTAAGGGTGTCTGGGTCAATCATGGTTTAACACCCTTTATCTCAGCATAGTGCTGGAGTGATATGAACCTCTGGTTTACCCTGTTTAAATCGGTGAACACACGCTTATAGTATATTGGTGTGTGCTCAGCTACATCCACCATATCATCCAGTTCTTTCTTTATACTCGCCGATATACCCTTTATCATGTCGAGCTCAGCCCCCCTCGACACACTTGAAAGCGTGCTCACGTATAAGTCGACCACGCCCCTGAACCACTCTACGAGCGTCTTCGCGTAATCCATGCTCCATATTTCTGAGTCGTGGAGCTCGTCAAGCGTATAAACGGTGCCAAACATGAACGCGAATTTGTAGAATGAGAAAGTCAATACGTCTCACCAGTCCTCAGGCTTACATCGATTAAAAGTTTACGCACAATATAGTAAGCCTTATCAAACACGCCTTTAACTCTTTTTGCTTGAGCCTCACCGCCAAGCTCTATGAGTGTTTTGAGCTCATCATATAGAAGGTTCATGGAATTCAGTAGAGAGCTAACCTTCACATGTGTTTTAGGGCTGTTATCCAGTTCTATGAGGCGTTGACCAGCCTTAGACGCGAGTAGCGAGTAACGACTGAACTGTGTGTCAAGTATCCCACGTTTCTCTTTTGGCAGGTTCATTATGAATGTTATGTTTGATAAATCAGCTATGTCTGGGTGCATCAACCTGAGTGTGAGCATCTCGATTCTGAAGACATCGCTCGGCTTCGCCTTAGTCGTACTCATACGTGTATGTTATGCACAGCACAGATATATTTGTTTTCACACTATGATGCCGTGCTCAGCAAACAACGCGGTATAGTGTTTAACCGTTAGATAATTTTTAACCGTTTCATGGCATAGCGACACTGCTTCATCATACAAATCTTTAACCGTTAAAACATCGTATACGAGCTGAGCCCAGTGCTCTATGTCTGGATAGTGCCAGGGCATCTTTAACTCATTTGGGGACTTATCCCATTCAACCCATTTCACTTCTCTTACCCTGATTGTGAGCTTTTCGGGCATGTATTCATTCATGGCTGGCGCATCGATTGTTATGGCGGGTGTACCGCACGCCATGGCTTCAAGCGGGGTCATGCCGAACCCTTCAACGTAACTCGAATAAGCGTACAGCCTTGCACTCGAATACAATTTTCTAACATCACTCTGCGGTATGCTCCCGAAACTCACGTCAACCCAGTCTGGCACATCTGGGCGTGGCCCATACACGTAGAGTTTAACTTTTAAGTCGGGTTTACGCTTCCTGACTTCCTCACACATCCTGATGAAGTCTGGTATACCCTTACGCTTCTCACCGCTCACAATATTCAGTATGTCATACCTTTTCTCAACGCCCTCAGGGTACCATAAAGCTGGGTTGATACCGTGTGGTAGAACCGATGCGACGACGCCGTTGTGCATCAGGTTATACTGCGAGAAGAGGCTGGGGGTGTAAACGTTTTCGCCCATCGTGTAACCTTCACGTGCACCAACATTCGTTTTGCCATCGATTACGATGTATGATACACGTTTATCCGCGTACCCATTATACATATTAAAAGCGTAAGGTATTCTGAGGTATGAGCCAACCCTGAGCTTATAGTCAGCATACTCAACCGACATGTCCACCTGGCTTATACGTTTTATCCTGAACCCGAGGGGCTTTATCCCACTCAGTACGTCCTCAAGCACACGTGTAAAAGAATGTGAATCAACTGGGTTTACGACAAGAATGGTTTTACCACTGAAACGTGTGAAATCATCCGCGACGACTATGTTCTTGGGCTTTATACCCTTACCCTTAAAGCAGGTCAGATAGCTCTCCGACAAGCCTGAGCGCCTCAATCAGCATAAGAGCGGACGCGGTGGCCGTTATTGGTGGGTAGGCGAGTGCTGATACGTCATGTACCCCGTCGTCGATTGGCTCTACTGGTGTTACCTCGAAGTAGTCGAGTGTATCGTATTCGTCCGAGCCGTACACGATGTATTTTCCTACGAGGACTGTGTAATCGAAGTAGTCTTTTGACTCGAATAACTGCCCGCTTGGTGTCCTTACGAGTGTGGCCTCTCGTGGGAGGGCCACCCGAGTGAGCTGGGGGTATCTGCCTAACATGGCCCATTCAGTACGTCCTTCTCCAGTAAGATGAACGACTTGAACTCATCCTCGGAGCGCTTCGAGGGGTCTCGACTGGTTTGACCTCGGCCTCTATGTTGACTGTTTCCTCAGCTGGCTGCGTTTCACCCTGTGTGACTGTGACCACTCTAGGGGGCTCGGGTTGTTCACGTATTACGACGGGTGGGGGTGGCCTGACAACAATTATGTTTGGCTCGGGTGATGGGACAGTGGTTGGCTTCGATGGCACTGGTGACACCTGCCTGCGTTCTGGCCTGTATGGTACAGCTGGTTTTGATGGTATGGCTGGTAGAGTCGTCTGAGGTTGCTGGCCTCGTTCACCCATGTAGTATATTGTAACAGTGGCTACAACTGGTTTACCGCTCGCAGCATCGATTAACGCACGTCTCGGGACGTGTATCCTGTACCTTCCTTCATATACGGGGTCTGGCATACATTAATACATACACTGGGCACACTTATATGTTTTTAGAATATGACTGAGTAAGGCATGATTTTTGCTCCAAGTGAGGATAGCAGGCATACGTCGCGCACTGTTAGCTTGAACCCAGTTTCAATTTTATGCCTGAGTCTCACACCCCTGTATTTACCCGTTGATACTGGGTACACCACGCCGTCGAGCGTAATCATCACCGCCGTGGTTGTCGGTGGAACATCGAACTCTATGCCACTCTGAACCATGAATTCATCTAGCTTGGATGAATCAATGTAGAAGCCTGACACAATGTCGCCAAATGTTATGTTTCGTGACAATTTAGACCCACCTCTGTCGCTCGGCCGATTAAAAATATGTATTCATCCCTTGTGAGTGGGTTACCTATGTTACCAGCTTGACCGTCCCCTGTTATATACTCACCATCTGGGTAAACTGTTACCTCGCCTCTAACGTTATACCCCACACCAGTTGAGAACGTCCGCGCGAATTCTTTGAAAACGAGTGGTGACACCTTTATGTATGCTATGAGCTCGTCGGCTGGTGTTTCAGCTGCGAGTTCATCACCGTTCATAGCGACGACATCAGGTTCATAATCAGGGAGAAGATAGATATAAGCGCTGAAAACGTCAGGAATGCTTCGTTGAACTGGTTGAATTGTTGCTGTGATATGAGTGCTTGCTGTGAAATCGACACCTGCTTTGTGCTGTTTATATAGCTCTCATAAGCAGAGAAAGCAGCTATCGCCGTTGACGCGAGGAACGCGTCGAATAGTGGGTCAAGGAATATTGCGAACGCCATCTATGTCCCCTTAGTAAATGAGCCGACGAGTGATATAATGGTTATTAAGACGAGTAGGGGTAAAAGCTGGAAGACGAGGTTAACGGTCGTTGTGAGCCCCGTACCAATAGTTGATGAAAACTGGGGTATGCTTTTGAGCGCCTCGACTACGACGACTACGCCTACGATACCCACAATTGAGTTGAGAAAAAAGGTTATGGTTGAGCGGACGGGTGTACGGCTGACAACTTCGGCGACGCGTCCAGTCGCGCGGGCCACCCTGCCAAGCAGTGTCTGAGGCCTCTCTTCCTCTGGCGGTATTACTTCGACCTCTTCCTGCGGTACCTGGACTACCTCTTCCTCTTCTGGCGTCTCTTCGACGGGTGGCTCGGCGGACGTTATGGGACACCTCGACTAGAGGTTTATCCCATAGCTGTCGTGAGTGAGCCGAACACTCCGAATAGCATTTTGAGTACGAGCACTATGACGAAGACTGGTACGATTGATGTTATGATGTTGACTATTGAACTCAGGTTCAGACTCATTTACGCTCCACCCCCACCAAGGGTTTGACCGAGGGAGCCGAATATCCCGAACAACATCTTGAGCACTAAGATGATGACGAACACTGGGACGATGGACGTTATTATACTCACTATTGAACTGAGGTTTAGACTCATCTACTTTTCACCTCACGCGGGTGCTGTCTCCACGATACCAGTCAACCTGGTGAGCGCCTTCACCAGGAACTGGAACACGAATACGAAGACGACCACTGGTATCACTGCGTTCACAACGTTGGTAACCACTGAGAGACTCATCTATGGACACCATTTATATTCCCTGCGCAGCTATTCTTCGTGTTGCACGTCCACTTGGAGCTGGCGCCCCACCCCTTATCTGCGCAAGCAGGGCCCTCGCGTTGTCTGGCAGGTTGGCAGCCTCAGCTGCGAGGTTGTCGTAAGCCGTCTTTTCTTTAATGGCCCTCACGACCTTACCGTATAGCCTCATGTTGTTGATGTTCTGCAATACTCTTTGTTCGGCGGGTGTGTTCTGGCTCTGCCATAGCTCGTGTTCTCTGGCGGTTATGTACGCCTGAACCCGAACGGCGTTCAACCAGTCCTCATAGCCGTAGGTCGTAACCGCGTTGCTGTAATTGGTTACACCCACGGTGGACGCGTTCTCCTTGTACTTGTTGGCTGCACCCTCCACTCCTAATTTGACCAGGGTGTGTTTACCCATTGACCATCACACACATAGTGTGGTTAAAATATATCAGCTTATCACACACGGGTATGAAGCTATCTATTTTCGTCGTCCCTATCATTGGTGTAATACTTCTCAATTATGTATTTTATCCACTTAATATCATTCTTTACGATTTCCATGTCGCCTTTTAAATCATTTAAATTTTTCCCGAGGTCGTCCACACGCTTACTCACATCATTGAACTTATTATAGGTGCTCTCAGGCGCGTATTTACGGTTCATCATGTATGTTAAGCCAACGAATATCACTGAGAATGAACTCAGAAGGATTGAGAGCACGGTTACAACGTCATACAATGTAGTATAACACCCCAACCACGCACCCAAGCACGTAGAAAGACCAGTCTATTACTCCGTCCCAGAAAAACGGTTCACCTTCCACGACCTGGTCGAAGGTCAATTCCTTAAAGAGGTCTACTATTAATATAAGCGTTATACCGAACCACAGGGGATAACCTTTTATGAGGGGTGCTACGGTGAACGCGAACCCGAGTGATGTGTGCAGCATATGCGCTAACAGCTCTGAACTCGGGAGCCATTTCCGAATGTACTTAACCATGGTTGGTTTTATAACTCAATGGGCCAAATGGTATTTATGTCTTTCTTACAGGGTAACAGGACTCTGATAGTCGTACTCGCCATAATAGCGTCCACCACACTACTGCTATTCTATGGAAAAATTCCAGACTCTGTTTATACGAGTGTTATTTCTGCGGTTCTTGGCTACTACCTGGGTTATCGGGTGGGCTCTCGCTCGTAGGCTGCTTCTGCCTGGCGTCAATTATCTTTATTTTTTCCTGTGGGTGCGACGTCATAATTGACTGTACGCCTTTAGGCATCATGGGCATCAACGCGGATTGAAGCATCGACGTCACCATTGGCATGACCATCTGCATCACCTGGCCCATCACCTTACGCTTTATTTCATTAGCTGGGTCTTCGGCTGGTGCTTGCTGTGGTGACGCCCTGCTTGCAGCGTTTTCCATCACCCCATATAGGTTAGCTGCGTGTTCAACTGTTTTAGTGACGAGTTCAATGTAGTTCGTGATGTATGTGCCTATGAATTCCTTATGCATGTCCTTGAAGAATTCCCATGCTGCCCAGAGCTGGTCGCCCGTCATCTTCTGAAGGGCATCAGCCTGCTTAAAGTAGTATTCCACAGCCTCAGATATGACTTCCCACGGTTTCTTGCCTTTTTCAACCGCGTATTCCTCAACAAGCCGATATAGCTGTGGGTTCGCACGCTTGAGGGTACCCATCGCCCTGACTATTTTTCCTTCGGATTGAGCCCAGTCCTCTGAATCTCTCTTTTCTGATGGTTTTTCACCAGAAAAGTCCTCTGGTTCACTCACTGCTTATCACGCATGCTCTCAGCTATGTGCTTCACTATTTCGGGGCTACCGAACTTCATACGGATAATGTAGTCAATGGTGGTGTCGTCCTTTATCTCGATGAGTTGTTCCATCTCTGCACCGATTGATTGAAGCATCGCGTTTATCACCATCTTCATCTGCGGTAGCGACTGGACAAGTGAGTCCACAAGCGCCGTATCCATA
>Ga0208151_100560_pt1 | contig 14744 bp, 5 predicted proteins | sample ECH_Bhost_MetaG_FD_187130 | JGI IMG/M metagenome (GOLD analysis project Ga0208151, IMG submission 187130) | Hot spring microbial mat communities from Yellowstone National Park, Wyoming, USA - ECH_B host_MetaG (SPAdes) (version 2) | ecosystem: Environmental > Aquatic > Thermal springs > Hot... | reverse complement strand
GTGCAACCTAAAAAATTTTGAAAGTGCAAAAAAGATTTAAATTGGAGAGGCGGTTTTAACATATGTCCAGTATCCTTTAATGAGGAATTGAAAGAACCACCGGCTTCGCATGAGGAAGAAGCCAAGCATGTATCCTTTAATGAGGAATTGAAAGTCGGGCGCTTTTTTTTCTTCCACGCTTCGCCAAAGGTATCCTTTAATGAGGAATTGAAAGTCGCCGGTCCACCCGTAGGAGTATTCCAAGTCCCGTATCCTTTAATGAGGAATTGAAAGACCTGCATACCCACTATGCCTTTTCTCTTCGCGTAATCTGTATCCTTTAATGAGGAATTGAAAGGCACTGTCGCATTGCTTAAAGTGTTCACAGCAACAGGTATCCTTTAATGAGGAATTGAAAGATGAACAAACCTTCGTGATTCAAGGGCGTGAAGAGTTCGTATCCTTTAATGAGGAATTGAAAGGACAGTAACATTATACTTCCCACAAGGTGCTTTGAGATGTATCCTTTAATGAGGAATTGAAAGCAGGACACTGCGAACCGTGCGTCGCTCTGTCTCTGGTTTGGTATCCTTTAATGAGGAATTGAAAGAGGTGTACGGGGTCGTGGTCTGGGCTAGTAACCTGCACTTCTGTATCCTTTAATGAGGAATTGAAAGCAGAACAACAGTGAATCTAGTGCTAGCGGTAGTCAGTATCCTTTAATGAGGAATTGAAAGTCTTCTACGGGGCATTTAACCACCACATAGAAAAAGTATCCTTTAATGAGGAATTGAAAGATTAATAAGTCTGTTACATTACTTGAACTGCTAGTTGCGTGTATCCTTTAATGAGGAATTGAAAGAGCTGTCTCCAACACGTGCTCTCGAACCCAGTCCAGTTGCGTATCCTTTAATGAGGAATTGAAAGTACTTGTCCAACACCACCATATACTTCTCTTGGTAGTGTATCCTTTAATGAGGAATTGAAAGTAGCCAGTGTCACTGAACAACGTCAGTGTGCTATATGCGGTATCCTTTAATGAGGAATTGAAAGGGAAACAACCGTTATAGGCGGAGGTTAGCGCGGTTTCCCCTGTATCCTTTAATGAGGAATTGAAAGAAATTGTCATCAATCCACCTCAAAATTGGTTCGTAACGTATCCTTTAATGAGGAATTGAAAGTGTTCAGTTGTTGGGTTAGGATAGTATTTTCGGAAAGTATCCTTTAATGAGGAATTGAAAGTAATCATCAAAACCAACATATAAACTTTTTGATTCTACCGGTATCCTTTAATGAGGAATTGAAAGTAGCAATTTAGACAGTGCCACTCGCAACACTCGCCACAGGTATCCTTTAATGAGGAATTGAAAGTGTTATAAATTGGGCATTAAGGCTTAGGACTATCTCGCTTGTATCCTTTAATGAGGAATTGAAAGGGTTTGAAAGTAAACACTTTTCCACCTAACCCATTTCCAAGTATCCTTTAATGAGGAATTGAAAGGGAATTTATGTGCGACATAGCCGATTAGTGTGAGACGTATCCTTTAATGAGGAATTGAAAGATGTGAGTCAGGCGACGGTCGCGCGCGTGTTAAAACGAGAGTATCCTTTAATGAGGAATTGAAAGCCGACTACCCTGAGGAGAATATCGGGCAGCTCGACCACACGTATCCTTTAATGAGGAATTGAAAGTCTATTTGCGGGACATCAAAGCTTTGAGCCAGATCCGCGTATCCTTTAATGAGGAATTGAAAGTCAAGAATTTGTTCATTAAAAAGAGAAGTCGCTAATTGTATCCTTTAATGAGGAATTGAAAGTAAAGCGGTGCATATCTACCTATGCGCCTTGTTGGAGTATCCTTTAATGAGGAATTGAAAGCATCCACGAAAGGGTCTTGACGAAATTAATGAAGGTATCCTTTAATGAGGAATTGAAAGATACGCGTACTCACGGTGTAACACCTTTTAGCGCTTGTATCCTTTAATGAGGAATTGAAAGGCCGCGTTGGGAAGATGCTCAGCGCCGAAGAGTTCAGGTATCCTTTAATGAGGAATTGAAAGAGACGCCACCCTTCCAACTGTTTCTTCCAAGTCTATCAGTATCCTTTAATGAGGAATTGAAAGATGTAACCGTTAAAGACCTCAGTCTTTAGCACTCTGCCAGGTATCCTTTAATGAGGAATTGAAAGCTTCCGCTTTCGCCACACTCTTTTCCGCAGTGGGTTGGTATCCTTTAATGAGGAATTGAAAGTTTTGCGAGTAACCAGAGAAGAATCTTTACACCCTGAGGTATCCTTTAATGAGGAATTGAAAGGTTTAGTCGGTGGAGTCTTCCGCGCTACTAATATACCAGGTATCCTTTAATGAGGAATTGAAAGCTGCTTCCCTGATTAGTTCCTCTGCTTCACACCCTATGGTATCCTTTAATGAGGAATTGAAAGTTCTTTTCCACTATGCTTTCACCTCGTGAAGGCACGTATCCTTTAATGAGGAATTGAAAGACCGCATCAAGCGCTCGACTTTGTGTTTCTGTTTCTTGTATCCTTTAATGAGGAATTGAAAGTTTACCTTTTTCTTCTTTTATGTGTTCTTCTGTATGAGTATCCTTTAATGAGGAATTGAAAGTGGTACTGTCGCGTGTTGATTACCGTCGATTGAAGGGTATCCTTTAATGAGGAATTGAAAGTCCGTAGAACTTTCGTTGCTACTTGACTGTTGTCCTTCGGTATCCTTTAATGAGGAATTGAAAGATTGAGTTGAATCGAGTGTTCGATAATCCTAAGCGTGCTGTATCCTTTAATGAGGAATTGAAAGTACACATGCTTTTCATGGTTACGGTTCATACAGAAGGTATCCTTTAATGAGGAATTGAAAGGGCTTTGCGTCGTGTCAGCCAGTGAAGCCCAACCGACAAGTATCCTTTAATGAGGAATTGAAAGAGGAGCACTAATCGTTATCTGCGCTCCAGTTGTTGTCGGTATCCTTTAATGAGGAATTGAAAGACGCCCCACCTGCGCCGACGATACCGAATTTTATATACTTTTCGTATCCTTTAATGAGGAATTGAAAGCTTGGGCTGCCCGTATACGCATAGCACGAACAAGCTAAGTATCCTTTAATGAGGAATTGAAAGTAGAAAGTTGTTCTTGTCCACTCGTATCCACTCACCCTTGTGTATCCTTTAATGAGGAATTGAAAGTCCGTTATGGGCAGAGATGGAACAGGTAAGTGACAAGGTATCCTTTAATGAGGAATTGAAAGCAGCTCCCAATCATCGTCATATTTTATAACGACCGACCTGGTATCCTTTAATGAGGAATTGAAAGCTTAACGCGAATAAGGAAAAAATACCCGAATGTTGTATCCTTTAATGAGGAATTGAAAGTTCCTGAAGCCGCCCAAATAGGCTCGACTAGTCAGGTATCCTTTAATGAGGAATTGAAAGTTAGGTTCTGAGACTTCTTGCTCGTTCGAAGTTTTAGGTATCCTTTAATGAGGAATTGAAAGAGTACCTCGCCCCACGTTTTACATTGCTGGAGCTGAGTATCCTTTAATGAGGAATTGAAAGTTGTCGGCACTTCTTTTAATAGCGACTGGGGCGTCATGTCTGGTATCCTTTAATGAGGAATTGAAAGCAAGAAGTGGTACAGGACAAGTGATTAGTGTGAGTGTACTGTATCCTTTAATGAGGAATTGAAAGACTTCACCACTTCGGTGCTCTTCGCTTCCTTGCGGGTATCCTTTAATGAGGAATTGAAAGGTATAAATAGCCTGCAAAGTATAGTAAATTGTATACGTGTATCCTTTAATGAGGAATTGAAAGTTAGTGATTAACCCCTTGACGTATTCGGCGAAAAGGTATCCTTTAATGAGGAATTGAAAGTGTAACTTTTGGAAGTGATTTAATACCCTTTGCTTCTTTTGGTATCCTTTAATGAGGAATTGAAAGCAAGAGTTTGTTCGTATTTTGGCAATTGCTAATTTCCCTTGTATCCTTTAATGAGGAATTGAAAGTTTGAATTATTCTTTTGAGATCTAAACCTACTTAGGTATCCTTTAATGAGGAATTGAAAGTAATTTTCGGTAGGATTAACAGTTCCAGTATTTATTGTGTATCCTTTAATGAGGAATTGAAAGTTTTTTCACTATCGCCTCTTCTCGCTTTATGTCATGCTGGTATCCTTTAATGAGGAATTGAAAGCGTTGACCCGCTTCACGTTTTCACTTTTCGAGTACCCCAAGTATCCTTTAATGAGGAATTGAAAGATGAGGATGACTTCATAACAGAATTGAGCGAAAGCGGTATCCTTTAATGAGGAATTGAAAGAAGTAAGGGGTTGCTTTGGACGCTTGTAGAGGTTAGGGTATCCTTTAATGAGGAATTGAAAGACAAGCGTGCGCCTGTGACCCGTGCGCTTAGGTATTGTTAGTATCCTTTAATGAGGAATTGAAAGCTAGCCACCTTTACAATAGCTGCTAGCTCACGCTCAGTATCCTTTAATGAGGAATTGAAAGAATTATTAATGGAGTAAGCATTTCGTTTAGGTTTTCAGGTATCCTTTAATGAGGAATTGAAAGTTAATCACCAGTTTCATTTTTGAAACTGCTGAATCTGGTATCCTTTAATGAGGAATTGAAAGTAATTATTCATGACTTATTACCAACACCTATTACAGTTCCGTATCCTTTAATGAGGAATTGAAAGCGAATGGTTAGCTGTTTGGACAGGAGAAGACAAGCAACTGTATCCTTTAATGAGGAATTGAAAGCTTTGTGATTTTTGTTAATGTAAATTTCTCTTCTTTCGGTATCCTTTAATGAGGAATTGAAAGGCTGATGAACACTGGTTTGACAATCACGTTGTTTTCACACGTATCCTTTAATGAGGAATTGAAAGTTAATAGCATTGTGTTACCAGCTATTAATGCGGTATATAGTATCCTTTAATGAGGAATTGAAAGAATATTTCGGCGTAGCGATAGCAATTCAAGGTGAATTAGGTATCCTTTAATGAGGAATTGAAAGCTTTTCAAACCCACTTCGTGAACCTGAGTGTAACCGCACCGTATCCTTTAATGAGGAATTGAAAGGATAATTCCTTTGTCGTGTTCTTACACCCCTTGTGGGTATCCTTTAATGAGGAATTGAAAGTATATGCCGCCGTCATCGAGTTCTGAGCGTACTAGTGATTGTATCCTTTAATGAGGAATTGAAAGAGTTTCTCTTTCAGTCTTTCTAAGAACTTTTGTGTTTTGGTATCCTTTAATGAGGAATTGAAAGGTTACACAGTATGTGACGCAAGGTTTTGGTAGTATAGTGTGTATCCTTTAATGAGGAATTGAAAGTAATTATAGAAACTTTTTATTTGGAACTTTTGAAGCTTGTATCCTTTAATGAGGAATTGAAAGGCCACTGGAGTGGGTGCTGGCCTGTAATAGTCTGCGTATCCTTTAATGAGGAATTGAAAGCTAGACTGGGCGATAGCATTTTGTCTTGTCTTGGCTGCTAGTATCCTTTAATGAGGAATTGAAAGTCTACTTACAACAACCCTATCGGTTTAACCCTAACCGTATCCTTTAATGAGGAATTGAAAGCCTCGAAATTCACGGCTACAGACGCACCGCTTGATGCGTGTATCCTTTAATGAGGAATTGAAAGTAGAGCAATTCAACGGAAGCGAAGCAGTCACGCCTGGTATCCTTTAATGAGGAATTGAAAGTAATATACCTCTCGCATGCTTGTGGTATGACATGTATCCTTTAATGAGGAATTGAAAGTCTTGGAACACCTCCCGCTCGTGCGGATCGTACCAATATGTATCCTTTAATGAGGAATTGAAAGTTTATATGGAAGAAGATAGGGCACAAGGTTGGCTGTATCCTTTAATGAGGAATTGAAAGTCTAAGTCCATTCTCCCCAACTCCTTAAATCTTTAATTAGGTATCCTTTAATGAGGAATTGAAAGCCAGACCGCTTGCGGTGGATTTACCGCTTCTTTCGCGCGTATCCTTTAATGAGGAATTGAAAGCTCCTAGGTGTTTTCTGTTTAGTAGTGCTACAAATGTATCCTTTAATGAGGAATTGAAAGTCAGGGTCAAACGGACGAGGTACTCTCATTGCTCAAGTATCCTTTAATGAGGAATTGAAAGACAAAAAGAGCGAAAACTTGATGCAAACACAATACAGTATCCTTTAATGAGGAATTGAAAGTATGTGATCAAACCAGCTCGTAATGAATAGCTCATGTATTGTATCCTTTAATGAGGAATTGAAAGTTACCCTGAGGTTGCTTAACTTCCTCAGGGTCAAGTATCCTTTAATGAGGAATTGAAAGCTGTAACCTATCTTCACTAGCGCATTAATAGCTTGGTCAACTGGTATCCTTTAATGAGGAATTGAAAGGATGTCGTTACCAACCTGGTCTTGTTTTTTGGACATGTTGTATCCTTTAATGAGGAATTGAAAGCAAATAGGTAATGGAACAGGAGCAGGTCAATTGCAATATGGTATCCTTTAATGAGGAATTGAAAGTCTCTTAGGTCTTCTTCTTCTAATAGGCTCAGTTATTCGGTATCCTTTAATGAGGAATTGAAAGTCACGGCGCAAAGCCTAACAATTACGGTAAACATGTATGGGTATCCTTTAATGAGGAATTGAAAGTTCCACCTCTTTTAGAAATTCGATAGAAAGCTCGAAAGTGTATCCTTTAATGAGGAATTGAAAGTATGAAATACTAAGAGAAGAACCATTAGGAACTGTTATAGTATCCTTTAATGAGGAATTGAAAGATTAATGAGACAATATCGGGTGTTCAAATGATTTTCAATGTATCCTTTAATGAGGAATTGAAAGTATTCACCCCCTATTCATTCAACGGATGACGCCCAGGATGGTATCCTTTAATGAGGAATTGAAAGAAATGGTGTTAATGCCAAAGATAATAATTCCTTCAAGAGTATCCTTTAATGAGGAATTGAAAGATTATTCTGTCTAATAGCCAATTGAGAGCATTAATTATTAGTATCCTTTAATGAGGAATTGAAAGTTACCGTACTGTAGTTTATCACCGCAGACTTAAAGGTATCCTTTAATGAGGAATTGAAAGAATTGAATCGCCCAACCGCTCGCTTCCAATTTATCCCAAGGTATCCTTTAATGAGGAATTGAAAGTTGAGAGTGCGAAACACATCCTAGAAATTGTTGGTATTGGTATCCTTTAATGAGGAATTGAAAGGTGACGCTTTCCACGCTCCTCTTCGTGTTTTACAAAGTATCCTTTAATGAGGAATTGAAAGCTACTTCAAACGATGACTGAGAACGCGCAAACACTGCTACTCGTATCCTTTAATGAGGAATTGAAAGAGAATACATAGGTGATGCAAGTGTATGACTATTTTAAACGGGTATCCTTTAATGAGGAATTGAAAGTGGTCCCGGTGGTTCCTCGACGTTTTCGTTCTCCTGGTATCCTTTAATGAGGAATTGAAAGTCGTCGAGGGTAACAGCACTGTTTGCTGGCACGGGTGTATCCTTTAATGAGGAATTGAAAGCTTGTAGTCAATAAATCTACATCATAGTTTTTGCCTATTGTATCCTTTAATGAGGAATTGAAAGACATTAAGAGCTGAACGATTTCGGTTGGGAGCTTTAGACCGGTATCCTTTAATGAGGAATTGAAAGGGTTATATCTGTGTTGATGGTCAGTGTGTTCAGTCCAAGGGGTATCCTTTAATGAGGAATTGAAAGTCAACGACGTCAAGAACTGTGGCGCAGGTATAACCGTATCCTTTAATGAGGAATTGAAAGACAAACCTTTTCATGTTTTGATTCAGCCAGAAAGTGGTATCCTTTAATGAGGAATTGAAAGTTACTGGAACATTGGTATATGCCGTAGTTAAAGTAATTGTATCCTTTAATGAGGAATTGAAAGCTTCTGCCCACAGGAGCCACCGAAAATTATATCACGTATCCTTTAATGAGGAATTGAAAGGGTGTCTGTTTGCTCCAGTGGTTCACGTGCGTGATGTCAGTATCCTTTAATGAGGAATTGAAAGATTGAAAGCACTAACGCACATGCAAACGCAACAGTCGGTATCCTTTAATGAGGAATTGAAAGTACCGTACGGAAGAGGGAGACATATATGTGTATGTTTTCGTATCCTTTAATGAGGAATTGAAAGAACTTCTTCCTCGCTAACCTCGGTCACCTTAACGGTGTATCCTTTAATGAGGAATTGAAAGAAGTACATTGAACACACCCCCGTTTGTGTGTGTTAAGGGGGTATCCTTTAATGAGGAATTGAAAGCATATGTTCCGCTCACCTTCAGAACTCCGAATTTGTTGGTATCCTTTAATGAGGAATTGAAAGACAACAACGACATCAAGTTCATCTGTAATTGTGCTGTCACGTATCCTTTAATGAGGAATTGAAAGTTGAATTTGACGTAGTAGCCTTTTTGTAATCTGCGTATCCTTTAATGAGGAATTGAAAGCGCTGATCGCTGTTACTACTGTCGTCGATAGTTCTGTTGGTATCCTTTAATGAGGAATTGAAAGATTTTTTTACTTTCACCTAAGGCTACCTTCATTTTTACATGTATCCTTTAATGAGGAATTGAAAGGATACTGTTACGTTTCCACCTGAACCGTTATTAAACGTCTTGTATCCTTTAATGAGGAATTGAAAGATGGAACACGCTTCCTTCAAGCTCTTTTTCAACGAATGTATCCTTTAATGAGGAATTGAAAGACCAGTTGCGGGCGTGATAAATTCTGTTTTCTTATTGTATCCTTTAATGAGGAATTGAAAGAACACTTTGAATTCCCTTAGACTATAGAATGTAGATTCGGTATCCTTTAATGAGGAATTGAAAGCTTATACTGTAATCGTAAACGAAAATCACTTGTCTAGCCAGTATCCTTTAATGAGGAATTGAAAGTGTTGTGGCGCTTCATGCTGTGCCCGCACACTTCACACGTATCCTTTAATGAGGAATTGAAAGGCAATTTTGAACGCTAGAACCCTTGCATTCTTATTCGTATCCTTTAATGAGGAATTGAAAGACATATTCTTCGCCCATGCTACTCACCTTTTGGACGCGTATCCTTTAATGAGGAATTGAAAGACTCGAAGAGAAGCTTTGGAATGTTTAAAACTTTGTTTTGTATCCTTTAATGAGGAATTGAAAGCTTTCTTTGGCTCATTTTCGCTTTGACCCGTTTTTTCTGTATCCTTTAATGAGGAATTGAAAGGGCATGTATTCGTTCATAGCTGGTGCGTTTAGTGTGACAGTATCCTTTAATGAGGAATTGAAAGTACAGCTGTTGGATTATTCCGTTCAAACACGCGTAATCGGTATCCTTTAATGAGGAATTGAAAGACAATCCTATGGGTACTACCCAGTCAACCGCATACGTATCCTTTAATGAGGAATTGAAAGTTATGAAACAAAGAAAGGTTACCATTATCGTATCAAGCTAAAGTATCCTTTAATGAGGAATTGAAAGTCTATTTCATCAACGACCTTCTTGAGCCACGCATCGGTATCCTTTAATGAGGAATTGAAAGAATTTTTCGGGGGTCTGTGTGGTTGAAGGGGCATAGTATCCTTTAATGAGGAATTGAAAGACAAGTTGTATGGCAGAAGGTTCACAGCTTCAACTTCATGTATCCTTTAATGAGGAATTGAAAGTACTCACAGTGTTTGGGGTTCCTACACTCAAATGTGTGTATCCTTTAATGAGGAATTGAAAGAATAATTGTTTAAGTCGTTCAATTGTTGGTGGTCTTTTAGTATCCTTTAATGAGGAATTGAAAGACACATGCATAGGTTGTATTTTTGTTTTCAGTACTGATATGTATCCTTTAATGAGGAATTGAAAGATGGTTTCACCATTCTCGGCTATGTTGCCCACCGCTTACTAGTATCCTTTAATGAGGAATTGAAAGTCTTCTGCTTCTTCTAACAACGTAACTACTTCGTAGCGTATCCTTTAATGAGGAATTGAAAGCATTAATAGCGCTGAATAGTTCAGGCAACACGTATGTTACAGTATCCTTTAATGAGGAATTGAAAGTATAGAAAAACTTCAAAGCCATTTGAATCACACTAAGTATGTATCCTTTAATGAGGAATTGAAAGAGTTAGAACGCGTCGACGTGCGTTTTGTGTTGTCGACCCGTATCCTTTAATGAGGAATTGAAAGGTTCACTGAGCTTCTGAGCAACGATGAAGCTATGGCAAAGTATCCTTTAATGAGGAATTGAAAGTTTCTTTTTCACCTTGATACTATAGAATGCGCGGAAATGAGTATCCTTTAATGAGGAATTGAAAGAAAGAGACAAGGAGCGGAAGTACTGTCGGCGATGTAGTATCCTTTAATGAGGAATTGAAAGACGGCTTTGGGAAGGATATAACCAAATCGACGAGGTTGGTATCCTTTAATGAGGAATTGAAAGTTAGGTAACGTCAAAACTAGTATTCAAAATACACCTAACGGTATCCTTTAATGAGGAATTGAAAGCCTCACTCTTTGTCTCTTTCCCCAGTTCACGCTCATGTATCCTTTAATGAGGAATTGAAAGATACCATTAGAGGCTTATGCGGGCGTTGTAGCTAACGTCTGTATCCTTTAATGAGGAATTGAAAGGATTAATTATCTCAGGCACGTAAATTATCTTCACGGCTTTGATTGATGTATCCTTTAATGAGGAATTGAAAGGATTAATTATTATAACCTCACTAACCAACCAGAATTTTGGTATCCTTTAATGAGGAATTGAAAGCTTTTTGGACTCTTGCTTTTCTTCATCAACTTTTGGTTTTGTATCCTTTAATGAGGAATTGAAAGTAACTAGACCCAACCGTCAATGTTTGAACCGCATAAGTATCCTTTAATGAGGAATTGAAAGAAATTTTGTTTTCGCTCATGCTACTCACCTTTAACCACACTGTATCCTTTAATGAGGAATTGAAAGGTACTAATATATACTGCTTCTGCTTCGCCTGCATAGTATCCTTTAATGAGGAATTGAAAGATAGCTTGAACTATTGCCTGAATTGTTGGATTTTTAGTATCCTTTAATGAGGAATTGAAAGTAACACAAATCGCAGGCTTAGCGGGGTTATTCTGAAATGGTATCCTTTAATGAGGAATTGAAAGTGATAAACAGTTTTAAGTTTTCTTTTCTTTCTTCACTAAGTATCCTTTAATGAGGAATTGAAAGTTTATCAAACACGAGTGTTTTGGACAAAGGCTCTACAAGGTATCCTTTAATGAGGAATTGAAAGACATCCTGAGGAAACAGCCCGCACTTTTGCTCCAATTATAGTATCCTTTAATGAGGAATTGAAAGATGGCTTTTCGGTTTTGGGTTACGTAGGTCACAAAATCGTATCCTTTAATGAGGAATTGAAAGATCACAAGTATGCTATTCCCATAGTTAGAATATCTATATTGGTATCCTTTAATGAGGAATTGAAAGTTTCCAGGCTCAGCTAGGGTACCTCTATTACCGTCTTGAGTATCCTTTAATGAGGAATTGAAAGAAAAATTCAGCTATCCCACCTTTCTGTATTCTGTGAGCGCCCTGAGGAAGTATCCTTTAATGAGGAATTGAAAGAAAAATTCAGCCAGAATTACTGCTAACTTTGCCATAGCTTGTATCCTTTAATGAGGAATTGAAAGATCGGTTACGCCTCTAGGCTGTTTTTGAGTGTTGGGTTCGGTATCCTTTAATGAGGAATTGAAAGCCCTAACCACCCCTACGCAAAACGTACTGTCCATGCTGAGTATCCTTTAATGAGGAATTGAAAGTGAGTAGTTAAAAAAAAGAAAAAAGGAGGAGAACGGTATCCTTTAATGAGGAATTGAAAGTATGGGTTTATAAGCAAAAACCGTTTGCCAACCCATTTTTGGTATCCTTTAATGAGGAATTGAAAGTGAGTTTCTGAGATGTGAGCGTCTGTGCTGGAAGGGTTGGTATCCTTTAATGAGGAATTGAAAGAACCTAATAGGCTGGAGAAGAGGCAGAATAGAAGACGTTTCGTATCCTTTAATGAGGAATTGAAAGGACACATAGCTACTATAGCTATAAAAGTGGCGGACTTGCGGTATCCTTTAATGAGGAATTGAAAGTTCAGACATTTTGAACATTTTGTTTCTTCTGTGCAACTCAGTATCCTTTAATGAGGAATTGAAAGTCAATTTTCATTCGCCATTCGTCATCCCTTAAATATTGTGTATCCTTTAATGAGGAATTGAAAGACCAACGTGGTTGTCATTGCACCTTGCACCAGCACTATGAGTATCCTTTAATGAGGAATTGAAAGAGTAAGGTGGCAACAGATGAGTAACATAGTGCAGGTATCCTTTAATGAGGAATTGAAAGAGTTCCCAATTGCTTGAATAACGTGTATAAAACCTATTAGTATCCTTTAATGAGGAATTGAAAGTGAGCGTTTATGTTTGCTAAAACATTACCGTTGGCATGTATCCTTTAATGAGGAATTGAAAGTAACAGTAACAGCTGATAACGATGTTTTGTTGGACAGTATCCTTTAATGAGGAATTGAAAGTTGCTTTCTTTAATGCTCTTTCATACCCTTTTTTCCAACCCGTATCCTTTAATGAGGAATTGAAAGCGCCCGGTTGGTCTTTTCGGAACTTCGGCCGGGCAATAGGTATCCTTTAATGAGGAATTGAAAGAAAGTGATGGCAATTTTGGCATGGCTTCGCCTTAGCGTATGGTATCCTTTAATGAGGAATTGAAAGATAATTCGTTTTATGATACTGTTTATTATATACAGAGTGGTATCCTTTAATGAGGAATTGAAAGATGTGAGACCGTAGGTTATTAGAGCGTCGCTAAAGGTTGGTATCCTTTAATGAGGAATTGAAAGTAAACCACGAAACAACCTTTAGCGACGCTCTAATAACCTGTATCCTTTAATGAGGAATTGAAAGTCTGGATGCTCCAAAGTAATTTTAAGTTGTTCGCGTATAGTATCCTTTAATGAGGAATTGAAAGTTTTTTGGTTGTTCCTCTTTCTTAACTGGATTTTCTTGTATCCTTTAATGAGGAATTGAAAGTTCCTTATTCGCGTCAAGAGAGAGTTCCAAAATTTTTGTATCCTTTAATGAGGAATTGAAAGAAAAGTACCCGTCGCTGAACCGTTGTTTGTAATAACTGTATCCTTTAATGAGGAATTGAAAGCCAGAAACGATGAGGTCAAAGTTGTCATCTATCCAACGAGTATCCTTTAATGAGGAATTGAAAGAATTGTCTAAGCTGCGTCGTACGAATGTCATTAATTTGCGTATCCTTTAATGAGGAATTGAAAGGCTATCTGCGCTATTTCATCAAGTATGCCAAGTGGGTATCCTTTAATGAGGAATTGAAAGCATAAGCGAAAAGTGGGATTGGCAAACTGGTAAAGTGTATCCTTTAATGAGGAATTGAAAGGAATTTTTTTATGAGCGTCAGATTGATTATAATATTTTTGTATCCTTTAATGAGGAATTGAAAGCGAAATGACTCGATGTGCCATCCATAGTCGTCCTCGGTATCCTTTAATGAGGAATTGAAAGACACCCATAGACTCTGCTTGTGCTTTAACTGTGTTATAGGTATCCTTTAATGAGGAATTGAAAGATCGCTAATCCCAACTTTTCAGCAAGTTTCAAAATCATTGGTATCCTTTAATGAGGAATTGAAAGGTGTATGCCCAAATAGGCTCGGTGACGAGCAACACCTTGAGTATCCTTTAATGAGGAATTGAAAGTTGGTTCTCTTTTCGTAGAGCTTACTGCCGTTGGCACGTATCCTTTAATGAGGAATTGAAAGAAGAACAAGGAAACAGCATACAGATTGTGGCGTGCCTGTATCCTTTAATGAGGAATTGAAAGAGCTCCATTATTCTTTCTTGTAGCCTTTCCTTTTCCTCTCGTATCCTTTAATGAGGAATTGAAAGTTTTTCACGTAGTCAGCGATTTGCTGTGCAGTAAGGTTTGGTATCCTTTAATGAGGAATTGAAAGTGGACCAGCGCCAGCGGTTGGTGGGTATGACTGGACAGTATCCTTTAATGAGGAATTGAAAGTCAAAAGTTATTGCTTGATAGTTTACTTTTTTAAATGTTAGTATCCTTTAATGAGGAATTGAAAGTTAAACCCGAATTAATGCGCAATTCGTCAATTTTCATGCGGTATCCTTTAATGAGGAATTGAAAGCTGAAATACCACTATTAAGTCGCCCGCCTTGACATTAATGGTATCCTTTAATGAGGAATTGAAAGGATAGTTCCAACTAAACTTCACACTTAGCGTCCCGCTGTATCCTTTAATGAGGAATTGAAAGCTAAAGAGTTGCTTGGCATTGTGAGAATAGCCTTTGGTATCCTTTAATGAGGAATTGAAAGGAAACGTGCAGTGTATGGTGTTGGTGGTACTATTTCCTGTATCCTTTAATGAGGAATTGAAAGATGTCCGCGAGCTCTACGAGTCCGCCGCCCACCTTGAGTATCCTTTAATGAGGAATTGAAAGATTACCCTCACATAAACGAAATAGTGACTGCCCTTTTTTGGTATCCTTTAATGAGGAATTGAAAGACGGCCTACACCTCTATGCCGAATATGCTCAAGATACGTGTATCCTTTAATGAGGAATTGAAAGAGCAACTGAATAAACGGGTTACCTTCAGGAATTTGTGTGGTATCCTTTAATGAGGAATTGAAAGATGGTGAGTGAAATGAGTGAAAACAAAGT
>Ga0208151_100558_pt1 | contig 14766 bp, 19 predicted proteins | sample ECH_Bhost_MetaG_FD_187130 | JGI IMG/M metagenome (GOLD analysis project Ga0208151, IMG submission 187130) | Hot spring microbial mat communities from Yellowstone National Park, Wyoming, USA - ECH_B host_MetaG (SPAdes) (version 2) | ecosystem: Environmental > Aquatic > Thermal springs > Hot... | reverse complement strand
CCTACAACGAGTTAAATCCTTTCACAAAGTTCGCTTTGGGTTGCGGGCTGAAAGCCGATCCGCCCGCAGCCTGACACAAGCGTTGCGCCTTGGCTTTTCGGTGTGTTTTCGATGCCTTCTGAAACGCATATATAATTCCCTGAACTTAATATGCATGGAAGGCATGAGTTTGATCAAGAACCAATTCCTAGAGCTCCTCGACCAAGACGAAGAATTTAGGCTGGCGGTTGCCGCGAAACTCGGAATCACAGCTATAAACCAAAAACTAGACAAGATATTGGAAAACCAGGAGAAGTTGTGGCTCGAAGTGAAATCTCTGAGGGAGGGTCAGGAGAAGCTGTGGCAGAACGTGGAGAAGTTGTGGCTCGAAGTGAAATCTCTGAGGGAGGGTCAGGAGAAGCTGTGGCAGAACGTGGAGAAGTTGTGGCTCGAAGTGAAATCTCTGAGGGAGGGTCAGGAGAAGCTGTGGATTGAAGTCAGGTCTTTAAGGGAAAACCAGGAGAAGTTGTGGCTCGAACAAAGGAAGATGTCGAAAGATCTCCATGATGCCCTCACAGCGCTTCAAAGAACGACTTTGACGGAGGAAGAGGAAGCGTCGGAGGTTGTTGCTCACAGGTTGCGCCGAGAGTTTGGAATCGAGCTTCAAATCTCGCCCCTGCACGTCGATTCCAAGGAAGTCGACCTTTACGCGTCAAAAGACGACTTCTGCGTAATCGGCGAAGCCACAACGAGACTAGGCAAGCGGCTTGTGATTGAGCTCGACGAAAAAGTCGAGTATATAATGCGGAAAAAACCAGAGCTACTCAAACCGAGATACGTAAAGGTGATATACACAATCGTGGCGTTGGGGGAGGCGATAGAAGAAGCAAAGCAAAGGGGCATATGGGTGCTCACATGGAAGGAAGAGCTTACACCAATCACGGTGCACACCGCGCCAAACAAAAAGTGAACCGAGGCAATTAACCCATCATCGCCCCAATTTGCCACTCCGTAACGCTTTGTGTGCGCTCACGGCACCCACGCTCGAGTAGCACTCAATCACCATCCTTTAAGCAAAGGGTAATCTCCTTCATAGAACTCTTGAACATCTCCACGTAACTCTTTTCATTCTTTCTACATAGCTTTAGCGAACTGTGTCGAAAGCGCTTAACAAAACGGATTTATATCCACGCGCGTTTTTTAGTTGATGAGGCTGGGTATTCTCGGCTCGGACAAGCTTGTGACAACCACAAACGCGCTGATGTACGAAGTGTTTGCGGGTGTGGTGCCGGATGAGGTGGTGATTTTTACAGAGGATCCACCCAAAACCACGTTTGACAAGCTTTCAGAAGCGCTCCTACTTCTTGGCGTAAAACCCAAAATAAGATACGTGGTGCTGGGAGAGGATTTTTCTAAGTGGGGGGAGGCGTTCTCACAGGTGGACATAGTGGACGTTACACCAGGGGTTTCGCTCTACCTAGGTATACGTAGGTACGCATCAGCACACCTGTCGTACACGTAGTAGAGCTTGGGCTTCACAGCATCATGTAGACCCCTCACGGCTTCATCGGGGTCACTCCGCTCCGCCCCTGTCAGGACGCACCCACCCAGCGGTGATGTGTGGTCCTACCGCTGGGGAGTGCCCTCCATCCTCAGCTTTAGCACTCCCAGACACCGCCCCCTCCTTATGGGTGCGTGTACACCTCACAGGTGAGGTCTTGGGTCTTTGTTGGCGTTATCACTTTACTGCCCACGCACCGAGAAACGTTGCACCATATTTGTATTTAAACCTATCTAGTTTGGATCCGCTGCCAACGGCGGCCGCTCGGACGAAAGACTGAATTATACTTTTCGAATAGAGGAATCAATGAGGGTTCACCTTGACTTCGCGAACCTTATTATGCCTATTATTAAACAAGAAAGAGACGCATCAAAAATCTGTGGTCAAGCACTTTACAAAATAAAAACAGATGGTTATCAGGCAGTTGTGTCGCAGGTTTCCCTCGGGGAGGCATTAGCGGTTCTCATGGAACATCAACAGGAAAACAGCAGGGGATCTGGTGGTATACGGTCCAAGTTGGAAAATTTTCACACATTTAACACACAACTGGATGAGTTGAAGCCCGAACTACCACCTCTTCAGAAGGAAGTTCTAGAATGCTACAATTCTTTTTTACGGGAAAAAGATAACCGGCTTGGCACCGTGGATCTCCTGATCGTGGCGCACTACGCTTGCGACGTCGTGGAAGAATGTTCCCGCAACAATAATCCACAAATAATGCTGGTTACGGACGACCAAAGCATTGTCCAAAATGGTCGTTTAAAGGACGCTGTAAAAGTTTACTGGGAAAGCAAGGGGATAAGCGGCGTCAAAGTCACATTTCGAGAACCCGGTGATCTTTGAGTTCTCTGTACACCCGCTCGATTTCATCTTCCGAGTACCGCGCCCCTTTAAGCATCTTCACGTGTTCGAGGAGTTTCTCCTCGCTTATGCCGGGGTTGAACACCCAGACGCTGATGATGGTGGCGGCGAGCTCGAACCAGCCCACATCTTTGCCTTTTATGAGGGCCTTAAACTCTTCTTCTCTGAAGGATGGGGGTAGGCTTGGGGGAGAGCCCGATTCGTCGGGTTCCGTGTTGAAGTAGTCGTTTGCGAGCTGTGTGGAGTAGGGGCCGTAGAGGTAGAAGTTGTATTCGTATTCGAGGGGGAGTCCGTAGCGTTTGGCGATGAGCACACTCTTCTGGAAGATAAGGCGGTCATTGAAATCTTTTTTCAAATCGAGCGGACGGGCCAACGCGTCCTCCACGACCCTCTTAAATGCGTAAAGCAAACCCTTCTTCCCCTCTATACCATACTCTTTACTCACTTTACTCTGCATAATCGCTAAACACCCCCATATCCGATATAGTATATCCGATATCATATATAAACTAATAGACCTTGGGAGGTGCCCCAACTCCTATGCTAAGATCCGTATTGAGGATACTACACTGGTAATAAGTACATTGCGAAGAGTTAGCGGTCCTCCACGAGGAAGAAGTAATCGGTGAGAAAATAGGCCTCTATACCTCGGTTCCCCCTCAGGCTTTGCTTCGAAAGGATGTACACCCTGTCACCGTCGCTTAGCTCAACCAGGTAAAGCTTGTAACCAAGGGCGACGAACATGGGGTTATAAAAGATGAGGTCGCTGTTTATATAGGTCGAAAGCATTACTAGAAGAATTATCGCGAAGCTTGTTATCTCAGCCCATGAAGGCACCATGAACAGGGGTATCAGGGAAATGTAAGATATAAGATACATCGTGTACACGCCTCCCCTATCATCAACGTGATTAATCTCAAGGTCCATTAACGAGAGTACTTCCGAGTATCTCTTACTAGAAGCAGCGCAAATACTATACCAAACCCAGAAAACAAGAGAAGACCCACGAAAACCACAATATCGATGAAAAGATGATAGAAGTAGGCTTGGATGAAGCCTATAATAAACAGTGGTAAAAGAGCACCCAAGAAAAGCAGCGCTCTACGCCAAGAGCTCAACACGATGATTCAATACATGATATTGCAGATAATAAGGTTTATTCCCACCGCTTGGGCTACCCCCTTGGCCAGCTCAGCAAAGACATGTTAAACCCGTGAGGGTGGCCTGTACCCTGCACCCACCGGCACAGGGATGAGCCCACCCCTCGCAGGGGTGTCAGGGTTCCGCCTCAAAATCTCGAAGCGCAGGGGAAAGCGGTGGGATAGCATAAGGGTGGGCTGGAGGAAGCAATGTACATCAGCTGTGCGTCCTTTTGTCTAGGTGTGGATGTAGTCGTCGAGGCTGGGCTGCCCAACGCGGCGGGGGAGCACGGGTGGCCCACGCCTGGGTATGCCCAACAGCTCCATGAATCTCTGAGCGTTGCGGGGAGCGTAGCCGTGGGGGTGATTACTGAACACCACGATCACCTCACCGGTTCCCGGGTCCTCCGCGAACCCCCTCACCCGCCCAGCCCACTCCGCGAGCTCCACATCAGAGTAGAGGTAGTCGTACCACGTGGGGCTCCCCCGCCTGTGCAGGCGCACATATACGAGGGGCGACCCACCCACGTGGATGGGTGGAAGAAGCGGCTCATCCACCACGACCCACGACGCGCCGTGGGTGGTTGACGCCTCATTTGCCCCCTCGAGGTTTTGGGGTTCAACCCAGCTGGGGTGCCTGAACTCCACAGCGAGGCGCACACCCCCCACCTGCGTGGATAGGTGTTCGAGAAGCCTTGGGAGGCGGCTCACGCCCTCCCCGTAGGTGAAGGATGGTGGGAGCTGCACGAGGAGGCAGAAGAGCCTCGGCCCAAGCAGCTCGAGTGATTCGAGTAGGCGTGCGAGCACGTCCCTCACCAGCGGTGTGAGCTCGCAGCGCGCCTCGTGTGTCACCGCGCGGGGGAGCTTGGCTGAGAAGCGAAAGCCGGGGGTGAAAGCCTAGATAGAGCCCTGAACGCCTCCCTCCCGGGCACCCTGTAGAAGGTGGAGTCAACCTCCGCCACACCGAACACCTCAGAGTACTGCTTGAACATCCCCCGACGCGTCTGGTAGAAGGGGCCCACCCACTCCCGATAACTCCAACCACAGCAGCCGAGCACAACCCTACCAGCAAGGCTGGTGGGCTCCCCTAGACCACTCATCCCCTCCTTCCCCCCTCCCCACCTCCACCACCACTACTCGCCGGGGGTGTGCTTGGGTCGGTGTGCACACATATATTTTGGTGTGCTTATTGATAAGCGAGCTGGTGGCCTCTGGATTCAGGGTTGGGTGTGGTGGCTGGTGACACTACCCGGGTGGGCTTCGCCGCTACAGGTTGGGCTTCGACTTCGTCGAGGTGAACACCACCTACTACGCCCTCCCACCCACGTGGAGGCTCAAGGAGTGGCGGCGCACCGCGGGCCCCGCCGAGGAGTTCGAGTTCTCCCTCAAGGCGCCACGCACCGCGCCCAGAGCTCTAGGAGAGTCGTTTGCTGGGTTGGCGGAGGCCGCGCGTATACTTGAGGCGGGCTATGTGGTTGTGCACGCCTCGCAGCCTGGGTGGGCTGGGCTCGGGTTGCGCCTCCTGGATGCGGGGCTCACACCAGTGGTCGTCTCCGCACCACCCATGCAGGGTGCTTTGCCTGATGGGTTTCTCAGGGCGTGGGACCCCGTGTTGGAGGATCCGCCGCAGGCACCTGGGTATGCGCGTGTGTTCGGCGCCCCCGGTGGGGATGTGGCCCACAGCTAGGGGCGGGATGCTAAAAGTAGCTGCGCAGAGGCTCACGCGGGCTCTGTACATGGCTGGGGGTGTGAGGGTGGCTGTGCACACCTATCGGATAGCTGATGACGCCCGCCGACTAATGCGCCTCCTCCCTTAGAGGAGATAGTTGAGAAGCCTGTCTGGATAAGGTGTCCATCTGCATCCTTTGAGTATAGCCCAGAGAGCATCCGTCACCCCACCTTATCTTGTTGAGACTGGCTTCAACTGACGCCACCTGGATTGCTTGGTTGGGTGCTTCCCGCGGCGGCAAGAACCCAGTCCGCTTCAAGCAGCCCGAAGCCTTCCCGCTCCACCATATCCCTCACCCTCTCGTCAACCGTGTCGGCCACGATGAATTTTTGGACTCGGGTGGGGAGCTTCCCGAGCCTGTAGAATGCCTCCTTAAAGCTACCCGACACAACCACCTCGAACGCGTGGGTGATTTCCCCACTCATTATCCACACGCAGTCCACGCGGCCCCACTCGAACTCCGCCTCAGCCTCCGATTCGAACCCGAGCTTTACACCCAGCACGCACAGCGCATTCCTTATCACCGTGTGGTAGCCCACATCTGCTTGGCTCGGCTGGAAGAGGAGCAGCCTCACTTCCAGGGTGGAGAAGCGCCTTCTCTCTTTCCTTTCGGCGATAACCATAAGCGCTTCACCCTCCACCACATAGTGTGAGAGCTCTCTTGGCTCAAGCACCCCAGAGTAGAGCTGCTCGGATGAGTCGGTTCTAGGCGGCCTCTCACTGTAGGGTGTGAGCTCTCTGAAAAGCGCCAAGTATTCCCTAGAAAACCAAGTCAAAGAGACTGTGGAAGCGCTGCACTCCTTCTGAAGACCGTGGTGCACCAAGCAGGTGTTTTCCACCTCGAGGACCAAGTCATTGATCTCACTGGTGGGTATATAGTGGTAGACCAGGCGGCCGACCTTAACACTCCTAGCGGCGACCCTCTGCACGCTTACAAGGGAGTCCCCCCGCTTCAGATAGTAGGCCGAAGCGAAAAGCCTGCGGTGGCCGTCTGCGAATACGGCTGGCCTAGTTGAGAATTCAAGCTCGGCGACCAGATAGTTTGCCTGGAGAAGGGAGTCGAGCTCGGAGAGAGCCCTGGAGAACCCCTCCCTATCGGTGTGGCCGTATGCGGAGGGCGACGCGCTTCTCAGCAAGCCTTCAGCGAGCAAACTCCTAGTTAGTGTGTATGTGTAGAAGCCTCCCCCCGCCTTTCTTGCTAGGTCGTTGAGTGTGAAGGTCTGGGTTTCGGAGATGAGGCGGCACGTTGCGACCAGTTTCGTGATGGGTGCCTCAACCCCGAGTACACTTCTCTCCAAACGCTCGAAAAGCTCAGCGCCCACACGCTTAGAAGGGCGCACCCAAACTTAAGCATTCGGAGTCACACTGAGTGGTAAACACCCGTCCAGACGGGTTCTCTTTTTAAGAAAGTTCTTAAACGCCAGTCTGACATAATTATGGAGAACTATATATCACACTAGTCGCTGAGGCGAGTAGACGATGTTTGATACCTTGAAAAGATTGATCGGATTAAAAAAGGGGAAAAAGCCCTATGAAACTCTTAGTTCACGATTAAGAGGAGAATATGATTGCATTATGAAGATAAGGCCTGTTCTGGAAAGGTACAAGCTGAAGTCGTTGATTAGAGAGGTGAAACCCTTCCACGAGCTCAAGCCTCATAGGGTGCCGCACATCACGTTGGTGTACAGCTTCCAGCCGAGGGTAGAGGACTACAGGATAATTCGGACCGTGGCTCACGTTGCTAGGAACTACGGTGTGATGCGGTTCTCCTATGATGGCCTAGAAATTAAAAGAGGAGGAAAGGGCTACGTCTTAGCGTTAAGAATAGTCCCCTCGAGGGAGCTCCAAAATTTCAGGGATGACGTGTATAAATCAATAAAACCCATAATTGATCAGAGACCAGACGCGGAGGGGTACAATGAGGACTCTTGGTTACATGCGTCTCTATCCTTTCGCTCCGCTGAGAACCCAGAAAGCGTTGTACCCAGTGATTTGCTGAACAGTATTAACTCCTTCCTATTCGAGGCCGCCGCGATAAGGATAACCTTGGTGCGCAGGGGTAAGATAAGGTACGAGTATGACGCTCTAACCGGCGAGATTCTGACTAGGGAAGAGGCCCTCTCCAAGGAGAAACTCAAAACCTCGTATTCTGTCTATAGGGAAAGGGTGCTCAGGCTTAACCTCAAGAGGGGGGACCTTGATAACGTCTGGCTTACAGCGGATCAGCACTTTGGTCATAGAAATATAATCAAGTATACTGCTAGACCATTCGTAGACGTTACGGAGATGGACGAACTCCTAGCGAGCAGGTGGAATGAGCTCGTTTCGAATAATGACGACGTCTACGTGTTGGGTGACTTCGCGTTTTATACCCCCAAGCGGTACTTGGAGAAGCTTAAGGGAAAGAGGAAGGTGCTCATTCAGGGTAATCACGACCCTGAGGGCATTGGCCCGGAATCCTTAGAACTAGGTTACGGAAAGTATAAGTTTACCCTCTCCCACCACCCGCTGAGCACGGGGGAATGGAATATTCACGGCCATATTCATAACAATAGGCTTAGGGAGTACCCGTTCTTAAACCAGCAAACCAAGAAAATAAATGTTGGAGTAGATTTAACAAAGTTCTACCCAGTAAGCCTAAGATGGATAACCGAGTTAGTTGAGAGTGGTAACTCTTATCTTCTCCTGCCCTGATTACCACGCATAGCTCGATGATTCCACTAGAAATCTAGACATTACTCTTAGAGTTCTCTGCGAAGGGTTTACTGTACGTTGATCCTTAAAAACACAATCAATAGGCGTTCGTTCCCACCTCAAGGTTTTTCGCCCGATTTTCATGATCAATGAACTACTCTACTCTGTCGAGGGGTTTCGATGGGCTAGCCTCGGTTTACCTATTTAAATTGCTGGGTCACCGATTTACTTTAGAATGAAGGAGGAGCCAAGAGAGAAGGCAAGGGAGATTTATTATAGCTTTTTACGGCGAAACCATTGTACATTGAAGAAGGCTTCGAATGTCGTCGTCTCAGCGGTGAATATCCTTTTTATTCATCGTGGGTCACAACTGGGTGGCGCCCTCCCTAAGGGGGTGTAGCCCTCAGGGCCTCGCGAGTGGGAGCCCTCGCCTTTCGAGGCGGGGAGGAGGTCGGGTCTTCCCGCACCTTCTCGACGGGGGTTGCCTTCAGGGGTTTAAACACTGGGGGCCACCCCTCCTTCACGGTTCCAGCGTCCCCGGAGCATTGGTCTGATCCAGCTCGTTTACCTCCTTGTTAATCATGTTTTGCACCTCTCCTATCAAGTCGTTGAGACTTACCACTTCATACTTGACCCTTAAGTTTCTTATCGCATCTCTGACCTTCTTCTCCCTCTCTTGTAAAGCGGTGGATTTCCCACTCTTAACTTCAAAGAAGATCACTTCTGGATCCACGTCATCCGATAGCCCTTTGAAGGCTATGTAATCCACCGGGCTCCCCAGATGTCTGAAGTCCTTGGGATTAACCTGATACTTTCCCGCTAGAAAAAGGGGGGCGAATTCCTCCCCGATCCTACCCAAGAGCGTGTTAACCGACTTCTTGATGGCGTCTCTTCTTATCGCCTGCTCGTTTTGCTGTCTCCATGTTTCCAGCTCTGCTTTGTACTGTTCTCTTATGGATTGCTCCAGCTGCTGTCTGAGCTGCTGTGAGTGCTGTTCAACCCATGCGTTGAAATTCTGCTGGGCGAGCTGTTGGGCCTGCTGCTGCGCGCCGAGCTGGACTTCTGTTACCTTTCTGTTTAGCTGTGAAATTCTCCTTGAATAATAAACGATGACTACTATTAGTACTATGAGGAGTATAAATGAAAATCCAGCGAAAACTTCTCCTGACACATCTCTTAATTTGAATAAAAGAATATAACCTTTCGTACATGTTACAACACGAGACGGATTGCTTTCACGATTCAGGGGGGCTAGGATTCAGATGGGGCGATCTTCACAGACTCTGATCGCTTTAACCTCTAACCATACGATGGATAATTCTGACGTCTCCCCGGCCTTTCGATAGACCCAAAATCTGCACTTATAGTACATGCTTGAAGCTACGTTTGGGTCTACTGTTCTATGGGCAGGGATCTTTAATATGTTAAGAGGGTGGATGTCCAAACGGTTGCAGCGTTAGGTGTTAAACATGTTAGGATAACCTCCCTTCCACATTTTATGATTGTAATTATTTGCACCAGTCGTTCTAAGGATAAGTGTGAGAGAGTTTGATTGGTCGGGTGTGAACTCAGGTTGAGGCGTAATGTTCTAAGCTTGTTGGATCATCTGTTTCCTGCTTTGGAATCTTAGGTATGATAAGGATGAGGAAACCTAAGTGAATGGACATCCACGTCTGTTCCTCGGTGTAAATGTCGGAGGCAAATTCAACGTGGTGTGCCTTGGACGTCCAATCCGAGTGCGTCGAGGAGGTTTTTGAAGAACTCTTTTCCCGACTTTGATAAATCGAAGTTTTTGAACAATTTATAAGGGGCCTCATCTGTTCAAACATTTTGGGAATGCCAAATAAGGCCTAACAGGAAATTGGTAAAGTTATGTGGGCTCTGCTCTAAAGCTTTGAGATAATTTTGGGAATTTTTCTGTCAAGATCCTTTAGGAGCTTTCTGGGTTTTTCCTCATTTCTCGAGTTGCTCTGGGTAGGACCTTTGTTATTTCCTTAACTTTGCCGGTAAATGGAAACCTTACAAAGCCCTACTTTCTTGGTGCTATGCGAAACAGTGTTTGGCGAAGACCTCCATACGAATGTTGATTTCTCCAATCGTGTTAGGTAGGAGGATTGGAGAGAACTTCGTGAATCCTGCGCTGATATACATCTCATATTCAGCGCGCACCTGATCCTGTGTGCCAATAATTGCCTCTGGATTCTCTTTCCGCATCCTGTCGATAAATGCAGCCTTGCTCTCTCCTTCCTGTCTTTCATTCGGGTAGCCGAGAGCTTCCACCAACATGTCTTGATCTGGCTCCATCACAACGAAGTGTTTGAGAACCAGGGTTGGGGTCTCCTTTCCTCTGCCCGCTTCTTTCGCTGCCAGTCGGGCAACTTTAAGCTTCTTTTCAGCGTCAGATGGGCTACGGCAGTGAATGTTCAATACGTCGGCATACCTACCGCCAAGCTTGAGTAGTCGCGAAGACCTCCTTTCGCCAATCCACACTGGCGGGAATTCGTTCGTCAGATTCAGGGTAGACGCATCCAAACGGTAGGTCTTTCCATCGAAAGTGAATCCATGTCTGTTTGTACTCAGTCCTCTGATTATCGCTATGATCTCTTCGAACGCATTAAGCCGCTCTGCATTGGTGACATATCGGAAGCCATGTGATGCGTACTCTGCGTTATTACCGCTTCCAACGCCGAGGCACAGGAAGGATCTTCCACCACTTAATGCGTGAAGCGAGAGGGCGGAATTTGCAAGTATGACTGGATGCCTTACTGTGGCACTCGAGGCCATTGTTCCGAGCCGAAGTTTGGTTGTCTTGGGAACCAACGTGGAAAGAACCACGAATGGATCGGGGCGGTTATTGGGTTTGCCGGGCAGCGAGTAGTGTTCTCCCACGCCAACACCATGGTAACCGAGCTCTTCTGCCTTAGTTGCGACAGATGAGAGTTCAGTAAAATTACTCGAATTTACTACCACGGGCAAATAATACTTGGACGTCAAGCGAGAATGGCACAGAACACCATAATCAAGGGATACTAATTAATCTTTACGCTTTCACCTTGATCCTGTCTGGATAAGGTGTTGCTTGCAGCCGCAGCAACACCCAAAGCTGGTAACATGTGTAGAGACACCGCGCCTGTCCGGATAAGTTGCGGAAGGGAAGTGTTAACCGATTTCAGTGTCTGCCCTAGCTGTGGGCAACTTCTTAACCAGTCTTAGGGATACCCCCGACAGTCCCAGTACAGCAACCGGTTTCTCTTCCACCAACTCATCACAGGAGGCGAAACATCATCGCCACGGTCGTGGTCGTCTTGCTTGTGGTTGGGCTTGATCATAATCTTGGTCTTTGGGTCTGGTAGAAACGAAGCCCTTGACAATTCCATATCCCAATCCCCGACGAATACTTTAAGGCGCTTGAGCGCGGGGTAAGGCTTTACTGACTTTTTGGACTTGCCGTGTTCTCTCACGACATGTAGTATGCCCGCGCGAATTATAAAATGAAAGCACTTGATCTCAGGACGAGTGCCCACTCCCTACTTTTTCAAATCCCCCTTAAAGATCCACTGAACGCCATACTTATCATAGAACTGTCCATACATTCCGAATGGCATTTCGTGCAACTCCTGGAACCGCGATTTTTCTGCTCCTACCGCAAGTTTGTCAAAGACCCTTTTCAGCTCTTCGTATGCTCCACCGCTGACAAATACAGCGGATGAATTCCCCTGTTTCCACTCAAGTGCAGGTGAAGCCATCCAATCTGCCGCAGAAATTTCTAAATCCCCACTTTTCAACTGAGCATTAATGATTCTGTCGTGCTTTTCTTTTGGAAGCTGGGCTTTCATGGGGGTTTCTCCTAGCTTCGTAAGCTTCAGCTCTCCGCCAAGGCATTCGTTGTAAAATGCCATCGCTTCTGCACAATTTCCGTCGAACAGAAGGAATGGCGTGCAACGCAACATGATGCTCACCTTAATTCATTTGTCCATATTAAAGTTGTGATTTTTTGGATCGAAATCAGTGCGGGCCCGACAAGCCGCATTCAAAGACGGAGAGTGGCAGGGCAGGGAAGCCTATCCGAACACTGAGAGCGTGTAGCCTCCAGTCTTTTCCTTGATCTCTGTCTGTGATACCAAGTTGTTGAGAAAGTTCCAGAGCGATTCTTCATCTTTGTTAAGCAGATCTGAAGGTAGTAATCCCTTTTCCTCACAGACTCTGCCCGAGCGGCGGAAGTAAACTTGGGCTGTGACGGAAGAACCTCTGGCCACGTAGTCTACCCACTTCCTGAGTCTTTCTTCTTCAAGCAATCGCTTATACTTTGAGCGCAGCCGCACCTTATCGGAGGCTTGCACGTATGGCAGAGCGATTGTCTCTTTGAAGGCGCTAGGACCCGCTACCAAATGGTTACGGGCTAGGTGGGATTTGAATCCACGACCTAACGCTATAGGAGGTGTTCGCGCTATCCGTATTGCGCACCTGTCTGGATAAGCGTTGAGTGGTGGGCGTCACGGAATTGGGTTTTGTGACCAACGGTGTAGTCCACCATCCACTAGTATCTTTGCGTTCTTTAGGGGTTTAAATGTCTTTGAGGGGGACAAGGAGGGGTTCTCGCGGGCTCAAGGCCTTGTTGGTTGTGCTCCCCAACGCCTTTGGACTAAGCCTCCCCAGAGGAGGGAATACCTCTAGCCTCTTTGGTCTACTCTCTCTGAACCCGTCTCAAAGTCGATTGTAGGGGATTGGGCTTCGTTGAGGCGGAGCTGAGCTTTGACCCCTCGTGGGTATTCAATCATCGCAGTGGACTCGTGGTGGAGTGTGGCGCGGGGTCAACCACTTTACGTATAAGTTCTGGTTGAAGCTGAGACAAGAAAACCCATTTGGTTCGGCGTCTCACTCACAAGAACCACGCGGAATGCGCTAAGGTTTGTCCTTAAATTGAGGAAGAAGTGGGGCTTTTACTCAAGTTTGTCGAAGAGGTTTTTGATAGACATGTCGAGACTTGACCTTGTAAAGAACTATATGAAATACGCGCGACAGGTGAAAAAGATAACCGTTTTTTACGATGCACAGGCGAAGGTGATTCTTTTTGGTTCAACGTTAAGAGGAGATTTTACTGGGGCAAGTGATATCGACATACTTATAGTTTCAAAGAGAAAAAGACTTGGAATACCAAATTAAGCTTTCAATAAAGCGTAAACTATTGGGGGCCCGCTTCAAATTTATTTTACGTCGCCAGAAGAGTTTGAAGAGTGTTACAAAAGATTCATCGACAGATTTGAGGAGATTTAAGCGTTTGATGATAGCAGAGGAGGTGGCGGTATCTGGCCGCGCATGCGGCAGGTGGTATGCGCGAAAGTGAAAGGTGATGGCGCTTTTCTTAACATTTTAATGTTTGGTAAGGAGCTAAAGTCCGAACAGATGACGCCGCAAGCTCCTCTTCAGCTTTTCAGGGTGGCCCGTGGTAGTTGAATCCCAATACCTCTTTAGGGCTAAAAAGAAGAAAGGTGGGGCAATGCTTCAAGAAGCTCTGCTCATCAGGTGGGGTAGCCTATGATCTGATTCATTTGACTATTTCGGCTTTTCTTTGAATTGTCGGAAAGTTTATTATAAATCAGAGTGTTATGATTAGCATGCCAGGCGTTTTGCTTAGGGTGGGTAAGAAGGGTGAGATTTACACCAAGAAAAAGATTAGGGAGAAGGTGGGTTTAAAGCCCGGCGGTACGGTGTACGCCACGATTTTAGGAAGAAAAATTGTACTCGAGGTGGTGCCAAGCTTGGATGAGGTTTTGATGGAGCAAAAGGTTGCGCGCCTCACACCCGAAGAAGCAGAAGAAATTAGTGAAGAAGCTCAGAGAGAGGCCGGTATATGGCTAGAACACTGATGCTTGACACGACCTATCTCTTACCCCTCTTCGGCATAGACGTACCGCTCCAACGTTACCCGGAAGTCTTCCCCAAACTCATCGCTAAGCACGAAGTTTGGTACAGTCCTCTCTCACTGGTTGAAGCCAAATGGATCATTTTAAAGCTCGTAAGGAGAGATGTGGGAAAAAGGGAGGCATATCTAGAAAAGTACAGGAGGGGTTTGGGTGTTCTATTTGCGCATTCAAGGCTCAGGCAAACCGAGCTCACCACGCCCCAAACAGAGTACGAGGCTGATGAGTTACTTCGCAAGGTGAGCGATTACTTTGATCGAATGATCTACGCCACCGCAAAACAGCTAGGCTCAACACTAATAAGCGAGGACCGCGTGCTCAAAGCACTCGACGGAGTAATCAGCTGGGACGAGTTAATACAAAGGTTCACTTAAATGAGTAGTGTCAGGATACGCGATCTTTTCCAGATAAGGCTTGATGTCGCCTTCATTGTGTGTAACACTGCACAAAAAGCCTTAATCTGCGAGTGAAGCGGGTTTTTTCGGGTGTTGTTGCAAAAACTCTTGTTAATTGAGGTGCTCAAAGGTTCAACACAGCTTCTCAAAAGTTTGGCACGCATGGTTTTTGTAGCAATTCTCACTCGTGGTACCAAAGTGCTTGGTGTGTAAGAATCACCGGGTTACCGAGGCACCTTGTTCTCAGCCTCCGTAGGAACCTTAGCGTTTTGCGTTGTTCGCATGCGCGAAACAACGAACCAAACTGCGTTGTGCAAGCGTCAACCGCAACCAAAACGCAAAGCGGTGTACCACAACGCCTCACAACAACCGCGATGAACACTCACGAGTGGTCAGTTCAGCTTCTCTTCAACCCAAGTACACTCTTTTATACTTCGAAACCTGAGAGCAAAGAAGCCTGAGTTCTAAAGCTTCAAAAGCGTTGAGA
>Ga0208151_100547_pt1 | contig 15042 bp, 16 predicted proteins | sample ECH_Bhost_MetaG_FD_187130 | JGI IMG/M metagenome (GOLD analysis project Ga0208151, IMG submission 187130) | Hot spring microbial mat communities from Yellowstone National Park, Wyoming, USA - ECH_B host_MetaG (SPAdes) (version 2) | ecosystem: Environmental > Aquatic > Thermal springs > Hot... | reverse complement strand
ACAGTTGGCTTAAGGACAATGAACCCGAGGGCACGTATGAGAGGCTCATCGATGAGTTAAGTGAAGTACTCGGCAACGTTGACGATGCCATCATTGCAACTTTAATCAACCATGGGTTAGCATCGCTAGTGGACTACTCAATGAACATGGTTAACTTAATCACTGGTGGTGCGAGTGAGGTCGGCTTCGTGGTTGATGCCGTATTGGCTAAAGGCTTTACAGGCGACAATGCACTACTCCTGGTAGTAACCCCAAGGAGGCTGGGCAGTAACCGTAACCCACCACTGCTTGGCAACCTGGAGCGGCTTATGCTCGACATTAACGGCCACTTCACTGGTGCACCGGCAACAAGGATCATGCAGGGTAAGCGGGGGCAGTGGGCATGGGTAACACCAATGAAATACTACACACTGGTACTAATCAAGTGCACACTGGACCAAAACCACAACCCACAATGCATAGACACAAACCAATAACCCTAACCCAACTGCGTCTCTTTAGGCCATCCATAGTCCTAGCCTTCACAAAACCAATACTTAGGACCCTAGAGAACCTTGAATTAAAGCCTAAGGTTAAGGTACCGTTATTCAACCAGGAGGAGAAGTTCTATGAACTCGTCGACGTAGCCGACTTCCTAAACAGCATTTACGAGCGCATTAAGGGCGGTATCCTACATTAACCAGCCACCTAATCCCTAAATCCACACAGTCATTGGGCGTCATTAACCGTTAACTAGGCCTATTAACTCAACGTTATCCTCAGTGATGGGTAGTTCGATCGTCCACTCACCGTTTAAGTAATCAACCCAAGCCTTGAAAACCCTGTAACCGCCACTATGCTTAACAATCGCCTCAACTGGTTTTGCCGGGTTGTCTGGTTTGAAGCCAAGGCCGTAGTAACCCATTGTACCCGTGCAGTCTAGGCTAATTAACCTAAGCCTCACGTATGCCTAATGGGCTTGGGGTATTTAGGGTGATGGGTTAAAATAAAAGGTCCTATGCTGAAGAGGTAAGCGTTAAAATACTGAAGTGAACAGTAGGCAGTGCCTAGCCCTATTGATATTACATTGCTCTTCAGGGAGCTCCTAGGTAGGTTATCCACCTCTAAGGTTAGCCTAAGCCCAGGTGGACCCTATGCTGGTGAGGATGACTCAGCATTCACAACGACCCTGAGTGGGGAGTTTAAGGTTACCGGTAGGGGTGGTTTGGGTTGCAGTAGCCTATTAAGGACCGTGGTTGTTGATGGTTCATCCAGGAGACTTGGTTCACCAGGCTTCAGGGTCTTCCTAGCCGGTGTTGCCGTCTACGGGGGTGTTGGTGGTAGCCCCTTGATGCTATACCCAACGTTAAGTAGGCTTGAGGGTGACGTCGGCTTCATGGGTGTTAAGGCGCCTATTGACGTGCTTAAGAGCATTGAGGGTGATGGTTCATTGAGCAGGTTCGTTAGGGTTAGGTTCACCGGTGGTGGTTATTTTGATGAGGATGCTAACGAGGATGACATCAGTGATGACGTTAGGATGAGCCTTGAGGCGTGGGCCATAGGTGAATTAGCCAAGAGGCTCAACAGGGGCTATGCGGTTATCCTCGATGGGCCAATTTACCTAGGCGTCAGGGAGAAGGCTAACCTAGCCTTCAGCAGGATTACGGCTGTTAATGGGCTTGAGGGGGTTGGTGTGCCGGTTGTTGGTGTTGTTAAGAGGGTTGAGAACTCCAGGAAACTATGCAGTGGTGGGGTTATTGAGGAGCTTAACGTTGACGTAGACCCCAGGCACTGTAACGACCCAACCGTGGTTCAGGCCGTGGGTAGGAGGTTTAGTGGTGGTGTTGGTGATGTAGTCCTCATTGGGCCGTTTAGGCATGTCCACGGTAAGGCTGGTGGGTTAACAAGCTTCATGTTCCCTGAGAGGGTGTTTTGGTACGTCCACAGTGGCTTCGGCTCCAGGGTTTTTAGGGTTGAGGCGCTTGCATCAACCTACAACTCGTTTGGGGGTGAGGTTGATTGCCTCGTTAAGTGGCTTGCCTTAAGCATAGATGGTAATGGGCTACCCTATGTAATTGACATTGCCGATAGGTTTGCTAAGGGCATTACAAGGAGCCTATACCTACTGTTCTACGGAATGGCTAAGTCAGCTAACGTGGCGTTCACATACGACACGGAGCAAGAGGCGGCGTCAGTCATGAGGGAGGTGGCTAACCTGGGTGGTGCAGCATGGGTGTAGGGGTTGATGTAGGCGCCTCGGCTAGGGGTGTCTTGAAGGCTGTTGTTGAGAGGGGGCTTGGTGAACCCATTGGTAGGGTTTCCGCAGGCGACGTCATAATCGTCGGCTCTGAGGGTGCTAAGGTTCTCGTCGACGTACCCTTCAACGACTACGTTAGGCATGGCGTGGGTGTTAATGATTACCTTGGGATTGCCACGATTATACATGGGAGGCTTGTGCTTGGTAGGGTTGTTGAGGTTAGGAGGAGCCACGTAATGGGGCTTGTGGGCGCCTCACCAATACTTGAACCAACCGAGGACTACACAGGCCTTGCAACACCAGCGACAATACTCCTTGAACCATTGACCGAGTGCCCGCTTGAGGGTTTCGAGGACTGTGAACCCAACACTGTCCACACGCCAATAGACCCATTGAGCATTGTCTTCAAGCCAAGCCCAACATTCCTAAGGAGGATGCTTCAACTACCGGGTGAGGGGGTGTTGATTGGTGAACTCTACTCTGGTGGTAGGGTTGTTGAGGGTGTTGATGTTAAGCTACCGACCCATGCACTCTACGAGCACGTCCTCGTTATTGGGACCACTGGTAGTGGTAAGACGGTGCTTTTGAAGAACATGGCACTCTCAATGCTGAACAACGTGAAGGATTCGACAGTGCTAGCCCTAGACCTACAGGGCGACTACCCACACCTAGCCCTACCAAACCCAGCAAACGCAAAGCCACTATTCAAGCCAGTGGACTCTTTAACCGTGATACAGCCCATCACCAGGGATTACCTCGAAGGTTACAGGGGGTTGATCGAGGGGGAGTTTGGGGTTGAGTACCTTGAGGATTACCTAGGTGAGGGGGGTGCGGAGTTGAGTGACGTTAAGGATGCTGAAACCCTGGCTAAGGCGCTAGGCTATGCACTACTCAGGCTTTTCATAAGGGACGTGTACGGTGATGCAGAGGTTGAGGGGTTTAATGCCTCAGTGGGTGGCGGTGGGTCTGAGGCTGTGCTGCACTGGGTTGAGGCAACCATTAAGGTTGGTGGCTCATCCTTCAGGCTTAGGCTGGTTCCGTGGTCGCTTAGGTTTAGCGACGTGTACATTGAGTTGCCTAGGATATTCCCAGTATTCTCGGAGAGGGTTGGGGTGATTCTGCCTAGGGTTCTTGAGAACGCAATGAACTACATAAATCACGGCGTCAACTGCGCCCAGCAGTTAAGCCAAAGGGGTAGTAGGTGCCCTGGGGAGCGGCCTCAAGCAAAGGTTCAGGCTAGGACTGGGGGTGAGGGGGCTGTTGAGCAGGGGGTGGTGGATCTTGACGCCCTGTTAAGTGGGCAGGCCTGTGTTGAGTTGGCTGCCGAGTGCCTTAGGTTAGCTTGGCAGCAGAGGGATAACATAGTGAGGGGCCTCCACATGCTAGGCAGGTTGGGCGTAATGGACGTTAAATTCACTGTTGGCGATAAGTCCGTGCTCCTCGAGGAGCCCAACTACGGTGAACTGCTTAACGGAGGCTTGATCGTGCTTGACCTCAGGTTGTTTAGGGAGCAGCCGACGGCAGCATCAATAGTAGTCTACAGGGTTTTATCAAGGGTCTTCGAGGTTAGGGATGTTGAGTTGAGGGGTGGTGGTGAGCCAAGGCCAACATTCATACTCATCGACGAGGCCCACAACTACTTCCCGCAACCTGAACGTGGAGTGGAGGACTTCAACAAGGACGTCGTTGAGGCTATGATAAACAAGCTGACTAGGCTTGGTAGGGTTAGGAGGATTGGCGTGGTCTTCGCAACCCACACACCAGACGACCTAAACAACCTAATACTACAATTAACAAACACGAAGATCGCCCTTAGGAGTGAGGGGCATGTGCTTGAGAGGGTTGGTTTAAGGGAGTACTCCAGTGAGGTAACCTACGCACAGGACGGCGTGGCGGTGGTTAAGAGCTACGTCTTTAGGACGCATGCCGTAACGGCAAGGGCAATACCACCACAGACAATGCACAGGAGCCATAAGTAGGGTAACCTTAACCCTCAGTACTCCACTGCCTATTAGCCATAATCCTAGTTGTCCTCAGCATTACCTCAACCCTCCCCTTTACAGTGTCCCCACTCCTACCCCTCCTTACTGATGCTGCTATGTATTTTGCGGCTTGTTCAGCTTTCCTCAGCGTGACTACGTCAATGTACTTCTCAATCAACTTCCTAACCCAGCCTGGCATTTCGGCATTAGTCACCTTACCCATGAAGCTCACAATCTCATCGATGCTTGGTTGCGGTACTTCAATGAGCACGAACCTATCCATCAGGGGCATCCACCAGTTACTAGCCCTAAGCCTAGGGTTAAATGGGTTGGCTGCAGCCACAGCCCTAACCCAGGGTGCCTCAATTACAGTCGCCTTACCACTCTTAGTAATCCTCAACCTACCGCCATGATCCAGAAGCTGAAGCAGCGGACTCAAAGCCACATTCTTAGCCTTATCAACCTCATCAAGCAGGATAACGTCAAAGCACCCAGCCTCAATGATTAAGTCCTCAATACCAGCTGCAGAGGCATCAGCCATATTAACATAAAGCGGGTTGCCTGAAGCCTCATAGATCGCATCCAAAATAAGCGTCTTACCACTACCAGGACCACCAAGAAGCATAACGTGGTTACCAGTCTCAAGATTGACACCAACCTCATCAACAACATCCTTAAGGCTTGGTATTAGGCTAGAAACCCTACCAACAATGGCGTTTATAATACTCCCTACGTCAGCTGGTCTACACTCACCGCCTCCAGCTCCTCCTCTCTCCTCCTCACTGGTTATTTTCCCAACCAATTCATTGATCTCCCTAACCAACTCGTTACACGGTTTCTTACCTTTTACCCATGTCGAAGACCTTTACCTATGTATCTCGTAACCAGCCTTACCCAACAACCTCAACAACTTATTATAGCCACCTGTGCCTAGCATGTAGACCAAGCCCCTAACATCAACCCAAGCACCACCCTCACCCTCAGAGCAATACAGGTTAATGCCGGAGGACATCAATGTCAAATTGATTAGGGGCTTTTAAGGATTCGAAAATACGGAGTAATCGGGGATTGTGGATTTGCCTTTGCAGTTTGGGCTAATCCTTAATTATGACTGGCTAAGGCTTACTCAATGCCCTGGTTCATGTACAAAGACGACTTATTTATCCCCCGTGGAGATTAGGGCATTAATGATTAATGAAGCAGTCAGTGCCGGTTTAATCATTGCTAAGGAGGTCTTGGGGCGTTGTCAATAGGTACTGCATCTGGGAGGGTAGTAGCGAGGTAATTATCGAATATTGGCGTGGTAGAGAGATGGCTATGAAGCTCATCTATGCCGATAACCCAGTCAAGGCATTAATGCATCATTATAACACCGAGAGGTCTAGCTTAGTCGAGTGTCCCTCAGTCTCCTAATTATTTAGTTCATCAATGCCGCCGTTATTAACGCTTATAAAGCTGGGCCTTGAGCGGATTATGTAATGAGCGGTGTGTTGAGAGCATTAACACGCATCGCCGTACTCATTATCATATTAGCATTAGCCACATACACAGCCCTAATAATCCAAACTCACATTGGTGGCTCATCAATCTTTAACCAAATCCTCGGCTTGGATTCGCCATTAATCATCGGTGGTGATAACCTCTATGTGAACCTAACCGCAATAATTACTAATGCGGTGCTGGTCGCAATAGCTTATTTACTACTTGCCAGGGGTAAGTCGAGAAGCGGTTTAACCAGATACTTACTAAACATAATTGCCGTTTACACGCTGATAGCTGTAGCCCTGTACCTAGCAGTTACTGTGAACCCAGCCCAAGTCTGCACTTTAATATCCATGAACCTCGACAGCATAGCCACATTCACAACCTCAATAATTATCGGCTCAACAACACCACCGATCTACGCCCGTGGGAAGGAGTAGAGAGTGGGCAGTGATTGGAAGCCGCTCTTATTCATGCTCTACGCCTCAATCGTTGTTGGGAGCCTAATCATCGATGTAGCCATAGCACTAGCCCTCCACTCAATACCCCGGCTAGTGCCAGCATGCATGGGCTCAGTAACGATTGGAGCCTATGGACAAGTTGACGGACTAGTAACCGCACCACTGCTGGGGCTACTGGCCGGATACACCGTAATAAGTATATTCAAGACCTAAGGCCCCAAAGCCCTAGCCCCACGGACCCCTTAGCCTACCTGGCTCCCTCCTTGATTACCACTTGGTGATTGCGTGCGTTTAATCACTGTGATGGCCAGCATTATGTATGCTATTAGGTCTATTGTGATTGCCAGGGTTAAGGGTACAAAGAGTGATATGGCAATGATGGGTGATATGGTCATAGAGATTATGATTATGAATATGGCAAAAGCGAACTGCTCAAACATGAAGAACCTAACATCACTAATAAAGCTAGAGGATGCCTTTGGCCACTGCTTACCCACGATTGTTACGCCCTCAGGCTCAGCACGACCACGAATGAATAAGGAGCCCACGGAGAAGGCTATGTGATTACTATACCGAGGACCCCCAAAACAGTCCTCACCACGGTCTCTACGACGACTTTAGTAGCATCCTCAAAGGCTTTCTCAAGAGGCGACGATGGAATAAGTATCTCAAGAAGCGATGATGGTGAGGATACCGATAAGTAATTATTAACCTAGGATAAGTATCATGAATGGTATGAAAATAGTGAGGGGTATGGCAAATAGGTATAAGTAGAGAGGCAGGAGCAAGTACCTATACACTCTGCTGGGAACCTCGCCAGCATCACCCCTGAAGTAATCATTCATGCATTTAGGGACACCCTTAGGCGTCTTGGACCCATTAATCAATGCGGGCAATGCACCGGCCAGCCTCCTGAGCCCTAGCACCAATGACGCAAAGCCCTCAATGGCCAATAAATCAAATGATGCGAAGAACACCGTGAGAAATAGTAATGCAAACAACAGCGATTCCCTAGAAGCCACACCAATCGGTACCTTCAAGTAGACCGCGATGATTAAGTAAATGATGGGGGCTGAGATATATAGTGCTAAGGTGGTACCCATCAACACCTCAGCCACATACTCAATAACACGGGCGCCCCCACCCAACCTACCCTCACCAGCCCCCGTTAGGAAATCATCGAGGCATTTCATGACCTCGAAAAACCTACGAAGCCCCAGCATTTACTACACGTAATTAACAATCAATTTAAGGCTATTGCGTAGGCAATGCTTAAAACCGCGAAGATACCAAAGCCTCAATGAGTTGGTGGGACATCATTGCTACTGCCGTGGGCAGCTTCTTAGGTGGCCTTGCGACTGGATTTGTTAGTGGTTACGTCTTTGGTATCGTGTCTAAACCGAGGTTTGAGTACCTAGGCATAACCGGGAATCAGTACGGGCAGTACCTCCAGTGCGCCACCAGGTTTAGGGTAAAATACCACTGGAAACTTGGTGAGAGGTTTGTTGCGAGGAATTCGAGAGGATGGGTGGGGATTTACGATGGGGATAGGCAGATCCATGGATCACCGAGCGTCTGGGCCTGGGGCAATGCCGTCAGTGTTGATATTGCTGGTGAGGAGTCTCTAATACTCTTCCTAGTGTACTCCCAAAACATAGGGAGCCCAGACGGCCAAGCACTAATCATACCACCAACTCCGTCTCCCGTAGCCGCAACCTGGTTCCCAACCAGCACCTCGGCATGCTTCAACTACAACAACTACCAAGGCCCGCGAATATGCGATGTAAAGTATAACCTACAGCCAAACCACAGAGTCAAGTTCAGGGCAACCGCAGAGAACGCACACGGTATAGAGTGCGAACTATCACTAAGCGAAATACTGAGACTCTGCATCCAATCATGTAATGAAAAAGGCAGGATAATGCAAAGCAGGTGCAGGAACCAAAACCCTGAGCAACAAGGATAGAAAGCTTTAAAAAGGAATTTATGTCAACATAACTCGTTCGTCCCACACGAAACCCATAACGTAAATGAACCTAGATGCAGGGGAGTATAACAGAAAGAGCGTAACAAGTAAAGTTGAAAGCTTAGTAAGTCTTATTAACCTAACATTTGCCATACCAAACTCGAACGAGAGGAGAGTGGGCTGGATGGCCGGCCTGGGGCTTGAAGAGACCACTCGAGACTGACCCTGATGATGAGCGGGTATGCATCGGTTCCCGGTCGACCCACCCAGCCCACCCTCAAACCGAGCCCTTGATCATTCATTCTCCATCATCTTTTGTCAGCACGGTCTACTTAGTCTCGTGTACCCTGACTTTAAAGTGGTATTTAAATCCTTCGGTGTTAAAATTAAAATTTCAGATAAAATAAGCCGCGGTTTCCGTTTCGGGCTGATAAAGGGGCCTTCCCTATTGCGGTGGTCGGGCTTGACCTAACCAGTATATAAGTTTTTCCATGACGTGTAATAGTGCAGGTGTAGCTACGGGTTAGTCGTTATGATTTAAGTGACGGGTTTAAGTGAAAAATTTATAAATTAGCTAAAATAAGTGTTAAACGGTACTCACTGCAGTGGTGCCCGCTGGGTCAGCGTCCCCGAGGTCATCACCAGGTCAGCTGAGTTCCCGTAAGGTATCATCCCGGCGGGCTATCCTTAATCTCTGTGGTATTGCATATATGCTTATCGCTACGTGTGGGTTATTGCACATATAGTATTGAGGTATTACATAGAGATTACTGGAGTAATGTGAATATTGCTTAGGCACCCAAACCCAGGCTTGCAGCTTAGTGCCACCATTGATTCGTAGTATCTACTGATTTCACTTGCACCGGTTCCAAGCATTGGTATCGCCACCGCTAGGGTGAGCCGGTAACCGATCGGTTACTGGTTGTGGTAATAGGTAATCAATTGGTGAGATTATTGAAGCCAAGTAAATCATCATGCCATGATGCTAGCAATCCTCATTGTTCATCCTCATTATTACAGAAAATTTATATTGCCGGCAACGTTTTATACCTAATGCCGGTTAGTAAGAACCACGCCGAGCAAATCGTTGCTGAGGATCTGAAGAGGAAGTACCCAAACGTTGAAGGGATAGAGTTTACAGCATTTCAATCGCATGTAGACTTCGTGTTTCATGCAGAGTCTGGTGCGCCTAAAACCGAGTGGAGGAATTATTTATGGCTCTCCGGGATGTTTAAGGTTAAAAATTCATACGGATCATTCACGTACATAATCGATGCAGAGACCGGCGAAATAAGGGAATATAGGATAATACCGCCAATGCCATGAATTTGATTGAACGCTTTAAGAACTAAAATGATTGATAGGTATTAAATTGCGGTGGTGACAGCCGAGCGTTGATGATATAACCTAACCTACATCACCCAGACGACTAGAGGATTGTCATCTCTTTCGATGTTGCCTATAGGATCCTTGGCGAGGCGGTGTCTGTGCCCCTAGCTTACGCCATTAGCCATGGCGCTAAGGGATAGAGTTTTAAGTGTATAATGGGGATGAGCCTTATGGTGTTACTATTTGTTGAAAAGTTAGAGAGATTTGGAACTAATATAGGGGTAAAACTGCCTACGGAGCTTACCAGACATTACAGCTCCGTCTTTAATCCATTAATCACCACCAGAGTGTATGCGAGGGTACACGTAAGAAGGGTGTTTAATGAGGAGGGCGATGTAGTGAAAGAGATCAATGAAAATGTTGAAGCCCCAGCCATTGGATTGAAATTCGATACTTATTCCTATACTTATGTATTATACCTCACGAAGATACACCTCGATTATAGCATCCCCATAGGCTACTTCCTCGAAGTCCTCCTGATATCGCTTACCGCTAAGAGTGAGTCAAAGCAGTATGGGGTGGTGGTGTACCCTGATGAGTTTAGGTACTCGATGCCGCCTACTATCCCGCAGAAAGTATCAAACCTGGTGATGGGTTACGCACGTGTGTTGAGGGAGTTAGGTGGTATGTATGAGGTAGTGGATCTTTTAAATACTGTGGGGTTGCAGGACATATCTGCGGATCTATGGGAGGGCCTTGTAAGGTATTATAGTGGCGACTATGAGGGATCTATAAAGTTCTTTAGGAAGGTTGTTGAGGGCCTGAGGAAGATTGCGGATAAGACAGATGTAATTGAGGAGGGGAGGAAGGAACGTCTCCACAGATATCTCTCAAGTGCGTATGATCTAATAAGTAGCTTTGGGGAGCACGCCGGTACCCGCGGATCCCTACCCGAGGCGAGACTCAGTAGGGATATAGCGTTATCCACATCCAGGTACTTAGCCGAGTACCTCAAGCAAAGCAGCCAGAAACAAGCCCCATCTACGGCGTAGATACCTTAATCAGCGAGACCGGAAATACCGTAGCGATAAACACTGCCGTTACTGTGACATCAAGCTCACCTAGCGAGTTCCGCATATTTGCTCAACACCATCAATTGCCAAGGGCATTAGGAGAATTAATGAGATACTAAATGACGGTATACACAGGCGTCTCATTAAGAGCGTGTCTCGAGGAGTAGCAACCATACCCATGGCGCATCTAACGAGTTGGTTCTCAATTAGGATTTATACTGGAAATTGGAAATTTACTAAAACAGGAGTAATGCGAGGGGTAATGGCGCAACGATGACCTTGCCATCGCGAAAATCTACCTTGTCCTCATCCAGCATCGCGTAGATGCAGTACAAATCATTGACGTCTTTTAAAGTCTTCCTAATATCATCGAGAGCCCTCTTACATTTATTAACGTGTTCTTCATCAAAGCTCCTCGAGACCTCGAAGAGAATTCCTAGGTTTACTTTGCCGCGCTTCTCATCGGAGTATCCAATCTTTATGAGGGCATCAATTTCGTAACAATCGGTCTTAACATATTTGATATATTTACTCAATGGAGGTCTATCCTTCTCAGGCCTACCGTACGAGACGCTCATTGCGTAGGCACCAAGGGCTAGGTTCGACAATGTAATGGCTTCAAGGTAATGCCCAAGTTCGGCACTTAAGTCCTTGGTTTCCGGCTTCTTCTGAGCTTGCTGTTTAGGCTCTGTTGGTATTAAGTTATCGATGGCCTTTAGGGCTTCATCAAATGCACTTGGATATTCCTTATTACCAACCATGTGCGTGTGATATAGGTATGCGCCAATTAAGTACCTGGGGTCTGTAAATACGTACTTAACCATGTCTTGTTTTGTATAATGTTTTATTCCGATAATAACCCCACTATCATCTAAATACCTAGTGGCATTCAATACAGCATTACGCAGATCCTCGTGCCTCCACCCTATATTCCACCATAGTGAAATTTCTCGCGCCTTGTCATTAACCTCTTCTTGAAGATTCCCTTGGTTAGTTTCTAAGCCCTCTTTCATCACTTTCTCCGCAAAATACATCATAACCGCTTGGAGGGCTACTTGGAATAGCGTGTAATCAATCCCCCCGTAATACCTACCGTATACCCTTGCATCCTCAAGGATCTCCTCCACAGTCTTAAAGGACGTATGACTAAAGCCCTTTATCTCTCTATTATTTTTGCAATCATTTACGCACTTAATACCATGCGCGGTACCACCACAAATTAAGTAACACCTAAACAGCTGCATTAAAGAGGCGTAACCATCACGATTAAGAGATTCGCGAAGATTCTTGAGAAGTTCGTGCACTCTCTCAGCATTACTTAAATTTTCTATGCGTTCGCGTCCCTCTAAATGCTTCTCCCTTAAGAAATTTCGGATGTTTTCATTCATTATTTCTGCAACTTCAACGAACCTAAGTGGCAGGACTTTAATTGAATTGTAATCAGACTTTCTAAACTCAGGTAGTCCTCCAATTGCGGCTGAGGGCGCAATCAATACGAGCCTAGCCTTATCCGGTAATTGAGAACCGATCCTAACCAAATCCTCATCACTGCACAGGTGCGCATCGTCCAGTACAATTATTGGCTCCATGTCATAATGAGGCAGCAACGGGATGTTTTCAGTATGGAAACGTGCAAGATTCGCTAATCGTAGCACAACATCAGCAGTAATTGGGCATTGCAGGAACACCGGTAAGTACTGTTTCTTCTCCTTCTGCTTACGCTCGTCCTGCCCCTGCTTCTCCTCCCGCAGCTCCTCCTTCTGTTCTGGCTTCTTTCCGCACGCTGCACTTAACTGATAAGCCAGGTCTAGCACAGCCAGTCTTACGTATAGGGATTTCCCAACATCCCTAGAGCCATAAACAAGAACCTTATTATGGCTACTTATAATACTGGATAAAACACCCACGACACGCGGGTACTGCAAGCACTCCTCTTCCCTCTTCTCCTCTAACTCTTTCACGCCACTGTCTGCATCCATTAGGAAGATTTAACATGTATCAGTAGTTAAAGTACTTTCTGCATTAGAATGGCATTTAATCTAAAAGTGATTCATCATTACGACGCTAAAAATGATCGTTAGTTAAGCGCTCCTCAATCTCCTAATCATCGCGATGGTGATCAACACCGCTATTGCCGCCTCTAATGGTATGAGTACTAGCCCGTCCATGGCTCCGTAGTCTCTGATCACGAGTGATGCCTCGGTGAATAGGTGCACAACCTCGATTGCAATGCCAGCCATTAGGGCTGTTGTTGGGTCGGAGAGTACTAGGGGTATGAATAACGCTATGTACGCCTCCGCGGCGACCCAGTAATCATCCCTCCTGATCTCGTGTGCTAGGTCGAATACGGCAATGATAATCAACGGCACCGCGAGAATTAATGCCACGAGGTTTAGGCTCAGTATTACCACGGTGGCTATTGGCGATATCATTGGTAGGGCTATGATGATGACTACGTAGATTATTACGAATACCCAAAACCACTTATTGGCCATTATTGTTGGTACAACTCTGTGCCTGCGCTTATGCAGTAACCCGGCCAGTGCGATAGCCACAATCATGGGGATTGCTAAACCCGTTAGGCTTAGGCCAACCGAGTAGTTCCAGGACTCGTATAGCCAAAGGATTGGTTCAACAAACAACTTACCAATCCTAAACGATATTAGTGAGAGAATGAGGTATAAAATAAAGAAGAAAAGAATGAATAACCAACCAGCTATGCCAGGGTTGAAGAATCCAACAACCACCTCCCTAACCCTCCCAAACCAACCTACTCTTCCACCAGTTAGCATGCTAATCGATAACATCGCTATTAATTTAAATTATTATTATATTACTGCCACTAGCGTGGTCTGGCAATGCCGGGTCTAGGTCATCATCATGTTCAACCCCGCATCCCTCCAGCTTAACCGCTACACCTACGTACCTCGACCCTGACTAGCGGGGTGTTGCGCACCTTGTTTGACTATGTCTTGTGCTTGCTGAGCAACCTTATCTATCACTTGTCTGTATAGGCAATTTAGATATACGAGGTCCCTATACGATGCCCCTAGCATCAGGTGGTGCACAATGCCTGCTAAAAAGCCAAGGTCGATGCCGATAATTGCCGAAGCTCCGAGTATAAGTACAACCCTAAGTTGCGGAGTTAGTGTTGGAGTTAGTTTTATGGGCATGAAGAAGAACGAAATCATCAAAAAGAGAAAGAGAAATACAAGATCGCCAAATAATAGTAATTTTCTACTTTTAAGGTTATCTAATAAATCGAGTATGCAGTTAGGGTTGTTCAATAACGAATCACCTCGCCACTCGGTTAACCCTAGGGCTATTGATACGGTGACTGGCACGGCTATGGTTAAGAAGCCCACGAATGGTTGTAACGGTATTGAAAAGTTCATGTTCTTTATTACTTTTGGCGCGAACTCCAATACGTAGAAAATCACGTTTAGAAAGCCAACAAATTCTAGAGTATAAAAAATGGAAGCATAAGTGTCAAAATATTTCTTGAACGTGGCGAATAAATCCTTAAGTGTCGAGTCTAGGATTTGGGATTGGCGTAGGTCAATCAACGCCTTAGGATCAATATTACCGCTAAGGAATTCCTCCAGTGGTGTTTTCATTAAATCGTGGAATGTGGATATTAAATCTCTACCAACCAAGTACCATAAAATAGATGTTAATGTGAGTAAGATAAATGCGCCGACTGCGAACCTGGTAATTTCGTATGGAAGGAAGTCTGTCAATATTGACAGAATAAGGCCAAGACTCGCAGAAACAAGTACTATCTTTAACAAAACCTTAGCCCTATTGAGCCTTCTGCGTATCTCCGCTAAAAAACGTATTATTCATAGATGACTTAAATCGAGAACCCAATATAAAAATTGCTGACCTAACCCAACTTCTTGATTGCCGGCTCCGGCTCTATCACTATCTGCCTCCTTATTGGCCCCGTGATCACCAACGCCTTCGTTGTTAAGCCAGCCATGTGTGGTGGTAGTGCTATCGTTGGTCACTTGACGCCTCGCTCGTTAGATTCAAGACCTTGGCTACCTCATTAACGTAGGTGTTGCTTCCTCCTGAAACAATCAACAGTGGTATGTTCTGCGACGTTAGAATATGGACCGCCAAGAGGGTTAAGGAAGTTAGAGACACCTTGGCAAAATACAGTGATGAGGTGAGGGAGTTATCGACGCTAAGGGATTAGAGGCTCATTGTAACCGAAACACCTAAATTAACAGCAACAGTACTATGCATTAATGCCTAGGTGCCCTTACTGTGGCTCAGGGGACTTAACACCAATTAAGACTTGGACGTTCAGGTTTTATGAGGTCCTCATTTATGTATATTGTTCTTGTCTTAATGTTGCTTGATGCTGCCTTCGTCCTATATCTCCTTACCTTAACCTTAACATCATCCCCAATCCCAAGCATAAGCCTATACTCCGAGAGAACCCTCTCAATGATGTCTCTGTAGTTCACGTAGAACCTCACCCTCTATGTAACTTGCAAGGTTATAT
>Ga0208151_100545_pt1 | contig 15053 bp, 17 predicted proteins | sample ECH_Bhost_MetaG_FD_187130 | JGI IMG/M metagenome (GOLD analysis project Ga0208151, IMG submission 187130) | Hot spring microbial mat communities from Yellowstone National Park, Wyoming, USA - ECH_B host_MetaG (SPAdes) (version 2) | ecosystem: Environmental > Aquatic > Thermal springs > Hot... | reverse complement strand
AAATAATCAGACCATTTTACAATTATATTTGAATTTATTACTTTCTCTTCCATTTCCGATAGACGTTATCTGACCTCCTCTCCACCCTAAAGGGCGAGGCTTGTCGTTCGTTTTGTAAAAGCTTAAAAGCTCTGAATACTTCAAAGTATTGTGGAATATAAGGAAGAAGAAGTCGATATAAATAAAATTAACGAAGACGAGCAGTTAAAGACGTTAGTTCCACCGAACAATTCAGTAGGTGATTTGGAGGAATCATTGAAAGAAAATTCACAGATCTTCCCTCTTATTGTTGACAGAAACTATGTCCTTATCGACGGATATACCAGGCTATCAATCATGAAAAAATTGGGGTTCACCAATGTCCGTGTATTAAAATATAACCTTGATGCCAAAGAAAATAGGGTAGAAGTACTTAAGTTAGTGTGGGTCTTTAATGGTGCCCGAAGACAACTTGATAGAAACGAGAAGCTTGCATTCTATGATAAGATATCAGAGGCAATGCTCAATGCCCTCAAAGAAGAGAAAAAGAAAACAGTAAAACTGAATGATGGGTCTGAAATCACCGCAAGTGACTATAAACGAATATTGGAAGAATTGGATAAAGAAACTAAATACCTATCAGAAAGCGACAAAGAGAAATTTGCAATCCTTAAAATCCACGCACCGTGGTTGGCTGATTATGTTACTGACGTAAACAATAAGGTTCCGTTGAACTCTGTCTATAGAATTTATATGAAGTTAAAGAAGACTAACGATTTAGAGAAATTAAAAGCTTTACCTAAAGAAGATAGAGATCTATTAGTCACGACAAATGAAGGGAGAAAAATTATACTAAATGATGAGTATAACTACATTCTTCAAGACATATTGAACGGAAATATACATACAAGAGACGTGTTAGAAAAAGTTAAAATTGAAACTAAAAAGGACAAAGTCGAAAAACAACAGACCTCTAAAATAGAAGAGATGAATAAACCATATCATGAGTCGCCCGAAGAGAAAGAGGATAGGCAATCAATCGGAACAGCTGAGGTAATATTGTCAAAAGAAAAAATAGTAATTGAACTGGGTGAATGTAATGTATCTACATCAGAAGTCAAGAAAGTAAACATTAGTGTATATAATGATAATGAAAGGGTTCTAAAGTCTGGTGCAATTCATATATACAAGGATAGAAATGGTAATATTTGCGAAATTAATGTAGAAATGTTCTGACTTCCTCCCCGCCCTAACGGACGAGGCTTTCCGCCCCCTTAACCCCCAGAAAGATTTAAATATAAAAAGCTATTTTTATTAACAACGGTCCGTCCGCAGCTATAACGAGATAAGGATATCCATGATATGGGACATTGTTCTGTTTTAACACATCAGAAAATATTATTGGTGTTTCTTGTGTTATTGTGATTGGCGTCTCATTTATTATAAGTGAATCATTATGTAGTTTGGTGTCATTTTCAATATTAAACCACACTGATATACTTACAGACGGTGCCGAGGTTGTAGACGTAACACCTAAAGCTTTAGCAGCCTCTAATCCTAATGGTTCAGCGGTTACAACAAAATTCTCTGACAACAATGGAATCAGTATGTTACCTGCTTGAGATAGAGTATAGGTTTGTACAACATAAGATTGCTGGGATGGGCTAGATGAGGTAGATGTGGAAGATGTGGAAGTAACTGGTTTCTTTATAACAAATAAATAAATTAATATCGCTACAATTGCAATTGATAATAAAATGGAATAAATGATCTTTTTGTCCATGTTCTCTCCACTTATTAATGCATCTCCTTTAAAAAATTAAAGTTTTATCTCGTGAATTTAAGACGAGGAGGAAGTCAGAGCTCCAACGTAAATGGGACTTTAACGCCAAGAAATTCCGCTAGTTTGTTAAATGCGTTGGCCATATATGTATCTTTTATCACTAAAGCGAATATTGAAAGGGTCTTTTCAGTCCCTCCTCTCATTCCTCTACCTACTTCTTGAATTATAGTTCTTAACTGTGCTGGATATGAACTCAGAACTATGTTTTCTACTTCTGGTAAATCAACTCCTTCTCCCAACCTCTTAGCTGCTATTATAACATCCCAAGACGTCCTAGAGAGTTTCTTTATATCAGCAGTAGATAGAATTGGTATCACCTTTTTGCCGTATCTTTCTATACCTTTCGCGATCATTTTGATCGCCTCTATCCTCAACGTAAATACCAAAGTTTTGCCTTGTAAAAGCCCAGCGACCATAATGGTTTTGTTTATAACCTCGTTATCTATGGCAATTAATGTATGTCTCCTTCCTATGCTTCTGGTATAGATATTATAATAATGTCGTATTTCCTGCTCTGATAATTTGGGATTGTTGAGCTTCTTAACTGCGTTCTTTATAGCATTCGTTAATGCCCTATAGACCTGCATGAATTCAGCACTTGGTTCAATAGGTACTTGATATAGACCAACCTCTGGTATGTATCTCCTTAGTTCTCCATATGTCTTCTGGAATATAACGGGCAAGGAGTATATTTCTTTCTTTGATATGGTCGCAGTTAGCCCCATAATGTATTCTGCATTAAAGTTAAGAACTGCGTCATATAGTTTAGTCCCCTTATGTGCGTGGTGAGCTTCGTCTATTATTAAAAATGTTTTAGTAGGTATAAGTCTAGTTTGTTTAGATTTGGCTAACCTGATGAATGTAGGATAGGGAAAAATCGTAGCAGCTATCTTGGACACACCTCTCTTGGTCGAGACATAAGCCCTAGCTGGTATACCAGATTCTCTAAGCGATCTCTCCCATTGTAAGGCAAGGCTTATCGTAGGAACTGTCACTATATATGTATCTACTTTATTTTCTTCTTTTAGCCTCTGTAACGCTGAAATAGCAATGTAAGTTTTACCAGTACCAGTAGGAAGGACTACAATGCCTTTCTTTTTTTGAAGAAATATCTCAACTGCTTCTTTCTGATATTCTCTAAGAATATCATATAACGTACTGCTCAATTGAATCCACAGAAAATTGTTAATGCAAAAAATTTTAAGTTTCCCCCGCAATTCTATAATTACAAAAGACTGAAAGCCTCGCCCTTCCAGGGCGGGGAGGGGGTTATGGAACTAATGTACTTCAGATCTGGAACCAATGCAAGGGTAATATACGTACGAGAACCTTTTTTTATAGAAGAAAAATATGAGGGGACATGCGAAAAAGATCATAATGAGTTTTTTTATGAACTGGCTGGAGGCGGAAGAAAAATCTATTTTACCAAATATTATAGAATCGGAAAAATGGATGAATATCAGTTACAGGATCCATTTTTTGTTCTTTATGTTGGGTGCTTCAAGGATGTTTTCTACATGGCAATATTTGATTTTAATGAAGAAAAGTATAAAATAATATATAAAAGATTTGTGAAAGATTTACCGATGAACATAGATTTAGAAGAGTTGCTTAGGATTGCAAAGAAAGTTGAAGCTTAACTGCAAAGTATATGGCAAATGCCAATGCAGAAAACCAGGCTATCACAAGAACTAGAATTAAATAGTACAAATTCATTTCTCTAACCCGCCATAACCCGCACTTCTATAGAGTAGCAGCAGATAGCTTTTATACCTCAGCAGCTGACTCTTTAGAAGTGCGGGGGGATTAGTACATTCTATGTTCGAACACCTCCAGGCCACTTGGGGTCATTTTTATTATAGCTCCGGAGTTCTCGGTTATTGAACAGTTCTCTAATATACCTAACACACTGCCGTTATTTATGTATAATAAACATATATCAACCCCAGGCAGTCTTAGAATATATTGTGTCTGCGAATACCCGTATCTTTCGATCCTTACTACTGGTACTTTAAAGATGAATTCTATATTCTGTTCATCTATTACTTCACCAAGGCTCGACTCTGCACCTATGACGGGGCCGTAAAAGAATGGACTATACGAACCATAACCCCTATAACCTCTAGCAAAACTTTCAGCTGATTTCGCAAAGTGTTCAGTAGATTCCGGTGAATAGTAGACCATAATTTTCTTAGTCTTACTAACTTCTAAATCTGGAATTACTATTAGTGAGTCGTCATAAGCGAAGATTATTGCTCTTTTTACATTATAGTTCACGAAATATCTGATAAATTGCGACTTATTATCGGTAATAGTGTAGATGTTATACTGGAGTAATTGATTAAGCCATTGAGGATATTTAGTTGGTGGAGCTGGTTTGGGTGAAGGTTTGACTTGTGGTGGAGCTGGTTTGGGTGAAGGTTTGACTTGTGGTGGTGGGGGTGGTGAAGGTCTACCAATAAGAGATAATATAGTGTCAGTAGCTTCAGACGCAGATATAGTCCCCTTAGCATAGTCGCTAAGAATTTGCAATATAGATTTGGCAATGCTCTTTTGTACTTCTGGTGGTAGTATGACAACTTTGTCGAAAATTTCTTTGTATTGGGACGGAGGTATATTAGCTTCTTGTAACAACTCCAAGAATGTAGTAAACATCCCTTCTAATTTAGTATAATCTTTAGGTGAGAGACCAGCTTGATTTAAGATAGATAAATAAGCGGTTAGAAAGTCAGGTATCTGATCTATGGGTATGCCAATAGTAGTAGGCTTACCTACTAAGTGAGAGTATAACTCATTTAACAGAGATTCAGCGGTTTCTAATTCCGTTTCCTCTCTTTTTGCTAACTCTTCATATCTTTTCTTTTCAGCTTCTATTTTTTCTTTGGGAGAAATAACAGTGGATTTAGAGGCGATAAGTAAATATAAGGCATCGGTCAAAAGCACTGCTGTTCTATTATACATCACTAAACTCCTAGCGTTAGGTGCTACCTTTAACGAGTAAGTGTATGCTCTATCATAGATATCACCACAATCTATTAGGTGAACGTCTATCTTACTTACATCAATAGATGTTATGCCAGCAGAAGACAGTTTGGGAGAAAGTATCCTCCAAACGTCCGCTGGGGAAACAGAAGGAAATGGGGGGGCATTAGGTTTAGGTTTCACAACACTCGTACAATAGTCTATTGCCTCTCGAATAAGAGGTTCAAAGGTAGTAAATTCTGGCGAAGCTTCCTCCATCCTGAAACGTTTCTGTTCTTCTCTAGTCCGCTTAGCCAGCTCTTTTTTGGTTTGAGTAGTAACATAGAGGACATAAGTAGAGTAAGCATCTCTCAAATCCTTAGGTAAAAGATCCTCTATTTTAACCAATGCATCTAATAAGCTGTTTGCCTGAGGTAAGTTGTCTATTTTATCATCCAATAGATAAATACCTACATCCAAAACTGGATTGTTTATTATGTCATTCGCAGCATTTAGATAAGTTAATTTCGCTATGGCTTTATCCCTTATGGTCTTTAACTTCTCATAATTAGATAAAACATCTATGGGGTTAGGAGTAGTAACCGCAGCATATATAAATCTAACAATGCTTTCTGCATCGGTAAAAATTGGAAGAGTGTCACATGTCCCTATAGGTGGGACACCAACAAAATTAGGTAATAATCCAAATACATTAACCGATTCCCATAAACGGTCTGGTATTGCTTTAGTGTCGAATTTAATATTATTTGGACACATCGTCCTAATATTCCTGAATAAGTCATATGGTGTAGCACTTTCTGACATACCCGCACCTCTATAGAGTTACAGCGGAAATTTTTTATATTTTACCACTTTGACAAAGAATAACAAGCCTCGCCTCCTTCTAGGGGCGGGGTGAAAATTTAAATATTTCTTCGGAGAATACTAAAACAGAACTCCCAGCTGGTCAATCTCTTGAAGATGAGGAGCGGGAGCCGATTTCTCCCGCAATACCAGCTGGGGAGGATCAGAGTAGCACCCGCAAAAGGGGTGTAACGCCTGAGACCTCGGTAAACCCTCGCCCTTTAGGGCGGAGAAGGGGTCAGCTACCTCTCTCCACCTCAGAGAGACGAGGCTTTACGGCCCCTTAACCGTCGAAAACTATGAAAGATCAAAATCCTTAAATATCACTTTTGTTTGTACAACAATAGAGTAAAAATGTCTCGTATAATCTTTGACGCGGAAAGAGGAGAATATATCGATACAGAGACGGGAGAAGTAATAGAGGAAAAAGTTGTAGATTTAGGCCCAGATTGGAGAGCGTATACTGCAAAGGATAGAAATAAGAGGGAAAGAGTAGGAAGTCCAATTACACCTAAGGTTCACGACTGGGGATTTCATACAACTATAGGTTTTGGTAGGGCAAAGTATAGAATAAAAACACTAAAAATGCAGAGAATACAAAATAAAATTAGAGTGTCACCAAAAGATAAAAAGCTGGCCACGCTATTGTTAATACTAAACGATGAGAGTGCTAAATTGGAATTACCAGAACACGTTAAGGAAACAGCTTCATTAATAGTAAGAAAAATTGTTGAGAATGGCCAGACTAGGAGAATAGATCCTTATATTTTAGTAATAACATCATTATATTACTCATGTCAAGTAAATAATGTTCCTAGATACTTACAAGAGTTTAAGGTGAGGTATGCTATATCTTCAAGTGAATTATGGAAGGCTTTGAGGAGAGTCCAAAATGTTGCTAAAAACATTCAGGGATTAAAACCCGCTATTAAACCCACTGAATATATACCTAAAATTGTTGAGAAATTAGGCTTGCCACAATCTGTTGCAACAAAGGCTGCTGAAATAATAAACAAAATGTGTGAAAAAGGTCTGACGGGGGGGAAAAGTCATATATCACTAAGTGCCGCTGCGGTGTATTTAGCAAGTATTTTAATGGACGTGAAGAAGACGCAGAAAGAAATCGCCATAGCATTAAATATTACTGAGATGACTATAAGGAACAGATATAAGGAAATCATAGAGGCCCTGGGACCTATAAGATACGTCTGCAAAAACTGTGGGTTTGAGTTGTACAGATTTGAAAGAGTGGGAGAAAACTTTTACGGTGTGAGAACCCCCTCGGAAATAAAGTCAATATATGGTGAAAAATGTCCAAAATGCTATAGTTCTTTAGAACTGCGGGGTTTGGGCTTCATTGAATTTTCATGAATTTGTATCCAATTTCGTTTTGTTAGAGCGGGGAATACACATTTATCGTTGAACCAGCATTTAATCCATTCGTGAACTGTAGTATATACCCGTTCATATCAACAAAACCAGTGCCTACATAACTCTCTGAAGCTACTAAATTGCCGTTTAAGTCAAATTTATATACACTAAACGAATTACCTTGCTGTGCAGAAACGTAAACGTAACCGTTAGCAATTGAAAACATCAGATTGTTATTAGGTAATTGTATTAATTGTTTGGTGGAAATGACGGTGTTTGTAGCCGTATTAAATATAACTAATTTTACGTACCCATTAGATGAATAATATACTAGATAGATGTTTGTCCCATCAGTATATATAGGTAAAACTCCACCGTAATTCAGATCGCTGGCTATGGTCGTTATGTATGTCGGAACTATTTTTGAAGTATTACATAAAGTATCATTATTATTATTCCCTTGAGTGTATAAAGTATTAAGGGAAACTACTTCCATCGCCATAATATTAGGACTATTAATCCCTGCAACCATGTATAGATTATTATTGACCACTATTTTTGGCATTCTATAGAGGTACAATGTGTTTCCTGCTGAATCTGTGAGAGAGAAAGTACCGAATAATGAAGGAGTTAGAGAAGGAGTGAAAATTACGTAACCTGTACCTCCAGTAGTAGTCCCAGGATTGGCACCACCTATTGCTATAACATCGTTATTATTACCAAACACTATTGTTGATGTATTCATATTATCGCAGCTACCTCCAGGTATCTTAATAATTGAAAGTTGTTGAGTTGAAGTATTATAAAATGCAACATATGGTGCACAAGGAAACGCACAGGGTGACCAGGGTTGAGAGGCTTCTTCTCCACCCCCAAACGCTATTAACCCAGGTACTGTAGAATAACCAGTAATGTTGCTGTAATCGATATTTGGTGCAATTGTTGTATTATCTGGTAATGTTGCCACTGATCCGTCTGGATTAATCAGAACCGCGTAATCTCCCGTCGAACCTGGAAGTAATTGAAATACAATTTTGTTTGGAGGCAAGAAGTATCTAGTGTTAGAAGAGAAAGTACCTGGAAGTGATTGTTTTAGAGTAGTTGAGAAAAGTATTTGCTTCTTCGGCCTTGCTACTCCCAACGCTGAAACTATAAGAGATAACGCTAATGCTGCCAACAAAGCGACTATTAAAATTAAGAATGTTCGTCTATCCATATATGACTGTCCCTAAAGATACTTAACATAAAAAAATAAAAACTTCCTTCGTGATAAAACGAACGACAAAACTCGCCCTAAAGGACGGGGAGGAGGTCAGGGGGACTTTAGAAACGTTGTTAATCTTTCAACTGGATGGTCGCTTGCTATTTTGCTGATCGTTGGCAAATTATATTCAACTACTTTAAGTTTATTTAATGGAAAAACTTTAAGCGTCTTACTAACACCGTCATATTTTAAAATCACGTTTGGTATTGGTACACCAAAATCAGTGAGTGTGAGAAATGTAATAATATCAGTATTACTGTCAAAATTAAGTTTATCTAAGTTAGATAATAAATAACTTCTACTGACAGCCCAAATTCTTGGAGTACCCTTGTCTTCCGCTTCTCTCCATATATAGTCTGTCATTCGTGGGTCTCTATAAATATTGTCAATTCTGCCACTGAAATCTGGAGAAAATCTTACGAAGATATCATTAGCAATATACATTCTATTGATTAATACTGAGTTTCCATAAGTATACAAGCTGGGTCGAATAGTTATTTTGTTTGCCTTAAACACATTTATTAGTTCCTTATAGCCCCCTATCCGTTGAAAACTGATGTAAAAAGTAACCTGTTTATAGCTGGGTTTTTCATATATTTTTATTCCATCTATCTTTTTCTGCTTAAGTATCTCTAAAAGTTTAGGATCTATGAGGGTATAAAACATTTGCTCGTCCAAAAAAGAATGAACTTTTATTCCAGGCTGAATGATACTGTTCCGCTCTGAATTGACCTCAAATAGTGTTCCAAGATTAATGTAATCAAAATTATATTTATCTGCCACTTCCTCAAAATAACGTGATAATAAACTATAGTTTAAATCTTTTGTTTGCATTACTTTACCACCTTACCCTTATTTATCTCCAAAAATTTTTTAACTTTCTAAGGGTTCAAGGTAAAAAAGGATTCAGCCGTTGACAACAGTTTCCGATAAACCGTGAATTTTATGTCATTTGATATCATTTCTTTCCGCACCCTTAACTCCCAACTTTGTTTTATCAGTTTGTTAGTATTTTTGCTCCACCGTCAGGGGTAGGCTCAACTTTAACAATTTTTCCTTTTACGTTATTTACAAGGTCAATTACCGATTTGTAAGCTCTGTCACATCCAATACAGAAGAAGTTCAGATAGATTTTATTATTTATAAGATCTTTATAGTTAACTTTTGCCTCATCCTCACCATCTGAGATTAAATTAATTACGGCTCTATCATATTTTCTCCTCGACTTCTTATATTCGATGGCCATATTTATTACTCTAGTTATATCTGTACCTCCATTTGCCTCAACAATATTTGACAAATTCTCGATTATTTCTTCTGGGTCTTCAATGGGGTTATATGTAACGCTATCAAAGAAGAAAACCACATGCGGTATTCCTAATTCGCGGAACCTAACAGAAAACGCTAAAGCCACAGCTACCGCCCATTCTATATACGTGCCAGTCATCGAGCCACTTTTATCTATCAATAAAATTTGTAATGTGTCTGAAGGTGCTGTATATAAGGTCTTTTTGAACATGGAGTTTGCAAGTTTATAGAGGAACAGTTCATCAATTGACGAAGATAACATAATATCTAAGTAGTCGGCTTGGAATATGTTTGAATTTGAAGTGTCCTTTATTTCTCCTGTATGGTATATACTCCTTGATGGTGAATAGTTAGTATAGACGTTCTTCATAATCGAGTTATAAACATCATATATATTCGATATTAGCTTGGGGAGTTTTATCAATTTTGTATTCTTTTTAAGAAATTTTACAAGTCCTTTGGATTTCCCAACATTACCGAATATCGAATTGTCTGAGAATAGTTTACTAATAGCTTCTGTTGTCTCATGACTCTCTTGTATTATTGAACTCATTAATTTTTCATCTGTTAAGATTCTGTTCAATAATACCCCCTCATCGTATGGTGTGCTATTCTGCTTCTTATTTTTCTGGAGTTCCTCTAGTATCTTCCTTAGAAAGATTGAAGAGAAAATCAAAGAGTTCTCCAAGTTAAGCATTGTCATAAATCTTATTGTGTCATTTTTTATAATTTTTTTCAAAACATTTCTTGCAGATTCTAATATATTGTCTGGGTTACGTTCTATGAGTATCGGGTAAATTGTATAACATGCTGAAAAGACATCTCCTGCAATTATCTTTAAGTAGTCTATAATTCCTTGAAATTCATATAAATCCATGGTATCTAACAACAACGAAGAATATATCCTAAATATTTTATCTTTCTTCTTTATATTTACTAGATTATTTATTAAATTGCTCTGCATTCAAACACCCAATTTTTGTCTTATTATATCGAGCCTTTTTTCAATTTCAAGTTTGATCCTTTCTAGTTCGTACAACATATCGTTATTGATACCGATCTTTGTTAATGGATCATTTGTCAGAATGTTAAATAGGTTATTTATTTGTTCTAGATAACTCTTAAGTGCCTGAGTTATTTCTGGCTGAATCACATTCTGTTTCACTTTTTCATCAAACTCTTTTATTACGTTTATAACTTCTGTAATGAGGTTCGTAACTTTAACGATTAAATCCTCATAGGGTGTCAGTTTATTTGAAATGAGGACTTTGTTTATAACTTCTATGTCGTCCTGACTTGTAGGTGATACGAACTTAATTGCTAACGATAAACCTATCTTATTATCTATTTCTAGTCCTAACATCTTATTAATAATTACTGTTGCTGGTAAAATTTTAAACTTCCTCCTATCACTTATGAAAATACCTTTAGATATGAGTTCCAATAATATGTCTAATATCTTATCTTTAAGTGTATCAAAAGCCTTTCTTGAATCCCTGATTACTTCCAGATGCATTTTCCTTATCTCGTCTAAACTGGTATTATACCTTTGGAACTGAGTACCAGTTATTCTTTCTTCGGAAAGGTCTATCGCCTTCATCATAATTTTTTCCCATAGCCTCGGAGAAAGCGGAACATTCATAAATATCCTGAACGTGAACCTGTCAGCAAATGCCATATCTTCCCTATCTTGCGACATAAAGTTTGATGCACCAAATATAGTGACTAGATCCATTGGTATCCCCTCAAATCTCCTTTTCTCTATGACATCTAAAAGCGAATTCCTTATTGCAGATGATGCGTACCAAACTTCATCAAAAAATGCAATATTTGCCTCTGGTAACTTACCGTCTGTTACTCTTTTTAATTTACCTTCCCTTAATGCAGTTATATCAAAAGGTCCAAAAACCTCTTCGGGCTGAGTAAATTTGGTAAGTAATATTCTGAAGAATTTCAGCCCGAGCTTGTTTGAAATCTCATCTATTATACTTGTTTTTGCAGTACCAGGAGGGCCTATTAGAAGTACTGGTTCTTCGATGAGGATACCGCTAATACAGGATAGAATCTCTAGTTCTCTCCCGGGGTACCTAGGTATGAGGTCATATAATAAATTTTTAAACTTATCCATTATAATGAAATTTTCCACAAATAAATTTTTAAACTTATCCATCCCCGCCCTTCCAAGGCGGGGAGGAAGTCAGTGGGCATTAAAAAGGTTATGCTGAATTACTCTCATTGAATTGAGAATAGCCTTGGAATAGATTAAGTTCCGAGAGTAATTTTGAGGCTCTCTCGTTTAACTTTCCATGTACTCCTCTCCTTATTAGGTTAAACATGTGCAGAGAAGCCTCTAAAATCGTTTTCTCATCGTATTTATCTATTATAGACAAATAATTTTCGCAGTCAGCAACGTAACCGTTTACCAAACCGCGATAAGTAAGACGTCCATCTACCTCATAAAAGTCGTCTATAGGGATTCCTACAGAGAGGGAAATTAAGAAAGCCTTTTCGTCAATAAGATGTTTTTCACGTTTCTTAACACAATTATAAATTGCCGAAACCATTTCTTTTTGGGTAATCATATTATACCAAAACCGTAAGAGTAATATTTAAGTTTTTCTTAAAACAACTGACGGGGTAAAAAATTTAAATACTTCTTTTTCTAAATTCCCATGTGGTACAAGCTAAAAAGGAACTACCTAAATTACCCCCCTCAATACAATCAAAGCTAACTACTAATCAAACTTCAAATAATAATAAACAACAACCTACTCCTTCAGAAACACCAAAAAAGAAGAAAAAAGAAGATTTTTCAAATGAATATGCTGGTAAGAAGGTAATTATTTATTTCTATGGAATGAAGCCAAAGAAATGTATATTTCTAATTTCAACTGATACTTGGATTAAGGCAAGAGATTTAGAGACAATGAAAATCACATATTTTAATAAAAGATATGTCATAGCAATAGTTAGGGATAAAGCTGAACAGCTGAAACAGCAACAAAAAACAGAAACTGAGCAGCTGACAGCAGTTCCCGATAAACCGTGAAGTTTACGCCCGCACTTCTATAGGGTTGTAGCTGAAAGTTTGTATACCTCTTTACGGTCATCCGCATCTGTCCGCATCATCACTTATTCACGTGGGGGTACGATAGGACGCGGGTCTACCCTTACGGGAACCCCGCTTAATTAGTAGTTAAATTTAAAGTTTTCGGCGATTAAGGGGACGTAAAGCCTCATCCCTGCGGAGTAAATTTTTAAGCCTAAACAACTATTTTTCTTTAAGATGTCTTCCTCTGGTCACCCCTCAGGCGAGAAGGAGGTCAAAGCAAGAGTGGAGTACATCAAGTTACCAATGTCTCGTAATAAAGCACACAAGAAGTCAGCAAAATCCCGTTCTTCTCGTAAATATTGGAGCATGGATATTATAACGTTCAAATTACCGCCTGAGCTAAATTCAAAATTAGAAAAAGTAGCAGCGTACGAGAAGAAGATTGCGAAAAGCAAATTAATTAGAATGGCAATTATAAAATATCTAGAAGATATACAGTAAATGTACAAATCTGACAAAACAAACGACAAACCTCGCCCTTTAGGGAGGTCAGAAAAGATGACAACTGAGGACAGAATTTATCGCTTAATTAAATTACTGCTTTACACTGCTAAAGAGGAGAAAGTTGAAGTTACTGCGACTAAACTACAGAAGATTTTTTTGCTTGTGTGCAATTGTTGGATTATTGAATCCTTAGATTGCTTATGTGCAATGGCATAATTATTGATTTCCTTTCCTGCTTATGTGCATATCCACTATTATTGAAGTTTGCTCTTGCTTGTGTGCAGTCGACTGATTATTGAGACGATTTCTTGCTTATGTGCATTATACCCATTATTGAAACTTTTTGTTGCTTGTGTGCAACATTCGGGGTATTTTATTACACTTTAAACGTTTTGGAATTTAAATTTTGTCCCGCCCTAAAGGGCGGGGAGGAAGTCAGAATAATATATATAAATTTTTCTGCAAAAACTAACTTATGCATATGTGGTCAACTTTTTTACGCAAGTTCGATGAATGTAATTATGACTTAGCATGCTTAACATCTGTACTTCATCAGTGTTACGATTCATGTTATGAGACCGAAAACCCTGAGGAGTGCATGGGTATTTGTAATCTATTATTCGAAGAGAGGGTTAGAGAAGCATGAAAAGAGAAGAGGCTCTTATAAAATGTATTTTCTGCAAAGCTAATTTTCGAACTAAAGTTTTCTTAGAGAAGCATATAATGGAGAGACATGTAATTAGAAAGGATAATTTACTGTACTGTCCTTATTGTATTCTTGTAACAGATAATGACAAAAATATGAAACACCATATCGTGAGCCACGTACATGGTAGGAACGAAATAATAGATTATTTAGTATTAGTTTATGAAGGTTTAGCACAAAATCTCGATAGAGATAAGCTGAGGAGAAGTATCCCTAAGAGAATAAGAGTTAAGATAAATGAGGGGCTAAAGAGATGGGGTTTGAGGCTTCATAGGATTTCATAATATTTAATATCAATCCTCAGCCGTTGGGCTTCACCAGAGTCACGGGGCATTGCCCCGTTCATACCCCTCCGCCCCCTTAGCGGGATAACCCCACCCATCAGAGTATCTGATGGGGAAACCCGCACATCTTTTATTCACCGTCACACCTCGTCGTGATATAGGCACCCATCTGGTGTGACTATACTTAAATTTACGTACAAAGTATATAAACTTTACGGTTTATCGGAAACTGTTGACTACGGCTTTCTTAATTGCTTGACCTCCTCCCAGCCCTAAAGGGTGAGGCTTGTCGTTTGTTTTGTCAGAATTCTCTGCTAGTTACAAGATTTCTGCCTAACTTGATGGACAGAAGATTTAAATACCGGCCTGACAAGAGTATAAGTGGAGTCATGTTATCATCATTAGAAAGATGGAGGATTTCTTCCTATATAAACTGTTTAAATGAGCATTTTAACGATCATAAATTAGTGAATTCTATGGCTTTCTTAATTGCATCAGCTAAGGGAGATAATTTGGAGTTTTTCGCACCTGATTCTGATTATGTTGGTTATTTCGATAAATTAGAGGATATTAAAGGTGAGTGTGATAGTTATGTTAATTTGTTTTCCGCATATGATCCAGCTATTATAAAAAGTGCAAGTGTGAAGTTATGGTATTATTACGCAAATAAACCAGTGGAATTCACAGGCGAGGAAAGACAGCTTTTATACAAATTAGGTATTAATTTGTAAAAATAATCATAGGAAGAGACTATGTATAACTCAGTTTCTGCCTTAATATTGTTAATAGCTTCCGTGATACTGACATTAATTGTAGTTGGGTTTGCATTCGGTCTAGTAGAATATTTCATTTCAACACCTATAGTAGTGATAAATAATGCATATGTATTAAATAACAAATTGTATATAACAATCAAT
>Ga0208151_100542_pt1 | contig 15089 bp, 12 predicted proteins | sample ECH_Bhost_MetaG_FD_187130 | JGI IMG/M metagenome (GOLD analysis project Ga0208151, IMG submission 187130) | Hot spring microbial mat communities from Yellowstone National Park, Wyoming, USA - ECH_B host_MetaG (SPAdes) (version 2) | ecosystem: Environmental > Aquatic > Thermal springs > Hot... | reverse complement strand
GTTGTGGTTGAGGTTGTTGATGTGGTAGAGTAGAAGTTGGCCTGTTCTGTTATCGGGCTATTCATTACAACTGTTGCTGTTATACTGTTGCCTGTGTAGCTTCCTGTGCCACTGCCTGTCCAATTCTTAAAGAACCACATACTTGCAGGAGTTGCACTTATGCCTATACTGTAACCTGTATAATACCAATTATTTCCGCCAACTGGCGGTGTTGTAGAACCTGCACCACTTGGATTTACAACCATTGAAAGGTAATACTGCAGGTTATATGTTGCTGTTACTGTGCAGTTTGATACTGCAACAAACGAACCAGATTGATTTGTTAAGCCGCAGCCAATTATTGAATTATAAACATACCTTGCATTACCTGCAGTGCCCTGCGGTATTGGTGAGTAAAAAGCATAGGTGTGTTTGCTATTCTGAGCATATGCAAAGGTAACAGGAAGGTTTGTATAGGTGTATTGCGTGCCGTCAACAGACAACACTGTTTGTGTGGTGCCTGTCATGCTGCTTACGCTGAATGTTATGTAAACAGGCGGCGTAAAGGTTAATGTTGTGTTTGCAGATACATTGCCAAATGTTGCAAATACTTTTACCTTTCCAGGCTGCACGCCCGTGATATAGGTGTATGCATTTCCGCTGCTATCGGTTGTTGCTATGCTAGGATTAAATTTTACTGATTGGTTCGCTGTAAAGTTAATTGTTGCACCACTTATAGGATAGCCAAGCAGTTTTACATTTGCTATTACTTGGTCTGGTATGCCCGTTGCTGTTGTTGAGTTTGTCGCACTTATACTAATGCTAAGTGTTGTACCAGCAAGCAAGGGCGAAGCATGCGAATTGAAATTGCCAATGTATGTTTGCCTCTGACCAGAGGTGCATGCAGTTGCGTTGCCACTTGGGCATGGAATTGCACTCAGGTAAAGCTTGCCCGATACAAGCGTGCCTGTTGATATTGCTGTTGTTGGCATTGTTACATTGCATATAATTGCACCACCTGGCAATACATAACTAGGCAGGCACTTTCCATTTAAAGTGCCTATGTTGCTTATGTTAATGCTAACCTGCGGATTTACTATAGGGTATTGCTGTGTATTTGTGAGAAACAATGCAATTTTAGAAGAAATAGAGTTTGAACCAAGGATCATGTCTTGGCAATAAGCACCGTATGCAAAAGAACAAGTACTTGGTGCCACTGCAGATGGTGCAAAGACAAAAAGATAAAGGATTGATACAAAAATAGCAGCAAGGAGTATGGCCCAGCTATAGGTGATTAAGTATTCTATCACAGATTGGCCTTTTCTAGAATTAGCTCTAGCTTCGGTATACCTTTTTGTATACCTGCCTTTATTAGACATCTAATCTAACCTACACTAGCCAGATAAATACACGATAAAAAGATATTTAAAGATATTGATAGAAGGACTAAAGGCGGTGCCTTTACTTTTGTAATCACTTCTTGCCTCTCTTCTTGCTTGGTTTTTCAGCATTTTCTTCTTTGCTTTCTTTGCTGCTTTGTTCGCCACCCACTGTGCTGCTAAACCATTTGTCAAAATAGCCTTGGGTTGTACCTTCATCTACGCCCTCCACCTCTGTCTCATTCACCTCTTTTATCCCTGTATTTTCCTCGCTCTCGGCTTCTTCAGGTGGCTTGCTGTAATTATTCCTTACCTTATTTACCTCCCTTATCTCGTTTAGCCTAAGTAGTGCATAGACCGCAAGTATAATTATTATCGCTCCAAATAAATAGAGCATGTATTTGAAGCCCATACTGCTGTTAAAGCTTATTCCAATGCTGTGCTTGCTCTGGCATGCGTTTATAAGCCTTGTTTCATTTGCTTTCAGATTTTTCACAAGGCCAAGATATGCTTTTGAGCTGTTAATTGTGTTTAATGTACTATAGCTGCTAAGCATATTTATGGAGTTATTAATGTATGTGCTATACTTGCTTCCATTTGGGAAGGTACAATTTCCTAAAAGGCTCTTCTTTGTATAGTAAGTATTTGTTATGTTCGCAAGAATATACCTTGCTGTTATAATATTTTCCACTATCTTATTTGAGCTATTTGCAAAAGCTTGAAAGCTTGGGTACATTCTGTTTAACGTTGTATTAGCTAGAGATATGTTATAATAAGAAGCATAGAGAAGCGAATTATTGAGCTGCTGAGATGCAAGGCTGAGGGCATTTGATGCCAAGCTAATATTAGCTTCAAGCGCTGGTGAGCAAACAGAATAGATTTTGCAGAAATAGTTGTAAGAAGCTTCAACAGAGCTCATGTTTGCATAAACATTATTGTATAGGCTTAGCAGATAAGCTTCACCACTTGTTATGTAGTGGTTTATTGTTACATTTATCGTTCTGTTGAATGTTATCTGTGGATACACGCTTGAGGTTAGCCTTAAAGGTATTGCTCTATTTATTATACCGTTTCCGTTGGCAGGTGGTATAGGATTAAGGTAAAGCATGCATACTGATGTATTGCTCCAAGAAACAACGCACCTGCCAGTGCCATATATATTCATAACCTCAGAAGTATTCCAATACTGAACAGGATAAACTGTAAAACTGCCCAAATATGGTGGGTTATAAGGTGCAGAAAGCGAGATTATTACCTTTACCGGCACACCGTCTGGGCATGAAAGGTAGCTTGCATTTAATTGCTTGCATACGCCAGGGCCATATAAAGTTGAGATTGAAAAGCTCGAAGCAAATGAGCCTAGCATTAGTATACCAAATATTGCAAGTAGTATAGTATATTTCATAAAATCGCTTTTTAGTATTTTATTCCATTTATGGTATAAGAATATTTCTTTATTTTTGTTTATTTATTACTCTTACCGCTTGTTTTTATAACCTTTTCCATGTTTTATATGCTCTCACTAATATTGTCTGATGAGAGTGCAACCCAGCTGCCCGCTACAACATAGCCATAAAGCCTGACACCCGCTAATATAATAGCTTTTCTTGGTGCATTCTGGCTTAAAGCTATCTCTATTAGTCTTTCTATTGCATGGGACCTGTTTCTAACATTTATACCATCGATTATGGCATCTATTTCATCGAGCATTATTGTAAGCCTCTCCTTTGCCATCTTTACCACTTCGTTATTGCACAGGTTAACATAGAATTAAACAAAATGGATCTAATCCTTATATTTTAATTTTTTAATATTAAAATAATGAATATGTTATATGCAGATGTGATAGTATGATAGATGCGATCATACTTGCTGGTGGCAAAGGGACAAGGCTACGGCCATTAACATTTGATATACCAAAACCACTTGTGAAGGTTAATGGCAAGCCTTTAATAGAATATGCATTAGATGAGCTTGAGAGAAATGATGTTGAAAATGTTTATATTTCGCTTGGCTATAAGGCTGAAAAGATAATGCACTACCTTGACCATAGAAAGAAATTCGGGGCTAATATAGAGTATGTATTGGAAAGCAAGCCACTGGGCACAGGAGGAGCATTAAGGCATACTATGGAAAGGATGCAGGGATATGAAGATGTCGTTTTGGTAAATGGCGACACTATATTCAAGGCAGATCTTGATAAAATGTATGCATTTCATAAGAAAAACGAAGCGCTCATTACTATGGGCAGCTTCAGGCTCAACGATATTAGGGGTTTTGGCGTTATAGAAACAAATGGAGATAGGATTGCAAGATTTATAGAGAAGCCAGATCCAAAAGAGGTTAAAAGCAATATGATAAATGCTGGTATATACATTATAAGCAAAAGGATTCTGGATAAGCTTCCGAAAGAGGAAAGTTTTTCTCTGGAAAAAGATTTTATAGAGAAAATTTACAAAGAAGATGTTATACTACATTATCCTATAGATATGTTCATAACTGTAAATGATATAGAGCAATACAAAAGGGCAAATGAAGAAGTGAGAAAGCTTGCAGGGGGAGAGATTTGAACTCTCGCATCCCCTAAGGGAAACGGGCCCTGAACCCGTCGCGTTTGACCAGACTCCGCCACCCCTGCAGAAGGTTTATTTATTTTTATAAAGATGGTTATTTATTTGATTCTATGCTTCTAGGTATTATAGGTGCACCAAACAAAGGGAAGAGCACTCTTTTCTCTGCGCTTACCATGCTAGATGTAGCAATAGCTAACTATCCTTTTACAACGATAAAGCCAAACCACGGAGTAGCTTATGTATCTAAGAGGTGCGTTGATAGCGAACTTGGTGTAAAATGCAATCCAAATAATTCAATATGCATGAATGGCACAAGACTTATACCAATAGAGATTGTTGATGTTGCAGGACTCGTGCCGAACGCGCATCTTGGCAAAGGAATGGGCAATCAATTCTTAAATGATCTCATAAGCGCAGATGCGTTTATACAGGTTGTTGATATAAGCGGCAAAACCGATGAGAACGGCAACCCATGCGAAAAATGCGACCCAGCAAATGAATTTAAGATGGTAAATGATGAGCTTGCCTATTGGCTAAGGGATATAATAAAGAGGCATATAAGCAAGATAGAAAAGAAAAGCAATAGCGCAGCGGGATTGGCAGGGATATTGTCTAGCCTTAAGGTGAGTGAAAAGCAAATAGAAGAAGCCGCTGAGAAGTCTTATCTAAGCTTATCTGGAAACTGGAGCGATGAAGACATTCTAAGCTTCTCTAGGGAGTTGCTTAGAATAAGCAAACCTGTTGCCGTAGCAGCAAATAAGCTAGACATGGCAAGCAAAGAGGATCTTGATAAGCTTAAGGCCGAGCTTAAAGATACTTTAGTCATTGGCTGTTCAGGAGCTGCTGAACTCACATTAAGAAAAGCGGCAAAAGCAGGTATTATAGATTATACGCCAGGCGCTACTGAATTCAAAATTGTAGGAAAGCCTAGCAAAGAGCAGGAAGAAGCGCTAAACTACCTTGCTGAATACATAAAGAAGAATAACGGCACAGGTGTGCAGCAGCTTATCAATAGCGTTGTATTTAACCTATTGAAGATGATAGTTGTTTATCCTGTAGAAGATGAAAACAAGTATACAGACCATTATGGCAACGTGCTTCCAGACGCATTTCTTGTAAAAGAAGGCACTACAGCTCTTGAGCTTGCTGAAAAAATACACACCAGCTTGGCAAAGAACATGCTCTATGGAGTAGATGCAAAGAAGAAGATAAGAGTGCCAAAAGATTATAGGCTAAAAGATAATGATGTTATAAAATTTGTAAGCACTGCAAAACCATAACATAATCCAAAGATTATAAAAGATACTTGCAAGCGCTCAAGGTTATAATGCTTTTCTTGAATGAGAGAGACCAGCAAATAATACAGAAAGTGCAATGAGTATTGCTGTTGGCATTGCAAACCAGTTCTCTTCTAAAAAGCTTATCCCAGGGCTTATATTAGGCATTACATAAATAATTGTCTCATAGATTATAAAAATCGCTATAAGATAAACTATAGCAGCATAAACCCCATTTATTATTCCACTCTTTATGGCAATATGCATGCTCTTTGATCTTCTTCCTATCTCTGCACCTATAAAAGCACCCACTATTGTTGGAAGTATTACAGAACCAGGCATAAAGAGTATAAAGCTTGCAGAAGCCTTCAATATGCTTAATATCTTGCCACCTGGTATATAGCCAAAATTTGCTAATGCGTTTATTACAATAGCGATTACGAGAAGAAGCATCCAAAAGAACATTGGCGCAGCTATGCTTACCTGTTCATTGTCTTCTGTTTCTTTTTCATTTCCTTCTTCACTTTCTTCAACCTCTTCTTTGCTGGTTGTTTCTGCTTTCATTTCATCACCCTTAATTCATTCCCAATAGCTGCTCCGAGAGCTGAAAGCATTATAAGCAATACCCAAGAGCTTATTGAAACTAGTAAAAGTTGCAATATGTTAGATGCAAAAATACCCAGAAAGCTTTGTGAAAGCATAGCTATACCAAGCTCAAAAATAAGCGAAAAGAAGCCTATTGCTAGTGCAAGCACAAAGGCGCTAAGAAGTGCATCAACAAGCTTGCCACCAAGCTTTGAAGCCTTTAAGCCGGCCCAGAAACCAAAAAGGATTGCAAGAACTATTGAGCCGCTTCCTAGCATAAACAGATACGCTATATAGGTAGCACCTATTATTGCTATAAATGAAAAGACTATTAAGTAAAGGAGCCACATAGAGAAAGGATATTTTATTATGCTCCAATATTTCATAAGATCATAATATTTTTCAGCAGAATCCTTTTTATGCTTATCTAATTTTTCACTAAATCTTGCTCTCACTATATAAATACTTTGTTTGCTGCTAGCTACTTATTTTATTATCTTTGCATAAGCATCGATAAGGAACTGGTTTTCAAAGCTTTGATGCATCTTAGATTTTATAATAGCAAAGATCTCTGCTCCTGTCAATGCTTTTGATGCAAGCAATATGGAATTCTTAGAACCAACCCCTTTCTTTAATGTATATAGATCAAAGTATTTCATCAGCCTTTGTTTATATTCAATGTATTCGAAAAACAGGCTCAGCCTATTAGCGTAGTTTATCGCCAGTATACCTTTATCGCTCAAGGCTGTGTATGCATTGCTTATAAATTCTTCTTCCAGAAATTGTTTTGGTATTCTATCGTTAATATAGGCGTCAAGTATTATTATTTCATAAGCATTCTTCTTCCTCTTTACAACCTCTGCCCCATCCTCTAGATATAGGGTAAATCTGGTTGCATCTATGCCTGTAAACTCCTTTGCCCTTTCTACCATTACCTTATTTATCTCTGAGATTTCTAGCGTTATGTTGCCATCATATAATGTGACAAGCTGATAAGCAATAGTGCCCCCACCAAGCCCTATAAGAAGTATCCTCGGCTTATCAAAGAGAAGTGGAAGTGGTATAAAGAAGTCCCAATACATATGTGTGTATATAGAGTCGCTGTCTGATAGCGAATATGTTATTCCATTATACTTTAGCACCTTCTTACTGCCCTGCTCCTCTACCTTTATCTCAGCATCATCATTCATTTCTCTCTATAAAAGCTAGCTGTTAAATGATTTAGCCTTTTCTATTTGCATTGCTTTGCTATACCGTGCTCTTTCTCTCACCACTTATTGCTGCCCTTGCTGCTGCAAGCCTTGCAATAGGTATTCTTGTAGGAGACATACTTACATAATCTATTTTAGCCGAATTGAAGAATTCTATTGAGCTTGGATCACCACCATGCTCTCCACATACACCAACCTCTAGCGTTTTATTTGCTTGCTTGCCCTCATCTGCACAGAGCTTTATGAGCATGCCCACGCCACTTGCATCTAGTTGTGCAAACGGATCGCTAGGAAGTATTTTGTTTTCAAGATAGAAAGGTATAAACTTTGCTTCAACGTCGTCTCTGCTGAATGCAAATGTTGCTTGGGTTAAATCGTTTGTACCAAATGAGAAGAAATCTGCATATTTCGCCAATTCGTTTCCAGTAAGTGCTGCCCTCGGTGTTTCTATCATTGTGCCAAACTTAAACTCTATTCTTTTGTGCATTCTTTTAAATACAGATTCTGCTGTATTCATTACAATTTCCTTGGCTCTTTTAAGTTCATTAGCTATAGCAACCTGCGATATCATGATTTCTGGTTTTACTTTTATGCCTTCCTTTGCAAGCTCGATTGCTGCTTCAAGTATGGCTTCTACCTGCATGCTATAGATATCTGTATAAATTATGCCAAGCCTAACACCACGCTGGCCCATCATAGGATTATCTTCTTTTAGCTCCATGACTTTGCTTATTATTTTTTCTTTTTCCTTAGCTTCATCTTCCTTCTTTTCGCACCTCAGCTCATCAACTTCATGTATAAGCTCTTCGAGTTTTGGAAGGAACTCGTGCAAAGGCATATCTATGAGCCTTATTGTTATTGGCTTGCCAGCAGCTAATTTAAACATCTCCTTGAAATCGTTTTTCTGCAAAGGCTTTATCATCTCTAGATATTTGCGCCTTTCTTCATCTGAACTAGCGAGCACCATCTTTCTAACAAGCTCAAGCCTATCCTTTGAGTTGAACATACGCTCGGTCCTAGCAAGGCCTATGCCCTCTGCACCATTCTCTATCGCTTTCTTAACCATCTCTGGCGTATCAGCGTTTGCCCTTATGCCAAGCCTTCTGTACTTGTCGGCCCATTTCATTATCTTTGCTATATCCCCACCAAGCTTTGGCTCTATTAGCGGTATGCTTCCTTTGTAGACTTTACCTTCGCTTCCATCGATTGTTATTATATCGCCTTCGTTTATTACAACATTGTTTGAAGAGAAGCTGTTGCCATATATATTTATGCCGCTTCCGACAACACAAGGCTTTCCCATACCCCTTGTTACAACAGCGGCATGGCTCGTCATGCCTCCTTTGCTTGTTAATATACCATCGCTTACCGCTATGCCCCTTATATCATCTGGAGTTGTTTCGTTTCTTACAAGTATAACATTCTCGCCTCTCTTCTTTGCATCTATAGCCTTGTCGATATCAAAGATAACCTTGCCAAACGCTGCACCTGGTGAAGCTGGTAAGCCTGTAGCAATAGGTTCGCCTGCAAGCTTCTTGTCTACCTGCTTGTGGAGAAGCATTTCCAATTGCTCGGGCTCTATTCTAAGCAATGCTTCCTTTTCATTTATTAAGCCCTCATTAACCATATCGATTGCTATGCGAAGCGCCGCCTGTGCAGACCTCTTACCATTTCTTGTTTGTAGCATATAGAACTTGCCGTCCTCTATTGTAAACTCAATATCTTGCATATCCTTGAAGTATTTCTCAAGCTTGTCGCATGTTCTTACTAGCTCATTGTATACATTTGGCATCTTCGCCTTAAGCTCTTCTATAGGCATTGGTGTCCTCTTGCCAGAAACTACATCTTCGCCTTGAGCATTCATCAGCACCTCTGCAAATATCTTCTTTTCCCCTGTTGATGGATCTCTTGTAAAAGCTACACCAGTTCCGGATCTTTCATTCAAATTGCCATAAACCATTGAAACTATGTTTACAGCTGTGCCCATTGTATCTGGAATGTTGTATATTCTTCTATACTCAATAGCTCTTTTATTCCACCATGAATCGAATATTGCCGCAACAGCCATAAACAATTGCTTATAAGGATCTTGCTCTACCTCTTTTCCCGTTTTCTCTTTTATTATAGCTTTGAATTTCTCAACAATTCTTTTTAATGCGCTCGCACTCAAACCACTCTCATCAACATTCTCTCTCTTCTTCTCTTCTTCTACAACGTTATCGAATAGCGATTTATCAACTTTTAGCACTATTGAGCCAAAGAGCTGGAGGAACCTTCTATAGGTATCATAAGCAAACTTCTCTCCATACCTTTTTGCAATCGAGCTTGCTATCCTGTCGTTTATTCCAAGGTTTAATACTGTATCGAGCATGCCAGGCATAGAGAGAGGTGCACCAGACCTTACAGAAACAAGAAGTGTGTTCTCTCCGCTTCCAAACTTCTTGCCTGTTTCTCTTTCTATTTCCTTCATCTTTATGAGAATCTTTTCTTTAATGCTCTTCCATAGCTTTTTCTCTTCGAAATATTTGTTGCACATTCTTGTTGTTATTATAATTCCCGGAGGCACAGGCAAGCCTATTTTTGTCATTTCTACAAGGCCATAGCCCTTTCCGCCAAGCTCATTCTTAGTTAAATGAAGCTTCGCAGCCTCAGAAAAAGTATAGACCTCATCCATAGAATCACATTAAAAATTGCTTATAAAATTATAAATCACTTTACTTCAAAAACAGGTATCCATTTTGTCACTTTTATCTTTATATGAACCACTCCTTGCTGAGCATGTCTGGGGTCTTGAAAACGTGATCCCTGCCTAGAACCTTTTTTGCAACCGCTATTCCAGCTTCTTGACCCTTTTTACCATATGTGCTGGCTACAAGACTTTCAACAATCCATGCAGATATGCCCCTGTCAAATGCATCCATTGCTGTCTTTATTATAGAGGCATCTGTTTCAACACCCGTTATAAGAATATTATTGATATTCATAAGTTCTAATTTTCTCCAGAATCTTTCTGGCATTCCGTAGGTATTTCTCTTAAAAACAGGTGCATTTAAAGCTTTGAAGCCTGGAATAATTTCTGTATCTTCCTCTGATGTGAATCCTTTCCACCAACTCAAAAGCCTTCTAAAATTAGAGTTTTCGTTATTGTAAAATACTGTAATTATGGTCTTGTCTAAGATCCCGTCTTCTAATAAAAAGGAGTGCAGGCGTTTTATTGTTGGTTCTGTGTACCTATTCAACCAACCCATCTGAGGATCTATAACAAGAACTACTCCCCTAAACGCTTTTTCATCTGAAGGCATGGCAGAATATGGGGCTGATAAACTTTTCATGTTCGATCAATCTATATTTTTATTTTATAAAACAATATATAAAAATACTTGATAAGAAAAATTAGGTTGTTAAAATTTATACCCCCACCATTTAGATACCTTTACTATGCTCCTAATTGTATCACCGAAAGAGAAAAATTTATATTATAAAATTAAATTTGTATCCAAAAAATATGGTTTTGAAAATTCAACAAGCTAAAACAGAAAAACAAAAACGATACAAATATAAAATTCTAATTTCTATAAGCTAGCGATTACATGGCAGAGAAAAAGCTGCTCAAGATTGTAAACGATATTAAAAGCTTAAAGATCCAGGGAGCAGAGCACATTGCAAGGGCAGCTATCGATGCATGGGAGAGTGCGAAGGATAAGAAGAATGCAAGCAAGCTGCTTTTAAGAACAAGGCCGACAGAACCGATGCTTAGAAATATAATAGAATATTTAAATAAATTCAACAAGCCAGAAAGTGCAAGACTTTATATAGACAACGGGCTTGAGCTTATTGCAAAATACGGCTCGAGGCTTATCAAAAACAATTCTATAATATATACACACTGCCATTCTTCAACTGTTGAGGCAATATTAGAAAGGGCAAAGAAAGAAGGGAAGAGATTTGAGGTGCATGTAACAGAGACAAGACCCAACTATCAAGGCAGGATCACAGCAACAAATCTTGCTAGAAGCGGAATAAAGGTAAAGTATTTTGTAGATTCGGCTGCACTAGCTGCTATGAAGAATGCAGACCTTATGCTCATAGGCGCAGACCTTATAACACCGTTTGGAGAGGTTGCAAATAAGATAGGAAGCGGCTTATTCACAAAGGTGGCAAATATGCTAGATATTCCTGTTTATGTGGCTGCACACGCATTAAAGCTTGATGCGAAAGCAACATATGGTATGATAAGCAGCATAGAAAGTAGAAGTTCAAAAGAGGTTTGGGCACATCACCCTAAAAACATAAGAATTGTGAATCCAGTATTTGAATTTATAGAAAAAGAGGATATAACAAGCATTATAAGCGAGTTTGGGCTTGTGAGCCCAGAAGTGCTTATTCAGAATATAAAAGAGAGATATGCATGGCTTTGGTGAATGTTGGTGAATGATATGAATGACCCGTACAAAGATTTTGTGGATTTGAAATATAAGCCGGATGAGAATGATATAATATGCCTGTTTAGAGTAGAGCCGGCTAAAGGGATAAGCATGAAAGAGGCACTTGGTAGGGTTGCGAGCGAGAGCAGCAATGGCACATGGGCAGAGCTTACAACACTTAAAGAGCATATAAGAAAGATAAGGGCAAGGGCTTATTGGGTAAAGGGAAATTATGCTAAGATTGCTTACCCTATAGAACTCTTTGAATATGGCAGCATACCGCAGCTTATGAGCTCTGTTGCTGGCAATATATTTGGCATGAAGGCGCTCAAGAACCTTAGACTAGAAGATATTGAATTTCCAAAAGAATATGTAAAATATTTTAAAGGGCCGCAATTTGGCATAGATGGTGTTTTTGACAAAATTTTTAAGATGAAGAAAAGAAGGCCGCTACTTGCTCATGTTCCAAAGCCGAAGGTTGGCATGTATACAGAGGAACACGCAAATGTTGCAAAAGAGGCATGGCTCGGCGGCGTTGATCTTTTGAAAGACGACGAAAACCTTACAAGCCAGAGCTTCAATAGGTTTGAAGATAGAATGAAGCTTATGTTTAAATATAGGGATTATGCTGAGAAGGAAACAGGAGAGAAGAAAAGTTATTTGGCAAACGTAACAGCTGAAACAAATGAGATGATAAGAAGAGCCAAGCTTGTCAAGGAGCTAGGTGGCGAATATATAATGATTGATATACTAACAGCGGGCTGGTCTGCATTGCAAACAATGAGAGAGGTTGCTGAAGATCTTGGCTTGGCTATACATGCACATAGAGCATTCCACGCTGCATTTACTAGAAATCCAAAGCATGGAATGAGCATGCTGGTTGTAGCTAAGCTTGCAAGACTTATAGGTGTTGACCAAATACATATAGGCACTGTTGTGGGCAAGCTTAAGGCTTCTAGAAGAGAGGTTGTGGACCTTGATGAAGAGATTACACTTGAGCATGTTGATGAGCATGTTGATGTATTAAATGAAGACTGGTATGGCATAAAGCCCGTTGTGCCTGTATCGAGCGGTGGCCTACACCCAGGACTTGTGCCTTATGTTATGAAGATGCTTGGAAAAGAGATAGTTATACAAGCTGGTGGTGGCATAGATGGCCACCCTAAGGGCGTAAGAAGAGGAGCTGAAGCTATGAGGCAAGCAATTGAGGCAACGCTTGAAGGCGTTAGCTTAACAGAATATGCCCAAGACAAGGAACACAGCGCCTTGAAGGAAGCACTTGACTACTGGGGCTTTGAAAAACCAGTATAAAGGTGGTAAAATAAAATTCAAGATAAAAAATCTTGGAATAGAAACGGGCGCCAAGATAGCAATGCTAAATGAAGAGAGTGCAAACACAATAGGCGCACATCCAGGCGACAGGCTCGAGATAAAGCTTAAGGGAAGAACAAGCACAGCAATATTGAATATAGCAAGCTTTATTAAAAGCACCACTTTGGGCTTTACAAGAGAGCTTGCTGAAGAGCTTAATGCAAAAGATGGTGAAGAGTGCGATGCAGAGATAGCAAAACAGCCAGACTCGTTAATCGCAATAAAGGAAAAACTCAATGGAAGGAGACTTGACTACAAGCAGGTATATAGTATAATCAAAGATACAGTCGAAGGTAGGCTTGAAAAGAATGAGCTCACCGCGTTTGTTGTAGCGTTGCACTCGTTTGGAATAAGTCTTGAAGAAGCAGCTTATATATCAGATGCGATGGTAGAAACAGGCGAGAAGCTCAACTTAAAAAAGAAAAGAGTATTTGATAAGCATTCAATAGGCGGCGTTCCGGGTGATAAGACAACTTTGCTCGTAGTTCCCATTGTGGCTGCAGCAGGCCTTACAATACCAAAAACCTCTTCTAGGGCAATAACATCTGCGGCGGGCACAGCAGACAGAGCAGAGGTGCTTATGCCTGTGAACCTTGATGCACGAGAATTAGAAAAGGTTGTAAATAAGACAAACGGCTGCATAGCCTGGGGTGGGGCTGTGCATTTAGCACCTGCAGATGATATATTTATAAAAATAGAGTATCCGTTTTCAATAGATCCACTTTTGCTACCTTCGATAATGTCAAAGAAGAAGGCTGTCGGGGCAACAGATATGGTATTAGATGTGCCAACAGGTGAAAATGTAAAGGTGAAGAATAAAACAGAAGCCGAATTGCTCATAAAGGATTTCATAGAATTAGGCTCAAAGCTTGGTATACATGTTAATGGAGCTATAACATTTGGCGAACAGCCAATAGGTCATGCAATAGGTGCTGCATTAGAGGCAAGGGAAGCACTTACCACAATAATGAGAAGGAAAGTAGAAGAAGATTTGCTTGACAAAGCTACCAGCATAGCTGGTATACTGTTTGAGATGGCTGGCAAGAGCGATGGCAAAAGGCTTGCAAAAGAGATATTCAACAAGGGTTTAGCTGAAAAGAAGCTAAGGGAGATTATAGCTGAGCAGGGTGGGGACCCAAAGGTAATGCCAGAGGATATAGAGATAGGCAGCTATAGCGAAAGCCTAGTCGCTGAGCGTGAAGGCAGGCTAATGAAATTTGATAATGCAGTATTAGCTTATGCGGCGCGCATAGCTGGAGCGCCGAGCAACAAGAAAGCAGGCATTTTAGTAAACAAGAAGCTCGGCGAGAATGTGGCAAAGGGCGAGACCTTGCTTACTGTATATGCAGACACATCAGCAAAGGCAAAAGAAGCTATAGAATATATTGTTAGAAACGATGGAGTCATCGTTGCAAAGGGAAATGATATGCTAATAAAGAAGATTATAGAAAAAGAGGTAAAGCCTTCGCGTTTTATCTTCGAGAGGTAGTTTGCGTGCGCTACCTGCTTGTGATACTCGACGGTGCTGCAGATAGAAAAAATATAGAGCTAAACGGAAAAACACCGCTAGAAGCGGCAAACATGAAGAACTTAAACAGGATTGCAAGGCATTCGCTTGCGGGCATGATATATGCTATAAAAAGAGGAGTAGCTCCAGAATCTGATTCTGCTGTCTTTTCAATCCTTAGCTATAACATTAAAAACTACACAGGCAGAGGTGCTATGGAAGCGCTTGGTGCTGGGCTTAAAGTGGAAAAAGATGATCTTGCCCTAAGGGCAAATTTTGGAACGATAGATGATAAGAAAAGGATTATAAGCAGAAGGTGCAGTCTCACAAAAAAAGAGGCTAAAGAGCTTGAAAAGGAGATTAATAAAATACAGATAGAGGGAGTAAAGATAAAATTCAAGGCAACAGTAGATTATAGAGGGGCTCTTTTAATAAAGCCATGCAACCGCAAAAAGCTCTCGCAAGAGATAACAAATGTTGATATTGGCTATATTAAGAAAGGCACTATTTCAATAGCAAGAACAGTAAATGAAGGTGCACTGCCCATACCAAAAGCAAAGCCTTTAAAAAATACAAAAGAAGCAAAGTTTACTGCAATGATAGTAAATGAATTTGTAGATAAGGCGATAGATGTTCTTTCTAATTCAAATGTAAATAAAAAAAGAATCGCTGAAGGCAAGCAGGCGGCAAATGCTATATTGCTAAGAGATGCTTCCCTTGGCTTGCCTGATGTAGAGCCTATAGAAAAGAAGTTTGGAATAAGGTTCTGCTTTGTTACAGAGA
>Ga0208151_100539_pt1 | contig 15161 bp, 16 predicted proteins | sample ECH_Bhost_MetaG_FD_187130 | JGI IMG/M metagenome (GOLD analysis project Ga0208151, IMG submission 187130) | Hot spring microbial mat communities from Yellowstone National Park, Wyoming, USA - ECH_B host_MetaG (SPAdes) (version 2) | ecosystem: Environmental > Aquatic > Thermal springs > Hot... | reverse complement strand
AAAGTTTTTTGTATATTTTTAGCCTGAGCGTTTTGTAGATGTGTTTATCTTTCAGACGTTCATTGTCATGTTCTTTAGCCTTCTCCTTCGTGCAGAGTCCCCTGCTCTGGTAGTAATCACGTGAATTCTGCTCAACTTTTCCTACCAGTATCGTCTTCCCATCGTTTTCCTTTGAGACATTGCGATCCTTATCCGCGCAGAGTATAGGAGAGTAATCTGCAATAACCCAATCACCGTCTTTGTCAAGTTTTTCGAAATGCTTTATCGTCTTTTTCGCAGCTATGGAACTGTATTCGTTCGGGTCCCAGCTTCTGATGTCCTCGTAGTGAAATGCAATAAGTCCATGCTCAAACAGTTCTTTCGCATCCTCGTATGGTATATGCATCTTGTGTCTGACAAAGTAAACATTATCAGTCATTTCGAGACACTTGCCAAGATGAGACTTGCATCAGATATAAACTTTCGAATTAAAGAAAGACTAACCTAGCTCATTCATCTTTTCAACCTGATCCGGCCTTGTTGTGAAGATATCCTTTTCGAACCGGTTGAGGAAGACGTGGAAGGGAACATGCCCTTCTGTTGTGAGCAGCATTCCTGTCCCTATGTCTGCATTAAGAACGAAGCTCTCCTCAGCATCACTAAGGTTAAAAGCTTCCTTAAGCATGGCAGAAGAAGCCTGGTCCTGCTTCAGCACAACTTTAGTTGAGCAGGACTCTATCATGTCCCTTCCAGGTCCATACTCGCCAGCCCTTCCAAGCAGGTCTGCTACCATCTGTGTGGCTATGACAAAGCATGTGTTGAAGTGCCTGCCTGTTCTTGCTATCTCAGGCACATAAGATACTGCAAGAGGGAAGTATGGCTTTCCAGTTGCAGGGTCCTTTTCCACCAAGGCCCAACCCTCATCTATAACAACAGCCTTCCTCCTCCTGACAGGCTGCTCCTTTATCATCTTCCATACTGCTGAAAGGGCAAGGAAGGCTGCAGCATCCCTTACCTGCCTTGTTGGTAGATCAAGAATGAACACCATTCTTTCTGTGAATTTAGGTTCTCCTGTGAACAGTCTCATATAGGGCTGCAGGTTAGCTTCGAGCCTGGTCCTTAGCTCACCCTGCCCAGCCTGCTGCTGCAGAAGCTGATCAACGTTTGAGCTGAGTTCTGAAGCCCTGTATAGCTGTGAGAGGAGGAGCTGCTCGTTCTCCCTTATACCGGCTATGCTTGAAAGAAAGTCTGCTGCCATCCTTTTCGTTGGCAAAACCTTGAGGGGATCAAGGCCGTCTCCCTGTTCCTTTTCTGTTGCGTCATTGACGCTATCATCATCAACATCATCTTCATTCCCCAGCCTTCTCACAGTGCACCCCGTTACCCCTGCGAACGATCTTTCATAGCTTCCATCAGGCCCAACAGCATACTCAGGCTTAACTATGCTGTCGAAGACGTACAGCATCATGCTCTTGTCCTGAAGAGCCAATCTAGCCATGAAGGACTTGATGAAAGTGCTCTTGCCAAACCCTGTTGTTCCCAAAACTGCCATGTTGTAGTTCTCCTTTTCAAACAGGTCGTATATCACAGCATTTCCGGTCTGAAGGTTCTGCCCGAGAAACACCCCGTTTGGGTCCAAAACATCAAGCCCTGAATATGGTATGAAGTTCGCTGCTGTGGATGTAGTTACGTAGAACCACCTTCCCGTAGCCCAGGATGGCCCTTCACCTGTGAGAAGTGGCTCCTGGAGCCACCTTGGCGAATCTATTTCTCCAACACACTGCCCCAGAGCCCTCCTGAGCCTCTTCTCTGCTTCATGAAGTGCATCAATGTCTTTTTCTCTGAGAACGATAAGCATCCTGAGTCTGAACAGCCTTTCTTTTCCCGACACTACAGAGTCATGAGCATACCTTACCCTTTCATACTCCAAAAGGTCCCTCTGGTCTGCAGTTCTCCCCTCGATCTGCCTTATCCCTATGCTGACAGATACTGAGCGCAGCTTAGCTCTAACTATTGATTCTGCCCTGTAAGTCTCAATCGGAGATATATCAAGCCTAACAGAATGAGCTACTGAGCAGACATCGCTCAGGAATCCAGCCTGTATCCTCCCTCCAAGCCTTGTCACGGAATAAGCCCTTACAATGCCTGACTCTTCATCTATAGAGTAAGTTGACTCAAATTTCTTTATCTTCAGCACAGGGATCGATGCTGCAGGTGTACAGCTTCCCCTTTCCAGCAGGCTGTCAAGCTTTACAGTGGATGTGACGAAGAACCTCTTGCATGGAGTGGAATACCTGAGGAAGGAGCCTTCACCCAGCGTCAGCACAACCTTGCTATCTGATATCATGATGAAGCTCACAGGATCAGTCAGCGAATCAAGGAGCGAGGCGAACCTGTCGAGCACAGCAGCAGCGTCCTTTTCCGGAAGGTTCCTGAGGTTTACGGAACGAAGTTCATAGGTGTACAAACCAGGATAAAAACAAATGATTGCATAAAAGGAACAAGCAGGTCAAAAAAGGTGGAAAGAAAAGAGGCCTCTCAGCAAAAGGTACTAGCACGTAAAAGCGCATTCCAGGTAAAACACAGGTTCGGACTACCTTCGATGATCACGTTGCTTCAACCTTCTCTAATCTCGTCTCCATGTTCTGCCATTGTTTTTCCAGTCTCATTGGAAGACTTCTTCTTACCCATTTTCATCGTCAGCCAGTAGATTAGCTGCAACTCAGGCGGAACCATCTTCACTCTTCTGTTTGCAAGCGCTAATCCAACAAGCAGGAATGCAAGGAAAACAATGGCCCTTCCTGCGAATGAGAATGTTAACAAGGTAAAACGAACAGGGAGCGAAACTAAGTAACCCAGAAATAAGAACAGGACGATGATAACTAGCTGCCTGAATGATAGAATCAGGAAACCGAGAGGGATGCTCTTTCTCTCCCACCATTGTTCATCTTCCCACCATGAGTCCTCTGACGACATGCATGTTAACAGCTCATTTCTCGTTAAAAGGCGCAGATAACTCTAAGGTCAATGCAGGAAAAAGTCAGCAAAGCAGCATACCGTGAGCATGAAGGTCATGATGACGTGGCTTACAGTGTACATAAAGGGAGGAGGATCTGGTAGCAATGGCTTATTCAACGAGCTCCAGAAGTGTTTCAGCAACCTACCAGCTGAGGAGGAAGGCGATCATGATAATAATTATACTTCTGGTGCCAGTCTTTCTGTCCTTTCTGCTGTACGTCGTTTCCACCTCAGCTGGGGCAGGGACCCCTGCTACCGTTGGTTACGGGTTAACTGCCGTCTGCACCAGCAACGGTGTATCTTACCTATGGACGATGGCGGCAGGGTCGGCAGGAACTAAATGCGTAGCTTCACCTACCGACCCAGCGCTTCCAAGCATAGTCTTCAATGCACTCAACTCATCCCTGATACTCATCGTAATCATAGGCGCGATATGGGTTGGCTACGGGATGGTGCACGACATGATCGAGGCCCACGAGTAAGCAAAGAGGAAAGAGAGCTGCCTTTACCTCTTGACACAAGAATTTTTTCGCTTTTCCCTTTTTTGCTTTTATTTTCCTCCAATCTTTCGTTTTAAACCATTATGCATCACTCTTCTGGTATGACGCTCAGGGATGCTGTAACAAGAGCAGCACTATTCTACAGGAAGAGTTCCAGGATGTTCCTGGTCGCAGTTCTGCTTGCCTCTCTGGTCGTCATACCAAACGGCTCTTTCATCATATCAGGAGGCGGTAATGGCTCTCCACTTGCGGGGCAACAGCAACAGCAGCAACTACCCTCCCCAAACCCCACATTCCAGCTGATAGTTGCGCTCCCCCTGATCAATGATTCTATGCTTGGCACCAACGTCACTTCATCCGATCCAGTGCTTCCAGCAATAGACGGGATGTACAACTTCATCATGATAGTAGCATTCATAATTTTGGGGGTATCTGTCATAGTAGAAATGATAACAGGTGCGTTAGGGAAAAGAAGGCAACAAGGGCAGGAAGGCTACAGCGTTCAGTTCCTCTTCAACATAGCAGCAGGGGTGGTGATAATCCTGATCTTCCCGATGTTATATGATTACATTGCTAGGACAGTAAACTATCTGGACATGACTATAATAGCCTACCCTGCTCCATACACATCATATTCATCTTCAATATCATATGTCTGGAATGAGATAGTGTTTGGAGGCTCTATATGGGACCTCATTACTGCTGGAATACTGGCAGCAGCAAGGGCTATAATGATGCTGATACTTTACGTAATGACCTATCTTCTGGGAATGGTCAGGCTTTTCATCATAGGGGTGATGCTTGCAGCCTTTCCAGTTGCTGTTGGGCTGCGCATGATACCATTCACCAGGAAGCTCAGCCAGATGGTTGAGGATACTCTCTTCGGCCTGATACTTGCATCTCTGATGAGCGCGATAGTGATAGGGGTGGCAGCAAACGTACTGCAATCAAATTCCTCCAGCAACATATTCAACGTCGTGCAGGGATGGCAGGGTTGGATGGCAGCAGCTGCACTCTTTGCTGCAGTTCTGATGCCTACCGTGTTCGCACCCCTCACCTCGATAGTATTCCAGACAGCAAGTCAAGCAGCGATGACCGGTGTGGGTGTAGGAACAGCTATTGTTGCAGGAGGAGCCATTGCAGGAGTTGGGGGAGTTGGTGCAGCAAAAATGGCTGTTGGAGGCCTCACCATGCCCGGCTCTCCTGGATATCTGGGTTCAGGTGTTACCCCAACAACGGGGCAGAAGCTTGCTGCAGGTATGAAGGCATTCAGCAGGCACTCATTTCCTGCTATGCTTTCCAACATAACATCACTTGGGGCTGCCGGAACTCTCGGAGCGCTGGGAGCTGGTGAAGGGGCCAGAATAGTGAACAGGACTTTAACTTTGAAGACTGCAAAAGACGTAACTGCAAGCTATCAGGCTGGTGTGGAGAAGCAACTTTCAGCTGTAGCAGCACAGCATACCTTGTCACTTTCGAGCACAATCCCTCAACTTGTAGAGAGGATGAAGTCGTCAGAAATTCAGTTACCATCTGACTTCAAAGGCGAAGAAGCAGCTGGGAATTGGTTTGATGAAATAGTTAGGCATGGAACAGAGTCGGAAAAGGCCAGCTTGGCAAGTGTACTAACGAGCAAAGAGATACATTCAAACATGGTGCCTCACCTGATTAGACAGCGATTTTTCGAGTTGGCCAAAGAGCAACTAAGCAGATCAGGCGCAGGTAGTTTTCAATCACTGAGGGCAGAAGCCGATCCGTTGTTTCGCAGCCTGAGTGGTCGGTCTGAATTTCAAACACAGAAAACGTAAGACTAACCTTTCAATCCAGTAAAACCGAATGAAAGCAAGACATCAATGCTTTCGTCGAGGGCCTTTTTGACTCGTTCATCAGCAGGGTCCACTTGGTGCATCTTCCGGCGTGCCTCATAGTCAATAATATCCATCATGAGCTTTCGAGAAATCGGAATCACATATTTTGCAAATCCCCAGATTGATTCCTGCAACACTGCCATGGGAGACAGGTAGATCTGTTTGAAATACTCCTTATGCTCCTTATCAATCTTTGAAATCATCTCCCTAGCCTGCTTGATTCTCTCTTCGAACTCGCTCAATGCTATTCTTCCATAGGGAGAGCCGTAGTGGTCAACGACGTCTGCATCCGAGACTTCCGAAATATATTGCGCAAACGTATATGATCTTCCAACTGGCGCATCGTAATACTCTATTCCAGGGTCGATTGACTTTAGCTTCGGCCTCCAACCTTCAGTGGACCTAGCTATGATGCTCTCAATCTTGCCAGCTACGCTGTACATTATCTCTGCTGTATCATAATCTACTATTCTTATCGCCCTTATCTGATTGATATCGCACCCTCTGCTTGCCCCATTTACAGGAGAGAAGATCACAGATTTTGTGGATATGGTTAACCCGCCCTTCACTCCGTCAACCTCAACATCAAAAGTCCTTGGGAAGAGGTTCTGAAGAGCCCATTCCCTCACCTCTTTGTAGGTCCATTCGCTAGTATCTTTAGCAGGAAACTGGTTTTGTCCCTCTATTTCTGGCATTGCCATGTAGATATAGCTGTAGAATCATATTTAAACGCCAACCAAACTTGATAGTGGTTTCGTATGCAGGCACACTTTTTTAAGCAACGACAAATTGATTTCGCAGGCTGAGTGCACGCAGACAGAGTGAATGGTTGCGGATGTTCTCCTCTCAACGTCTATCTCTTTTTTTTTACCCTACACAGGACGATATTCGTGGATTCTACCCCTATATCATGGTCAGGGATGCATGATATAGCGATGATTCTTGATTTACTAAGAATCGTTACCTTCACTTTTGGAACTTCTTCCTGAGCTCGAAGTTCACTTCTTTCCATGCTTTCAAAAACGATTCAGCCTCTCTTTCCACGTACTCCAGAACCAGGTCGTACTCCCCTCTTTCGTACCAAAGAGGGACCATCGCTCCGTCTTGCGGCTTGCTGGTGAATGAGCTCAGCGAAGCCCCTTTGAAACTCCCGTCGTTGAGTATGATGCCTATGAGCTTCATGTCCTTTAACGGTCTTTCAAGCCAATCTTTTGCCGAAAGTTCGAGGTTGAAATACTGTCTGAACTTTGCGCTCAGGAACTTGTATTCGAAGGATAGATTACACCCCAGCATCACGAAGTCCCAGTGGTTCCCTGTAATCAGTGGCTTCACTTGTTCAAGAATGGTGCGCTCGCTGCAACCGGGTTCCCACTCCTTCAGAATGTTGAGTGGACCAATCGGTTCGCAGCTAACCTCATCCACTAACTGTAGCTGGATGGTTATGATCTTTCCAGTCTCAGGTTCTAGGTTTGCCTTTCGGTTGGTATCGTGAGGATCTAGCTTGGCTGTTTCTATGTCAAAATACCAATCCATCAGATCTTCCTCCTCCCGCTTACCGAACTAGGTGGGGAACTGGCAGTTCTGGCAAGGGAAAAATCACACATCTCTCTGAACTCGCAGACCTTGCACTTCTGCGGGTTACGCGTGGGTACAGCTTCTCTACTCTGCTTCCAGAATTCGAGCGCCCAGTCTAGCTGCATGATAAAGCTGCGTTGGTCAAAACTTTCCATGAAAACCTTTGCCTGACCCGTACGGAGAGGGAAGGTGAGTTCAGAACTCCGAGAATTCCGGACCAAATGCTCATCTATTCGCTCCAGAAACTCATCACCCTTCGCTTCTGGCGGCGCAAGTATCACAGCATACTTCAGGCGACTTGTATCAAAGCCCATCAGCCCAAGGATAAAACAGTAGGACCAGGCCTGCAGCTGATAAGATGTGTAAAGAACCTGTTTGGACGTGAACTTGTGCTTAAGCAGCAAGGTGGGCAGCCCTTTACGGAAGCAAACGGCGTCTGCAACACCCAAGAGGTACTCCATTGTAACTTGCGACAAGCATCATCTCGCCTTTACTTGTTGGAGGCAGAAGGGGCGAAATGCGTAATAAAAAACAGTCCATGAGCAGAAACGAAGCTGCAGCAAGGTTAAGGTGTGGTCACTAGTTCTACCTTTTCTACTCGTTACGCAAAACTCTTTGAGAGCCTGCATTCACATATTTACTGTTTGCTTCCAAGCCTGGATTATCAGAGCGGAATCAACAACCTCAAATCTTCTTTCCATGAATTTTATTGCCTCTTCATGAGCCTCCTTATTCCAAGAACCGACACAATCTCTTATAATCACCATATTGTAACCAATGTAAGTTCCGTGTCGAACCGTACTCTCCACACCTAGCTCTGTAGCAACCCCAGCAATCATTACTGTGCTTATCCCTGTTGATCTTAGAAACAAATCCAAATCTGTACCTATGAAGGCGCTAGGCCGCCTTTTAGGGAAGACAAAATCATCTCCAGTAGGCTTAATCTCGTCTACAATTTTCCATCCATTTGTATCCTTCACACAAGTTAATTTCAGACGAGAAGGGTCAGTCACATGGCTAGATTTCATGAGATATCTAATCCATGAAATAGATTCATTCCTCCAATCAAGTGTCGTGTGCTGGCTGTACACTACCTTAACGCCGTGTTTCCTACACTCATCTAGCAAATTTTTGATTGCCTGAATGATTTGGTCGCGATTGAAAATTCCTTCAACTACATCATTTTGCATGTCCCAGATAAGCAACGCGGTATGCTTCGGTTCTATCAATTCTTCTAAGGATTCTGGTATTTGCTTTCCATAAAAATCTATCATTGCAATTCAAGTCATTTCTAACAATTACCATTATATTAACTTTTTGGGTCTTCGCAGAGCTTCATTATCTATGTGAGCTGCATTTAACTATTAATTTATCAATTATCCAGGTTTAAAGTATTCCAGTTATCTATTCTAGCTATAACCTCATTATCATAACATTCTGGTAACTTGTTAAAAGGAGATGCCACATCTGGTTTAACGAGGCGATTTGCGTCAACTAGAGCCATAAGGTTGCTCTCCTTAACTGTAAAGTCCTTTAACACAGAATATATCACTCCCAACATCTTAGCAGAAGCGGCGACTATCGCCTTGAAAGATCACCTCTTTGCATTTAACCTCATGTGTCACAAGGCTATCTTACCTAATGGCTCATTCCTTTTATTTGCCCAAGTTATCTAGATAAGTATCCATCTCATGTATTGGCTTCCTTGCTTTGTTATTGAGCAATGATATACAGCATTACCTGACGAATATTCAGATGGAGCAAGACAGCATAAGCACAGGATGCTCTGCATCATTAAACCTGCCTATGCATGCCTCCTAATTCACTTTATATAAACATGGCAGAGCAAAATGATACTTCGGAAACGCTCATCATCCATGGCTACAACCTGCTTTGTCTTGATATCGATAATAAAATGTACCTTGGGGTAACCCTTCCTCACCTTTCATACATTCCTTACTCCGTATCTTTCGTTATTCACCTTTACCACAGATGCATCGACAGCTATGCTGACAGGTTCATTAGATTTGATCAGATAGCCTTCGATGTCGATACCGAGCCTGTTTATCCTTCTGTTGATGGTTGAGTGATCTGATACAGTTAGACCATAAATATGCTTTAGAAGAAAGACGTTGAATCCCTCAGTCTGCCCGTATAGAAGATGAAAGAGGAGCCTGACGAACACTATCAATGTGAAGAATGACTGAGATTAATGGTAGAGCTCTCCAACCTAACCATTATTCTACCTCTTCAACTGATGACGTAGTTCCCTGAGCACTGAAGGGTCAATCTCAACCTTGCCTATCCTAATCAGGGCATCGTTATACCCGCTCCAATCTATGTCATCGGGATGACATTATGATCTTGCCATGAATTCAAGCGCACTTGATACAAAACCCTAGACTACTAAGCCAAATCGTGTAACACACCAGAAAAAGGTTATTATCGAGATCTTCTTTGTTTTATTAGGGGAAATTGAATTGGATATTCCAATCGATTCAATACTTGTCAGCCCGTATGATTCCCGCAGACGTTACACAAAGACCTCAATTGAAAGAATGTCCGAATCACTTTTGCATGCAGGACAGTTGGTACCAGTAAAAGTCAGGCCAAGCAGGTCTTCACCCGGCAAGTTCGAGCTTATCTACGGTTATAGACGCTTCATGGCAGCTAAAGCTCTTGGATGGAAGACAATTTCTGCGGATGTTGTTGATGTTGACGACGAGTCCGTCGTTGAGCTATCTCTTATAGAGAATTTCGAGCGAGAGGACTTATCGGATTATGAGAAGGCACTCATCTTTCAAAGAATGAACAAAGAGTTTGGAAAAACATACGAACAAATTGGCAAGATACTCGGGATATCTAAACAACACATATCAAACTGCATTAGAATGGTTGAGCTATTCGACGAGCAGACGCTATCAGATCATCCAGAATTAGTTGAAGCGCTGTATCATCTTACCGAACATCACGCGCGAATACTCGCTCATGTAAGTGATATCGACACCCGAATCGACCTTACGCTTTTAGTGGCGAAGAATAACCTTACAGTAAGGAACTTGTTAGACATAAGTCATCGATTGCGAAGCTGGTTCAAAGAAGACAAACCTCAGATGAAACAACGTAAAGTAGATCGATTTCCTAATGAAGAGCCGTCTGATAAATTTGAGATAGCGCAAATAATAAAACGTCAGCACACGCTAGCGCAGTATGGTAACTTCGATTCGGCGATAAAAATGGGACTGTATGACAATGAGTTCTACTACTACAGCTTCTCGCCGCTGCGTATCAGATTAGAAAAAGAGGCCGCTTTTTCTAATATCAGAAAAATATGGATCAATTTCAGGCGCAATTATATTTCAGAGATAAGAGATATAAAAATTGATGTACTTGGCAGAGTAGCTGTAGTAACTCTAACACTCCAGCTTCATCCAAAGGATATAAGATCTCACGATATTCGTTATCGAGGAACAGTTGTCTTATTGAAAAAGTCAAGTCGTTGGAGAATATACCATGAACATTGGTCTGCTTATGACGAAAAAGATACTCGTATTCTTGAAGCACTCCAGTATTAACATCCTTCCAAAATTCTAGCAGGAATTCAGTAATTATGGAACCATAAGTAGATTGTAGCGTAACTCCATATCCACGATATCTTTACCTTGTCTTCCTGACATGATCCCGTTCAGAATGATTTAAACTTGGAGTACAGCATCACCTTAAGCGATGCCTCTATCTTCTGCCCAAGGAATTTCTTAGAGCTTACGCTATCGCCCAAGACCCTCTTTAAGATGGGTATCAGTATCTCTACGATCCATCTATTGCAATATTCCTTTACCTTCTTCCACCCACTCATCCCTTCCGAGCCTCTCCATAGCAACACTTCCTTTTTTCTGAGGTAAGAGCCCCTCGTCTTAGCCACGGCATTCTTCGTGAGGTTTATGGCAGGTTCTATATTCAGTTTATCAAGTAGATTGAAGTTCTTCCTTGAATCATATGCTAAATCAGCATATGCCCTCTTGATCCTTCCTTCCCCCTTCCCTTTCTCTTTACTGCCTCTTTTACGAGGGGTACGAACTTCTTTGTATCTCCTGTCTTTTCCGATGTAACCCTGAAGCCTACTATTTTACCCTTCTTATCTGCAAGCTTGATGAACTTCCCCTTTTCCCTCCTCCACATTTCTTCTATATAGGATCCTTTCTTTGTAGTCGATATTCTTGTTGAATCGACTACTATAGTTGTAGGCTCATCCTCTTTATCACAATCCTTCAAAGGCTCAAACTTACTTCTTCTTTTTCATTACAGATAGCATCCTCCTCCTTATCTGTGTGAAGTGTATTTCATGCATTGGTACGATGTATTCTGATAGAGATTCTGTGACACCCTGCAACGTCCTGTATGGTACACCAAACCCAACCTTGACGAAGGAAAGGAATTCGATATATGAGTCTGGGTAAATGAACCTACTTCCCCCTATTCATCTCTTCCAGCTCCCTAGGAGTCGAGGAATGAGAAACCAGTATCATCTTCCCCCTTTCTATCAGTGCCTTGTTGTAGTCATGCCATGACATATCCATAGGCATGAGCATCGATGTAGAAGCAAAGCATCCGATAGATGCGGAGAAGAAGGACCGTAGACTATTAAATCAAGTTATGCTACAATCTACCTCCGTTCGTAACGCTTATTAATGGCTTTGCCAGAACATGCAGGAAATATGGAAAAAGCAAAAAGAATAACCGCTGCAGCCAGGCTTGAGAGACTTCCTTTCTCCCCGTGGCATCGGAAATTGGCAGTGTTACTTGGTTTAGGCTATCTATTCGATACATTCGAACTATTCGTCGGTGGATTCGTTATTGTTCCGATTTCACAAACTTTCAGAATACCGATTCCAGCTACAGTGGATTACGTCATTGTTTCGCTTTTTCTCGGTGCATTCTTCGGCGGGTTGACATGGTCGTTCCTTGGGGACAGGATCGGTCGGAAGCCCCTCTTTATGTATAGTCTCTTATTGTTGTCTGTTGGAGCTTTCATAGTCTCATTATCATCTAACATCTATGAAGTTGCTATCTTTCGGTTTATATCCGGTTTCGGGGTCGGAGCAGAAGTTCCGACGATCAGCACATATGTTAGTGAATTCTTTCCTGCAAAAAAGAGAGGAACTTATTTTGCTTACATGACTACTCTCGGATTGTTGTCCGCGTTTTCGTTGGCCGTCGCGGCTTACTTTTTAATACCCATTCATTTTATCTATCCCGAAGGTTGGAGATGGCTTTACCTAATTTCGTCAATTGGTGCTTTAACTGCTTGGTACTATAGACTAAGACTTCCAGAATCACCTAGATGGCTAGAGGTTAGTGGGAAAAGTGAACGCGCAGACGAATTAGTTTCATCGATCGAGAAGGAGGTCATGCGCTTAAAGGGTTTATCGAGCCTTCCGGAGCCAGAAATTGTCGAAGTTCTTCCTCAGAAGAGAATCCCTTTCGCAGACCTGTTCAGGGCTCCTTATACTAAGAGGACCGTGATGGCATTCATTCTGCAATTCTGCCAAGCAGGTATCTTTTACGGATTTGGCTCTCTCGCGCCTACCATCTTAGTCCACGAGGGCATTAAGGTCACAACTAGTTTACAGTATTCGCTTTTGATATATGCGTCCTATCCACTCGGTCCGTTGCTTTCATTACTGTATATAGACAGGTTCGAACGCAAATGGCAAGTTCCTGTAATAGCGGCAATATTAGCAGTAGATGGACTTGCGTTCGCTTATACGAGGAATCCTGTCATTATAATAACAACAGGCTTCCTCTTTGGTTTAATCTCGCAGTCGTGGGTAGGGGTGTTCCAGACATATGCGACGGAGATCTTTCCAACTAGGGCGAGAATCGCAGGTGCGGTTTCGAGTTACTCTCTCAGTAGATTGGGTTCGGCTTTCAATCTATCTATCTTGCCGACAGTTTTGGTACTCTACGGAGTGCTTCCAACCTTTATAGTAATTGGGCTCATAGCACTTGTGCTAATAATTGATGTTCTTGTACTCGGACCAAAAACTACTGGGATGAAAATCGAAGAAGTATCCAAGTAATTCTAGGTTATTGCTCTAAATCTGAAAAAGATACGATAACCAGAGAGAAATACTTTCTATAGGTCAGTTGTGAGTTCTGATCTCGTGGGATACGAAAGACTCTAGCGCTAGGAAAACATAAAACAGAGCTGAACAAGATAAAGGCTATGGATAAGGCACCTTACTTTGGACTTTAAGCCATGTGTGAGGATCAAGAGCAAAATAGATAGAACAATATCAGAAGCCGACAGCACATGGTTTATACTGCTTACTAACAATAGCAATCATAGACATTTTAATAAGGACTACAGAGAAAAGCCCTACTCTGGAGACCCATTCAAATGCAGAATCCTTGTGAACAGTTCTCTCACGATCACTATAGCCGAGGGACCTCTTTTCGAGCATACGAGCCAAAGAGAATTCATGTTGACGATTGCGCCTTTCTGTTCTGTTTCATGACTCTACCCTCAAGCATGAAGTGAACTGAAGCGTCGTCTAATTCCTACACCGCTGCTATTATGAACCCGTTGTGGATAAATACCTTCACAGCCATCTCCTTTGCATATTCACGAACCTCTTAGCCATGAAGTATTCTCCGAAGATTCTCTTGATGACCGAAAATGCTACTTCGACCCTCCACCTGTAGCCGAACCTGTTAGTTTTTGACCATGCCCTCAGCTTGAAGGTCTGCTATTCGATGACGGCGAGCTTCATAGTTTGAGAGGCTCATTCCTGGGCGCGGAACCTTTCTGACCCTGATTACCGGTATGATCCCTTCTTGGGCGAGGAAGTTGAAGTTAGCCTTCGGGTCGAACGCCCCATCACCTAGGACCCTTTTCACCCTCACGTTGTCCCTCATTACCCCCTTAACCGGCCTCTTTCTGCCTCCTACCTTCTCTGATGAGAGGTCCATTGAGACGACCTTCCCCCGTCTTTATGTCCATCTGGAAGTGTATCTTGAGGTATTCCTTATTCACCTTCCAGACCTGCCTTACTCAATCCCCTCCGTTGTGAACCTTGACCTCTGACGAGTCGACGGCTATGCTGACAACTATGACCTGATTTAATCTTATCTTTTTTGCTCAGACGCTCTTTCCTTTATGACACCCCCCTCAAGAGGCTGGCACCCAACTATTCGGGGATATCCCCATCATCCATTATTCGCCCCTACGAGGCGCCTTCTTCCTATTCACCAGCTATGCGTGATCTCTTTCTGCTCCGATCCAGCACTGGCTTCTCCTTACGCATGAAGGTTATCGCTCTGAGGGCTTCTCCAACTTTTTAACCTTTCTTTCCCTGACCTCCGGTCTGTCTCCGTAGTAGTACTCGTTCCTGGTCAGTACCCAGTAGATACTCACAAGCATCTTCCTTGCTACAGCGATGATTGCCTTGTTGTTCCCCTTCCTGCTCCCTATCCTCTCGTAGAATGGCCTAAGCTTTGGATCATATCTAGCAGCGTTCTTCGCTGCCTCAGTGAGAAATAACTTGACACGCTTGCTTAGTTATCCTGCCTGTGTATCTGACATCTCCTGACTGGTGTAGTGATGGCGCCAGCCCTGCCCAAGATACGAGCTTCTTGGGGCTCCTGAATCTCTTTATGTCTCCTATCTCGTAGAGCAGGAGCAATGCCCCGTAGTAATCGATTCCTGTGAATCCAAGAAGCAGGTCAACTCTTCTGTCGTTGATAGCATGAGATGCTAACTGCTTCTCTACGCCTTGAATGAGTTCTCCCAGCATTGTTATCTCCCTGACATAAGAATCGACGAGCTGCCTGTCTATATTGCTCAGTCTTAGTGCCACTCCATCCATTGATTGGAGAAAGGCTCTCCATCACACCTTTGCAAGTATTTGTCCAGAATGTTATGTTGTGGACTTTGTTCTTAACCTGAGTGCTTCTCTCTGCAAGGTCTATTCTGTATCTTACCAGCGCCCTGATGGGAGGTAGCATGGAAAATTGTGTAAAAGGGGGAGGTAGGAGGGGGATTCGGTATGGATAATACATCAGATGATCAATATGAACAGGATAATAATGATAATGGTGGTAGTAGTGGTAGGGATATGCCCAAGTCTTCATCAAAGTTGGACGATGAAATGAAACAGTTGATTGAAAAGGCTGCTGAGGGATATGCCAAGAGAATCCATGATGGAGAGAAAATAGGTAT
>Ga0208151_100534_pt1 | contig 15268 bp, 14 predicted proteins | sample ECH_Bhost_MetaG_FD_187130 | JGI IMG/M metagenome (GOLD analysis project Ga0208151, IMG submission 187130) | Hot spring microbial mat communities from Yellowstone National Park, Wyoming, USA - ECH_B host_MetaG (SPAdes) (version 2) | ecosystem: Environmental > Aquatic > Thermal springs > Hot... | reverse complement strand
TTCATTTAACACGTAAATTTTTTTAACACGTGAAACGCGTCGAAAATCAGGCGTGGGGGGCACCCCCGTCGTTTAACGCGTAAACCCGTCATTTAAATTAATACTCTAAAAGGGGGTATTTAAGACGATTTTTAAGTTTTACTCTTTCCCCCTCATTTTTTAATCGGAAACAAGCGCAGTTTTTTTGGTTAGAAATTAACGTGTTAAATGACGGGGGTGGGTGTCCACGCTCATTTTTTAACGCGTTAAACGAACCCCTACCGTTCCACGTGTTAAACGCGTTAAATAAATTCACGTGTTTCACGCGTTAAACGAGTTCGAAAAGGTTAATAGCGTGCTTTCATTTTTCCCCTTATGGAAGACCCGGAGAAGCTCCTTGAAAAGAGCCTCGGAAAGATCAAACAAGAAACAGGAATCGTGAGCTACCCCCGCCTGAAGGCGGGAGCTTCCTGAATCACCACCCCACCATGCCTCCTCAACCCAAGAGAGGGAAGAGGAGGTAGAGGGCGGAGTTCAACAGGCGCAGCGGGTGGCACCCACCCTGACCTTTTCAAAAGAACTAAAGAAGCGTTAAGATCCCGGTCTAAAGTGAAACCGCAGAAGGGACAGTGAAACATTCGGTCTTCCAGTGTTAAACCCTTGTTGATTCTTCCGCAGAGAAAACACTCGCGCGAGCTGTTGTACGCTGGGAGTGCGAGCACAGTTTTCCCACGCTTTAAAAACTGCCATTCAAGCACCGCTCTGAGCTCTGAGAACGAGGAGTCGTGGAGCCTGAGCCTCCTCTTTTTTGTTCCGTTTCGGATCAAACCTTCGACGTTCAAGTCTTCTAGCACTAAGAGGTCGTACTCCTGTGCAAGTAAAAAACCGAGTTTAAAGAACAAATCGCGCCTGAAATCTTTAACACGCTCGTGCTGCTTTGCGAGTCTTGTCTTTGTTTTAAGCCAGTTTTTGGAAAGAAACCTTTTTCTTGAAAGTGTTCTCTGTAGCACCCTGATTCTTTCAAGTGAGCGCTCAAGCGGTTTCGGGTTTTCGAGAAAGCGTCCATCGGAGAGTGTGGCGAGCCTTGTGATCCCCAGGTCAACACCCACAGCTTTTTTGGGCTCCTTCGATGGTTGCTCCTCGACCTCAGATTCCTCCACCAAGAATATCACGTGGATTCTGCCTGAAGGGTTGAGTTTGACGCACACTTGAGACACTTGGCTCTCTGGGAACACCCTGTGCACTATCAAAGTAAAGAAGCCGATTTTACTAAGGCGAAGCCGAGCTTTCTCTTTTTGTTTTTGCCTTGTCCAGCATCCCTCGTGTTAGAAAGCCTCCAACCAGATTGAGGGTACACTAGGGACAGGTACCTGTACGGCTTCTTTTTCTTTGGCTTGTTCGCGAGCCCATCGAGAAAGCGCTCCCGCGCCTGGTAGAACCTCTCAGCAACCTGCTGCGCCACTTGGGAGTGTAACACTTGAAACTCAGGGTTCTGTTTTCTCAGGTCTAAAGCGAGCTGTCTGAGCTCGTTTCTACTCATCGTGCGCTTGTTCTTCTCATACTCTTCCTGCTCTGCGTGTAGGAGCGTGTTGTAAAGCTTGCACGATGCTTCAAGCTGGGTTTTCAACACCCCCGCGGTTGTTTTCGAAGAGTACGCTCTGAACCTGTACGCTCTTACACGCACGCCGAATCTTCCCCCGCACCCGTATTTATTCTTTTGGGATCCCCGCCTTAAAAGGCGAGGTTTTGGAATATTTATAAAAGCCAAGCGGCTCCACTCAGCGCCGCCGTTGTGTCGCACTTCATCTCTCAACCCCAAAGCCCCGTCCGTAAGGGCGGGGTAGTTCACTGTACTCTGAATGCCTTGTGTAGTAGGAAGACGCTCTTCTAGCACCCAAACCCAAAAACAACGTTGCGGCGGCCGCCATGAGTGCAAAAACAAGCACCAAATTGGTCACGCCTCCCTGTTGAAGCTCCTCGGAAACCATACTAGGCCAAAAAGCCCCCATCAAACCCAGCGTAGCGGAAATCGTGGCGAAACCCAGCTTCCCAGAAGTCTTCATATCTCCCCCCGCCATCCCAACACTCTCAGCTTCCCATCCTAGGCAACTATCCCACCCACCTTCACTCTACCCTACTTTACTCTCCCTTTTGAACCTTCCGCGGAGAAGTGCACTGCATTTTCCCCTCTACGTCGAGGAGTAGAAACACTAGAGAGGATCTAGAGAAGAGAAAAAGGACTCAATCGATGGTGTCAGGAGAAGGCGCGCATAGGCACATCAGGGTTTTGAGCGTGCCGACCCAAAAAACTGTCGCTCATCATCATACCAAAAAGCGTGACAGCCTCAGATTAAACATAAAAACACCTTATCCATACGGGATCGAAAATTCGACGCTAAGTTTATTTGGGTGGAAGTTTTTTCTTTCTGTGTTGTTCAGTATGCGCTTTGTGTTTTTCTCTGTAGATTTAAGCGTTCGCCGTATTCGTTTAATGTCGCTTAAATATTATGGTGAACGAATATGAGTGAAAGTTTTGCATCTTCATTGCATCTTTCAATTCAGTTCTATAGGTTTTTGGGTTCAAAGGTGTTGACTGCAATCTCATTGAACTCCTTCATAATATTTTTCATGTGGGATATTGTGGTGAGATATCACTCCGTATTTCTGGCAGGTATGATAATAACAATCTACCTTGCCGTGAGTCTTCTACTTTCGTTCCCAATAGGTCATATGATAGATAGATTCAACAATACGCTTCTGAACTTTATATCGAGTATAGTACTTCTCCCATGTTTCGGTATACTCTTTCTAGGCGAGAGCCTTGTGTTTATTTACTTTGCAACAGTTTTATTGGTATTTGCGCAAACATTCAAGATCGATTCCTTTTCTGCAATAATAAAGAAACATGTACCCGAGGCATCTTTTAAAAAGGCCAATTCGTTGACATTTGCGACAACGAGTGCATCATCTCTGATTGGGACACTCTTAGGTGGACTATCGATAATCTATCTTCAAAATCTTTTCATATATCTGCTTCTTGCCGTAGCCATAACATCAATATTCCTCTCATTCCCTACAGAGGAGACCAGGATAGCCAGAAAGGAGGGGGAGACTATATTAAAGGAGGTGAAAGAAACCGGATCATTTTTGCGAAGTATAGCAGGCCTCCTACTTCTGGCATTCTTCCTGAATGGTCTTTTTATCTCACTGGATACTTATTCATCTGGTCTTTTCAATATTGTCCTAAAATCATCACCTGTATATTACACAGCCTTCAGTATGGCTGTTCCTTCAGGCATGATGTTGGGGACCCCTATGGCAAATATCAACTACTTCAAAAAGGATAGACCGTTGGCAATTGCCTTTATGATTATTTTGTTTTCGCCCCTTATATTCGTACTGGCATTCAACAGGTTACCCATTGTTGATGTGTTTGATGCCTTTGCAATAGGATTCATCCTTCCAATTATAAATATACCTATAATCACCAAGTTGATGAAGGCTGTCCCTCATGAAATCTATGGAAAGGTAATGGCCCTCCTAAAGATTTTTACTGGAGGTGCTTCACCTGTCATGGGCGCAGTATTCTCAACAATGGCATTGTTTTTCGGTATCCCTTTTGTCCTATTCTGGGTTTCAGTACTCGTGGTTCCGCTCACTATTTACAGCATAAGAATAATGCCAAGGTTCTTTAAATTAGGTAGCGGGGGGCCAGAATACAGATAGATTTTCGATAAGCAACCAGACCAGAAATACGATCAGGTGAACTACCCCGCCCTTGCGGACTGGGTCTTCCTGCCTCATAGCCCCACCTTGCCTCCTCTTTTTTAACCCCAAGGGAGGGTAGGGGAGGTATTGGGCGGAGCTCAAAGACAGGCACACCGGGTGGCACCCACCCTGCTCTTTTTAAAAGAACAAGAGAAGCGTTGAGGTCACGGTCAATAGTGAAACCACAGTGGGGGCAGTGGAAAACCCTGTCTTCCAGTGTTAAACCCTGGTTGATTCTTCCGCAGAGGAAGCATTCACGGGATGTGTTGTAGGCGGATACAGAGAGCACGGTTTTCCCTCTTTTTAAAAACTCCCACTCCAAGCACCCTCCTAATCTCGGAAAAAGAGGAGTCGTACAGCCGAAGCCTCCTCTTCTTGGTTACGCCTTTCTGGATCAAGCCTTGGACGTTTAAGTCCTCTAGCACCAACACATCATACTCCTGTGAAAGTAGAACCCCAAGTTTAAAGAAAAGGTCACGCCTGAAATCTTTAACACGCTCGTGCTGCTTTGCGAGTCTTGTCTTTGTTTTAAGCCAGTTTTTGGAAAGAAACCTTTTTCTTGAAAGTGTTCTCTGTAGCACCCTGATTCTTTCAAGTGAGCGCTCAAGCGGTTTCGGGTTTTCGAGAAAGCGTCCATCGGAGAGTGTGGCGAGCCTTGTGATCCCCAGGTCAACACCCACAGCTTTTTTGGGCTCCTTCGATGGTTGCTCCTCGACCTCAGATTCCTCCACCAAGAATATCACGTGGATTCTGCCTGAAGGGTTGAGTTTGACGCACACTTGGGACACCTGGTTTTCTGGGAACTCCCTGTGGAGGATTAAAGTGAAGAAGCCGATTTTGCTCAGGTAGAGCCGAGCTTTTCTCTTTTTGTTTTTGCCTTGTCCGACTTCCCTAACATCACAAAGCTTCCAGCCACTCTGAGGATACACCAAGGAGAGGTACTTGTGAGGCTTCTTTTTCTTGGGTTTGTTCGCAAGCCCATCGAAGAACCTCTGACGCGCCTCGTAGAACCTATCAGCCACTTGTTGGGTAACTTGGGAGTGCAGAACTTGAAACTCAGGGTTCTTTTTTCTCAAGTCCAAAGCGAGCTGCCTCAACTCGTTTTTACTCATAGTATGTTTGTTCTTCTCGTATTCCTCTTTTTCTGCGTGTAAAAGCGCATTGTAAAGTTTACACGCGGCTTCGAGCTGGGTTTTCAACACCCTCGCCGTGGTTTTCGATGAGTAAGCTCTGAACCTGTACGCCCTTACACGCATTACCAAGCATTTTTTAGACTCGTATTTATACCTTTGGGATCCCCGCCTTAAAAGGCGAGGTTTTGGAAACTGTATAAAGGACTTTTCGGTGTTCGAGCTCGACGCAAAACCCCGCAGGGTTTTCGTGAGGGAAGAAATGAAGCAGATAATAAACTACCTTGCGTACTATCTGATTTCAAAGGTCCCGGAAAGCGTCCTCGTCCTCGGGTTCAGGGGGACGGGAAAGACAGCAAGCGTCCTGGCTTCAGTCGACGCCGCGGGAAATAAGGGAGGGGGCACGGTTTTCTACGTTAATATGAGGGAGGCGCGCACAGTGAACGAAGTGTACGGTGTTTTCACAGGGAAGAAGGGGCGGGGCCTTTCTTCGAGTGAACTGTTAACCGAAATCACGAAGCTATGCGCTTCACCTCCTTCCTTCGTGGTGCTCGACGAAGCGGACTTCGCCTTTCCAAAGATGCTCGACGACCTGCTTTACTCACTCACAAGGAGAACGAAGGCGTTCGTGATCATGGTTTCGCAGGACCTCCACCTCTTCGAGAAGCTGAGCGAATCCGTGAAGAGCTCCCTCCTACCCCACATACTCTTCTTCCGGGAGTACCAGCAGAGGGAGCTCTACGAAATACTGAAGCTCAGGGCTGAGGACGGCCTGGCGGAGTGGGATGACGCAGCCCTGAGGCACCTCGCCGCCCTCGTGGCGCGCGACTTCCGGGGTGACGCCCGCGTGGCCATCAGGGCCCTCTACTACCTTGGCCTCAACGCCAAGTGGGGTGAGGGGGATATTCAGCGGGCGCTCAGCCTCGCCTCGAAGGAGATCGAGAGGGACGCCCTCGAGAAGCTCCTCTTCAAGGACCTCGTGGTGCTCTTCTTCGTCACGAAGGATGAGGACACGGTGGAGGCCTACGCCCACGCGGAGCATTTCCTCAGAGACCACGGGCTATCCATGTCGAAGCCCACCTTCTTCAAAACCCTCTCCTACCTCCAAGGCCTCGGCCTCATCTTCCTCGCAAAGAAGAAGGCGAACAGGTCCTACACCTACGAGGTTAAACACCTCCTCGCAGACCCAGACGTGGTCTCACAGATACTCGAAAAACACCTCCGAACCTGAGCGCAGCACACAACCACACACATACACATATATTTCTTATTCCTCCCACCGACCGGCACCGGGAGAGAGGGGGTGGGTGGTGTGGGTAGGGGGCTGGTGCAGGTGCGGGTATGGGTATTGGGTGAGGTGGTGGGTGTAGGCGGAGCTGGGTATGGGTGTAGGCGGGTGCAGGTACGGGTATGGAGATGGGTGGGTGGGTGGATGGGTAATGCTTATAGTGTTGGGGGCGTCTTCTGGTTGTTATGGCTAAGGCTGCTAGGGAGGCTTTGAAGAGGCTCACGGAGCCCGAGCTGCGCCGTATTGTTAGGGAGGAGCTCGACTACCTACGCAGGGAGTTCGACGCGAGGTTCGATGGCTTAGAAGCCAAGATCGACGCCACAAACCAGCGCGTAGACGCCACCAATCAGCGCATAGATAGTTTGGAGAAGAGCTTGATTCAGCGCCTAGATGATTTGAGGGAGCAGGTGGTCTTCCTCCAGCAGCTGTTGATTCAGGCGCTCGACATCAGGCCTAAGCAGCCGGCTCAACCCCAGCCCCGGGGGCAGGGGGGATCCGGCTCCGGCTCCAGCGCCTCCCCACCCTAACCTGATCTGATCTGATCTGATCTGATCTGAACTGAACTGAACTGATATGATCTGAATTAACTTGTGCTTTGGGTTCGGGTTCCACGTGGGGGTGCCCCCGCCTGGTTCCGGGTTTACGTGTGTAGGGGTAAAAAAGGGGTTTTGGGTGTTGGCAGCCCTTTTCTACCCTGCTTCGCTGCGCTCTGTTTTGGGTTGGGGTTTTGCTGGGGCTGGTTGGGCTACCCAGAGTACTAGTCCGCTGTTTGATAGGAAGCCACCCTCTTGGGGTGTATGGTGCGGTTATGGTTTGCCCTGCTCTTAGCAGTGGTATCCCCCTCTGGGTATGTGTTCGCCGCTAGTGGTTACCCCACCCCCTCCTTGTAGGGGGGTGGTGGAGTGGGGATGGTGTCCGGATTAGTGAGTGGTGTGCGTGTTATCCAAAGCGTGGTGAACGCTTGTCTGGACACTATCGGTGGCTGGGGGCCGGGCTGGCTGGCCTGTTTCCGCTTTTTCCCGGTTCACGTGTACTGGGCGGTTGCGTTCACGTCGAGCGTCGCCGTGGTGTTGGGGTTGTACGCTGAGATGAAGACGTAGTATCCGCCGGGGGGTATACCCGTCACGGTGTACGTGCCGCTCGACTGGTACTGTGGTGGGACGTAGTATGTGGAGTTAATCTCGTTGTTGGTGATCTGGACTACGAGTGTGGTGTTCGACTTGTAGGTCACAGTGACGCTGCCGGTGGCTCCCTGGGGGACGAAGAAGCCGAACATCCATGTGGGGTACGGTGGTGGGTCTCGGTTTCAAAACAAACAGGGCTGAGAACCTTTAAAACAGCGTTCTCAACTTCTTTTACGGAAATCCCGGGTTCCAAAACCATCCGCAACAGCGAGCCCAAATCCATTTCCGAGTAATCGACGAGTGGATCACCGTATTGATCCAAGCTGGGATGCCAAAACATCCCCCCACAACTAGTGCCGCGATGGCAGGGACACATACATATAATAGTTTTAGAAGAAGACGTAGAGATTAACCACCCCACCTAAACTAAAATAAAACCCACGGAAACCAGAAAACCACGAAAAACCGGGAACAACCAGGAAAACAAGAACCCCCGAAACAAGCGTGAAAACACCGATGCCGGCCAGCTAACCAGATTACGGTATAGTATATCCTCAGGTTACAGTATAGCATATCTTGAGGACGCTATATTCTTTTCATGGAAACTCCGTGTTTAACCCTTGTATAAAGGACAACCTTATTATAAGGTATAAAAAAAATGTATAGCCCAATCTTATCGCTAATGTATAAAAAATACATAGCGCAACCTACGTGAATAAGAAAGATAATACATAAGGCAATTCATAAGGCAATTCGTGATATAACGTATAGGATAATATAGAGGGACATATCATCATACTTTTTGGCTATCCTATATTATGCTAGAGAAAACATCAGAATTAGACGAAAAAGAACGCCGTAACCTATACCGTAATCTAGACCGTAATGATTACGGCATTGATTACGGCATCGATATTGTAAATCTGCCTGATTGACGCTTTAATATCGCGTTTTTCCCTTGTTCATCGACTTAAATTCAGTAACATCCTCTTTCTTGCTTTATTCCTGCTTTTTTGTCTTTAATCGTGGGTGTTTTGTTCATAAACGGTAAACTATCGATCTTGTCTGGATAAGCATTCATTCGTGTCACCTCCAACTTGTGTACCAGCGCACCAATAGTTCTAGGAAGTCTAGGATGTGTGTGAGGAGTGTTCTCTTGGGGTTGTTGTGGAGCACCCTTGTTCTATTCTTGGGGTAGCCCTGAAGCCCTCAGCCAGCAGGGCTACGTAGCCCGAAGCTCTGGTGAGCGTGGTTTGGAGGCCAGCCCCGGCGGGTCGCCGAGTCCCGCTACCACGGATCCTATCCATAAGGATCGCGGGGTCGCCCACCAGTGAAGACACCTCCTCCTCGCCTGCGTAGAAACCTGAGCGCCTTCTGTGTGGTTCGCTCGTGTGGGTGAATGTATGAGACGCCCGACCAGACAGATGGGTTTCCCTGTCTCAACATCAACCAGAACCCAAACGTAGAGTGGTTAGCCCCCACACCACGCCGCTCTGTACCGTGAGTCACCCCGATGATACCCACGTGGCTTCGGTGAAACCTGAGTTTTCCATGAGTCCAATACTCAACCTTAACTTTGAAATGCTGAAACCTGAAGAAGCTTGAGGTTTTCCCTCCGCTGGAGAGGCTCAGCCCAAGGGCGCCGGGTAGCACAGCCAACAAGGCTTTGAGCCCAGAAGAACCTCTTCTTGTCCCACTCAAAAACAATCAAATTCCAAGAGAACTCAAAGATATTCATGGGCGGTGGGCGCCACGGTGACTCGCAAAACTCGATTCCGTGGCGCTCACCACTTAAGGCTTACCCGGACAGGTGAATCGGAGCACGCTGTGCGCGAGGTCTTCAGGAAGGCGAGGCAGGCCGCACCCTGCATCATATTCTTCGATGAAATAGACGCGCTCGCACCTAGGCGTGGTGCCACAAGTGACACCCTATCCGGACACTACCGACCCCGTGATCCTCACGGATCGGGATCCGTGGTACAGTGACTCGGCGACCCGCCGGGGCTGGCCTCCAAAACCAAGTTCACCTTCGGGTTACGTAGCTCTGTTGAGTCTTCAGGGTTACCTCAAAGGGCCTTTTCTACAACAATCCGAGGGGGGCACTCTTCTCATCCTAGATTTCCTAGAAGTATTCGTGCACTGGTACACCACTTGGAGGTAACACGAATGAAGTCTTATCCGGACAGGTATGCGAAGCATCAAGCACTGTACCCAAATACCAACCATCGAAAAGCGCCCCTACAAGAGTACCAAGCGAAGGTAAAGTAACACTGAACAAACCTTATCCGGACAGGTATTGAAATTCCCCTCTCAGGGGCGAGGTTTTGGAAAGTGTGTAAAAAGAAGCGTCCATACATTCAAGAATTGGGGCGTTACCTATAACCTAAGCCCCAAGTAACCTGAATCCGCAATAGTACGTAATCGATGATTTAAGACGTCGGGGATCGTATGGGATTCAAACGACGCAGGCCACTAAAGGTTTTCGCGGAGAAGCGTGCACGCTCCCCCTCATCCCCTGACAGCTTTAAGTGTTATAAGGTGAGATCGCTTGTTTGGAGTCGAAAACGATTCTTATCCTGTGAGACCCGCTTGTCTAGCTCTAAGCCTCCTCAGCAAAAGAAGATAAAGACATATTATACACGGCTTGCTTTAATCACACGTGAAGATAAAGAAAGTTGCCTTGGAAAACTTTTTGTCCTACGGGAAAAGAGAGGAAATAAAGCTAGGGGATCTGAGCTTAATCGTGGGGCCTAACGGTGCAGGAAAAACGAACTTGGTCAGGGCGCTCACCCTTCTATCGAAAATCTTAGTAGAGCGAACCATCCCAGACATCCAGTCCTACGCCCACAGCCCCAAGGAACCCTTTACGGTGGAAGTGGAGCTTGAACTATCGGATGAGGAGAAGAAGGCTGTAAGGGAGTGGCTCGCCCTCTCCCTCATATGGGACTACGCGACTGTGCCTCACGACCTCAAGAGCTTTTCAGAGTTCCTCACAGATAACTGGGAAAAATTAGTGGATGTGGCTCCAGTGGTTCGAGGTGTCACATTCAAAAGCACCCTCTCCACCCTGTACCCATGGAGCCTAACATTCAAGCTCAGCTGGGGAGCTAAAAAGCACACTTATGAGCTTTTCAAAGGTTTGAGGGGAAAGGGCTTACCGAACACTATGGAGAGTGTTTCAAAACTAGTGTTCGACGAGCTTGGAAAGCGTGGATACAGTTTTCCACCAAATCAGCCCCCCACGATACCCGGAACCCCGCAGCCACTGGGGCTAGATACACTGATCGACCAAGCTTCGCTAAAGTTTGCGTGGATTCGAATGCCCACAGTTCAGCTGGACGTGATTGGCCAAAGCGAGGCGGGGGCTGTACGCCAAACATCCGTGTACGCTGATTTTACACGGTTTCTAATGGAGCGGGGGTGGGGTACCATAGAAATAAGCTTCGAGCAACTTTTCGCACTGATCTTCAACACTTCACTTGTGGTGCTTGACCAGTGGCGTGGGAGGCCGCCCGAACACGTCGAGCTCGCAGAGGAAGCCGTGGAGGAAAGCAGCTGGATTAAAGCGCAGATCGAGCAGGCCACGCAGGGGCTACCACGACTACAAGTTTTCGACCTGGAATCCGCGGTGCGCAAACTGTTTGAGCTCTGCCACTCGCGGCTACCAGAGGAAAGAAAAAGGTTTGGGGAGATAGTGCAAGAGATGACGAAAATCACGGGGCTAAGACCGGTGTTCGTTGTCGAGCGGCTTGACAAGAATGTGCCGAAAACAACAACTGAGCTTCGGCTACTTCAGGAGCCGGCGTCCCAAGGCGTGCCAGCTGGGCTGGTTCCACCCTCTGTTGAGAAGCTTGAAAAAAGAAGGGTCTACGCCTATAGGCTCGTGTTTGAGGAATCCGGCGGTAGGACTCTGGGCTTGGAGCAGGCGGCCGCGGGGGACATCGAGACCCTGCTCATACTCACCGCGGTCATAGGGTATCAGGGGAGGGTTGTGGTGCTCGACGAGCCGGGGCAAAGCGTGCACCCAGCAAGGCAGAGGAAGCTCCTCGAAGAATTCAGGCGCGCCGCCGAAGAAAACAACCAGCTCATCGCGATCACCCACTCACCGCATTTTGTGAGCTCAGATCTCCTTGAACGAACCATTCGAATAACGCCTGGGAAGGAGGGGTCGCATGTGCACGCACTCGCACGCTCGTTTCCCAAACGCGAGCTTAAGTTTATCGAGAAGAATGACGCCTTCGCTCAGGCGCTTTTTTCGAGGCTGGCCCTAGTGTGCGAGGGCGAGACCGAGTACTTCACCGCGCTGATAAGCCTGCCCAAGGCGCTTAAGGTGAACACGCTCGCCGACCTAGAAATCGTGCCGATACTCAGCGAAGGAGACAGCAGCATTGACAGACACTGCGAGATCCTCGAAAAGCTAGGCGTCGAGTATCACGTGTTCTGCGACGAAAAGGCGGTGGGTACAGACAGAGCGCAGGGTGCAGTTAGAAAATACCGGGAAAAATGCTTTCCTGTGCCCTGCGATGACACGTGGGACTACCTGAAAAAAAGCTTTGAAAAAGAGTTTGATGAGTGCGAAAAGAATCTTAGCTCTTACAAACACAAGGATATGGCTGTTCTAAGATGCGTGCTTGAGAACACCCGCCCACCAGATATTGTGGAGGAGCTAGCCAAAACAATCAGCGAGTTGCTCAAAAGTTTTACATAGCAAGGCGCCGCGGCATGAGCCGCGCGGTAAACTTGGGACCGCTGCCGCAACACGGTTTTGACAGCCGTTCGTGGGGGTTGTCGCCCAGAAGCCTTGCATAAAACGGCGGTTGCTTATTAAAAACCAGCTTTTCGGGCACGTTTTCGCGGATTCACAACCGGCGTCCAGCCTTCCCCTCCAAAATTTCAAGCAAAGAGCGCTCGGAAAATTCACGGGGGGCTCGCCGGGTGCAGCCGCCCTGACCCATCCGAAGAAGCGTGGGGTTCGTCCGAAAAGACGGCGAAGAGGCGGAGTGTCACCCTTCCTCTCCCGTTAGGGTTGCAAACTGCTTTTTTCCTCTCGGCGCATACCAAATGGGGGAGCACCGAGGGTAATTACAGGGCTCAGAAGGCAGGGCTGAAGCTACCAGAGGATTGCGAAGAATCTGGGGGTGAACTTTCCGAGGATCTCCCGCGCGTTTATCGAAGGGGTGGAGGCAGACGTCTGGTTAAATAAATTGTTCCCTAGCCCACCCCGCCGTCGAGCACGACGAATTAGTAAAGACTTCTGAACCCGTTGAAACACATGTCCCCGTAGAACCGAAAATACCGTGCCTTAACTGGTTATCAGTTTTGCGGCATGCTCCTTGATTTCCTGAAGGCCGTCGGTAACAGCTCTCTGAACAGTCCCAGTTTCAAAACAGGTAAGATAAAGACCTTACGAGGATGGCGTTTTCAAGACTTTCCGTGGAGACTCCGAGTTCAAGAACCATCTTCAGCAAAATCCCTAAATCCATCTTTGAGTAGCCTATTAGATGCAAACCGTGCTGGTCGAAACCGGGGTGCCTGCACATCGCGTCGCAGCTGTGCGTGTTACCGGTGTTTTTGTGGCACGGGCAGTCGCAGATTATGTTTTAGAAGTCATAAAGGTCGCCCAACCCCCATAATCTCGATTTTTTGGTTGCCAGACGGTTCCAAACTGTGTTTTTCCATGAAAAAGCCCACCAACCTCTATAATCAGAATTTTAAAAACCCGAAAAACCCGAAAATCAAAAAGCCGAAAACAAGCGTGAAAACACCGATGCCGGCCAGCTAACCAGATTACGGCACCGCACGCGTTACGGATATTGTGTTTTTACCGGGAAAAAAGCCCCTTCATCACTGCATGGTATAAAGAACACATAACGCTAATACATGGGGTATCATATAATGCAACGTATAGGACAATATATAGGGTTATGCTATCGCACTCTTTTTGGCTGTCCTATATTATGCAAAAGAAAAAATTATAATTGGACTGAAAAGAATGCCGTAACCTATACCGTAATCTAGACCGTAATGATTACGGCATTGATTACGGCATCGATATTGTAAATCTGTCTGTTTGACGCTTTAATATCGCGTTTTTCTCTTATTCATCAACTCGAATCCGGTAACCTCCTCTTTCTTACTTTATTTCTGTTTTTTCGCCTTTTATCTTGGGTGTTTTTTGCTCTTAAATAATAAATTATCTGCAACACAGATTAAAATATGACAGCATCGACAGTGAACTTCTCAACTAAACACAGATAGTGGCTCTCTTTTTCTGGTTTTGGGAGAAAAGTTTTACATGCATGCAAAACGGCAATAATTTGCCATGGAAAGCTAAGGAAAGGCAGAAAACGGGAAGAAACCCGAAAAGAGGATGAACCACCCCACCCTCACGGACGGAGCCTTCGCTAAAGATAAAACCCTTATCCGGACAGGCGCACGTCCTCGCCTCAACCTCCGGGGGGAGGTGGAATATCTCGCAGTAGTGCTTCACGTATACCTTAGGGTTCACCGGGGGCTCCACGAGGCCCAGCGCATCCACGAGTTCACGGTGGGCGCGCACAATGGCCCGCTTCCTCACACCGCTCATCGCCTCCAGCCTGGAGAGGCGGATGGGTACACCGCTGATCTTGGAGGCCGCGTACACGCAGGCGTAGGCTAAGGCGGGGGTCACACTCCTCCCCCTGCGTGCTGTGAAGTGCTCGGCGAGGACGCGCCCCGCCTCAACAACCTCCCGCGGCAGGTAGCTCATCTTCGAGAAGTAATCCGAAGCCATACCCACTTCACACTACAACGATTAAAAAGCCCCCGCGCACACAAGACAGCGGGAGCGGGCCCCACGAACCACACCCCATCACCCCCCCAAATCCCCACACACACCCAGACAGCGGTGCAGGTACCAAAGCGGGCCGCCGCTGACCTCCTCCCCGCCCTGAAGAGTAGACCAAAGAAGCCTGAAGTCTTCCCTCGGAGAGGCTTAGCCCAAAGGCGTTGAGGAGAACGGCCATCACCTTGAGCTTGCGAGAACCTCTTCTTGTTCCTCACGAAAACATTTAAATTCCTAAAGAATGCAAGGATATCCGTGGTGGGATCCACGGTGGTTCACCAATTCAGCTCCGTGGCGCCCACCACTTAAGGCTTATCCGGACAACATCAACATTAATGTTACCTAGATTGGAGGGGGTGGATATGTGGCCAAGAGTAGAAAATTGTTGATGGACACCGTCATGCATTTTATGGTGTAGAGAGAACCACCCCACATGAGCTTCTACTTCTTAGAAGTTGCTACAGGCCTTATCCGGACAGGATCCAGCGGAAAAAGAAACGCTAATTAAGGTGTTATAAATATTTTTCTAAAAACGAATTCATCCATTGAATACTAACTGTCTAGGCTGGGTTCGTTGGTCTCTCCAAGGTTTAGAGTCGTTCGCGGCAGCTGTTGTGCACCAGTCACGAATTCTGGATCTACCGCTGGTGGTTGTGTAAGGGGGAGTGAGGTCTGTGGGGGGTATCCTAGCTAACCGCTGGTGGTTGGGTGCACGTACGGGTTGATTGGTGTGTGGCTAGTTAATGTCGTTCACGGGGGTTGGCTGGGGCGTGGTTCACCAGAAGCGCCACCGCGGTTTGCGTTTTTCGCGTTGCGCTTCGGGCGTTTGTAAGGGTACGGTTTTTTGGGTTTCGAGCTTGGCTTGTAGCTCGTGCACTATCGTCTGCTCGCGGGCGAGCGCCTCCGTCTGCCTCTGCACCGCCTCGGTGAGCCTGTCCACGAGGCCGCGTAGGTAGGCCACCTCCACTTCGAGGTGCTCCACGCGCTCCCTCCACACATCCTCACCCACCTGGGCCGCCGCGCTCACGATGGCCGCCGCCGTGGTTCCCCCAGTGTTTCCGGAAACGTTTCCAGCTGTTTCCAGCTGTTTCCAGCTGTTTCCATGGTGTTTCCCACCCGTTTCCCGGGTGTTCCCACTGTTTCCAAGCGTTTCGGA
>Ga0208151_100531_pt1 | contig 15382 bp, 20 predicted proteins | sample ECH_Bhost_MetaG_FD_187130 | JGI IMG/M metagenome (GOLD analysis project Ga0208151, IMG submission 187130) | Hot spring microbial mat communities from Yellowstone National Park, Wyoming, USA - ECH_B host_MetaG (SPAdes) (version 2) | ecosystem: Environmental > Aquatic > Thermal springs > Hot... | reverse complement strand
CCCTGGCTAAACGACGAAAGCTGGAGGTATTTCGCGGCTAAAATGGACGACACCTCAATACAGGAGCTCGCAGTTCTGGTATCCAATTGTATACGAGAGTGATGGGCAGGATTAAATACTACGTCTAATGAAAAATTAGATATGTTTATTCTTTCATATTTCCTTTAAACCTTTTCCTTCATTAGATAGAGAAGGTTTTCCTTTATCATTTACATCGGTCATGATTTAGGTTATAAATAAAGTAAAGAATTAATGGTGAGAATCCCTTTTAAGCGATTATTCTTAATAATCAAGATGTATCCACCGCAGGTGGGCTATTTCAGGCCCGAGAGTTTAGGAGAGGCGTTGGAATTTTTAGAGAGGGAGGAAGCAAAGGTACTAGCTGGTGGGCAGAGCCTTATACCAATGTTAAAGTTGAGAGTTCTACGTCCTAAATATCTCGTAGATATAGGAGGCCTTAAGGAACTCTCTTACATCAAGGAGGGAGACACGATCAGTATAGGCGCCACAACGAGACACTTTGAACTTGCGTCGCGTAGGATTAGAGGATTGGAGATTTTACAGGAGGCCGCTTCAAAGGTAGGTGACGTTCAAGTCAGGAACGTAGGTACAATAGGAGGGAGTGTATGTAACGCTGATCCAGCAGCCGACTACCCCGCCGTGCTTACGGCGTTGGACGCAACCATGAAGGTTAGATCCAAGAAGGGGACCAGGGAAGTCAAGGCCCATGACTTCTTCAAGGGACCCTTCTCTGTGGACCTGAATCCAGGTGAAGTGCTCGAGGAGATAAGGATCCCAAGGCTAGAAGGCTATAGTCAAACTTACAGGAAGGTAGTAAGGAGGGCGGGAGATTTTGCCTTGGCGGGGCTGGCACTGGCCATAAAACTGGACTCTGGGGTGGTAAAGGACGTTAGGATAGCTTTCACTGGAGTATCTCAGGGACCACACAGAGCTAAAGAGGCCGAGAAGGTATTGAGGGACAGTAAGCTCACGAAGGACGTGATAAAGAGGGCATCCGAAGCGTCCACGTCTGGAGCTAATCCTCCATCTGACTCCAGGGGCTCTTCCTGGTATAGATTAGAGGTAATGAAAAGATTACTCCAGACCTCCTTGGAGGTGATGGCAAATGAAAGTTGAACCAGATCAGAAGGTAAGGATAAACGTGAAGGTAAACGGAGTATTGCACGAGGCCGAAGTGGAACCCAGGAAACTTCTGGTTGACTTCCTTAGAGACGACTTGGGTCTGACGGGAACCAAAGTCGGCTGCGACACTACAACTTGTGGTGCTTGTACGATATTACTCGACGGGAGATCAGTAAAGTCCTGCACGTTATTGGCTGTGCAGGCCCACGGTAGGGAGATCACTACCATAGAAGGACTCTCGTCAGACTCAAAACTCTCCCCGGTGCAAGAGGCGTTCAAGGATAATTTCGCTCTGCAGTGTGGGTTCTGCACCGCAGGAATGATAGTTCAGGCCACGTTCCTTCTCTCCCAGAAGAAGGATATGACTGAGGAAGAAATTAGAGACTCGATCCACGGTAACATCTGTAGATGTACAGGTTACCAAAACATAGTTAACGCCATAATGGATGCTTCTAGGAGGATGAAAGCATGAGTTACTCGGGTAAGTCAGTAAAGAGACTATACGACGACAAGTTCGTGACAGGGAGAAGTACATACGTAGACGACCTAAAGATAAACGCCCTTTACGCTGCTTTCGTGAGGAGCAACTACGCCCACGCAGTGATAAAGAGAGTTCACAAGGAAGACGCACTGAAGATGAGCGGCGTAGTGACAGTATACACGGGCGAGGAGTTAAACAGGGTGATAAAGGAAGGAATAGGGCCGTGGACTACCTACATCGACCCTAGACCCTGGAAGATACCCAAGTGGAGGTTCGCACAGGGAGAGGTTAAGTATGCAGGAGAACCGGTTGCCGTTGTTTTAGCCACTGACAAGTATAGGGCGAGGGACGCGGCAGAGGCTATCACGGTAGACTATGAACCTGTGGATGCTGTAGTTTCCATGGAGGAGGCGAAGAAGGACAAAGTGCTGGTCCATAAGGAACTGGGCACAAACTACGGCTATAAGAACGACTTCGTGGCAGGAAATCCAGAGAAGGCTTTGGAGAGTGCGGACCACAGGAAGAAGGTAGAAATTGGGAACAGGAGACTCATTCCATCCCCCATGGAACCAAGAGGGATAGTGGCTAGCTATGATGGGTCTAACCTTTCCGTGTGGTACTCTACACAGATACCTCACTTCGCGAGGGCTGAATTCAGTAGAATCTTCGGGATACCACAGAGCAGAATAAGGGTTGTAATGCCTGACGTGGGAGGAGGGTTCGGGAGCAAGGCACACATTATACCGGAGGAACTTGCCGTTATAGCTTCCTCAATGATGTTAGGTAAACCCGTAAGGTGGACAGCCACCAGGACAGAGGAGATGATGGCCACGAACTCTAGGCACAACGTCTTCAGGGGTGAGATAGGATTCAACAACGACGGTACACTTGTGGCCATAAACGGCACTCTAGAGGTAGAGTTGGGGGCCTATCTCACATACACTGAAGGGATACAACCAACGATCATTCCGCTGATGATCCCAGGTCCCTATAGGGTCAGAGATCTGAAGATAGAGAGCAGGGCCATCTACACCAATACTATTCCCATTACCATGTATAGGGGAGCTAGCAGGCCAGAGGCTACCTTTATTATCGAGAGACTCATGAGCACTGTAGCCGACGAGTTGAAGCTGGATGACGTCACTGTCAGAGAGAGGAATCTTGTCAGAGAGGATCAGATGCCCTATACTAATCCCTTCGGACTGAAATACGATACTGGGGATTACCTTACGCTTCTGAGGGAAGGAGTGAAGATCCTAGAGTACAACTCCATGAAGGAGTGGGCTAGGAAGGAGAGAGAGAAGGGGAAAAGAGTTGGAGTGGGACTAGCGTACTACCTTGAAATATGTGGCTTCGGGCCCTGGGAGTACGCAGAGACCAGAGTCACGGAGGATGGAGGTGTGATAGTAGCCATAGGTGGTACTCCTCACGGGCAGGGAACCGAGACTGCAATCGCTCAACTTGTAGCAGACGAGCTTCAAGTGCCAATAGAGAGAGTGAAGGTGATCTGGGGAGACAGTGATGCTATACCTGCGGGAACTGGGACTTATGGTTCCAGGACTGTGTCCATAGCAGGTAGTGCGGCCGTCACAGCGAGCAGACAGGTTCTGGAGAAGATGAGGAGAGTTGCAGCTAGGGCGATGAAGGCAGACGTGGAGGAGATAGAGTACAAGAACGGAGAGTTCGTCCACAAGAGAGAGGGTAAAAAGATGAGGTGGGAAGAAGTCTCCAGGCTGGGTTATAGCGGTAAGGAACCGGGACTTTCAGCTAGCGTCACACTGGAGGGTGACGTTACGTTCCCGTATGGCGTACACATGGCTATAGTAGAGGTGGATGAGTACGGGATGGCTAGGGTCAAGGAATACAGGGCATACGACGATATTGGGAGAGTTATTAATCCAGCGCTAGCTGAGGGTCAGATTCACGGAGGAGGTACTCAGGCTGTTGGTCAGTCCCTATACGAGCTCGCTGTGATAAACGAGAACGGACAGCTAGCTGTTACTTACGCTGACTATTACGTCCCCACAGCTGTCGAGTCTCCCAAGTTCAAGAGTTACTTCGCAGAGAAGTATCATCCGTCCCCCTATCTCACTAAGACTAAGGGCGTTGGAGAGGCTGCACTCATTGTAGGTCCGGCAGCGATAGTTAGGGCGTTAGAGGACGCAACTGGTGGAAAGTTCGACTTCACACCAGTCATTCCTGAGGAGATATTGAAGAAGATGAAATAATACCACATTAGTCTTTTTCTCTTTTCTTCAGCAGTTATGGGATTTCTAGTTAGGTGTAGTCTTGAAGTCAAGGCAAAATCTAATAACTGCTGTTTTCTTTTTCAATTTCCTCCTCTTTCAAGGCACTATAACTATCGAGTCAAACATTGAACTTAAGGTTTTTGTTGAACTCTATTCAGAGGACGGTCATACGGTGGGAGGATTCCCTAAGTCTTAATTCGGGGTCGATCAAGGCGGTACGTATTATGTTCGCTATAACTGTGCATATCTCTTGTAGTATCGGGAAACGGTTAATGCTCAAATTCGTGAGCAGCCCGTCTTCCTGCGTCTATATAGTCAGTTACATATAAAGGTACCTAAAAGTGTATGAATGTATTGCTATTTAAGTACTTTACATCGAAGATAGCAAAATTTATAAGATTAAACCTGCTTAGTTATCTTGTGATACCATGAAAATCTTAAAGGTCTGTTCTTGTGGGTTTCTCTCGTTCATGGGGGTTCTAGTGATGCTTTTGGGAATAACAGGGGAGCTAAGCTACTTCAAATATTCTCCAGATGTCCCATTCTACCTGGGCGTACTTCTCCTAACTCTAGCCTCGATCATTGGCTTCTCCATGAAATCTCCCGATGAGTCTCAAGAACCTTGGCCTTAAACCCAGTTTAAATTAGAATAGCTCTTAAATGGTATGAAGAATCGACTCGAAACTTTTTTATATTGTGACTCTCCTATACCTATAGGGACCATGAAGAGCCTTAAAGGAACCAAAACCGAACAAAACTTCAAACACGGATTCCAAGGGGAATCCATGGCCAACAGGAGGTACCTATACTTTGCAAAGAGAGCCGACGAAGAAGGCTATCCAGAGCTTGCTGGGTTGTTGAGAAGTATAGCTGAGGGAGAGACCGCGCACGCCTTCGGTCATCTGGATTTCATCAGACAGGGAGGCTCGGTGGATCCTGCTACGGATAAACCCATAAAGACCATTGAGGAGATGTTGGAGTCTGCCATAGCTGGAGAGACCTACGAGTGGACTCAAATGTACCCAGGCTTCGCCAAGACGGCCAGGGAAGAGGGCTTCGATGAGGCCGCTGAGTGGTTTGAAACCCTAGCGAGGGCAGAGAAAAGCCACGCCGAGAAGTTCACTCAAGCCCTGAAGATGCTTAAAGGGGAAAAATAAAGTTGTACACCCTCAACAAAGATAACCCATCTTTTTTTGATACCAAGAAATTACAGTCAGAATTCGTAAGGCAAGCCACTGTGTGTCACGGATGTAGGCTTTGTTTCAATTACTGTCCAGCCTTTCCCAAAATGTTTCAGTACACAGATAAGAAGGGACCGTCCAATCTAACCTTAGAAGATCTCTTTGACGTTGCAACTGACTGTTTCCATTGTAACATGTGCTTTGTGAACTGCCCCTATACTCCCCCACATGAGTTCAACATGGACTTTCCACACCTCATGAGCTGGGCCTGGTTATACTATAAGACCAAAACTGGAGTTTCCCTGAAAGACAGGCTCTTCGAGATGTTGGATACAGCCAACTTGGTCAGGCCTCTGGCTAAGAAGTTCTTGGAGGGTGGGAAGGAATTCATGGGTATAAGCCCTGAAGCACCATCCCTAAGGCTTGCAGACAAGGGATTCATCTCCAGAGTTAAACCTAAGAGGGTTGAGAAACCCGTAGCAAAGGTGGTTCTCTTCCACACCTGCTTGGTAGAGAACTTTTACCCTGAGATAGGTGAGGACCTCGTTGATGTGTATAACTCGCTGGGTATAGAGGTAGTTACAGAGAACTTCAGTTGTTGCGGTGCCCCCATGTTGGACGTAGGCGACGCTGAGAGACTTAAGAAGAACGCTGAGAGGAACCACAGGTTGATATCAGACTACGTTAAGAGAGGATACGACGTGGTCTCTCCCATACCCACTTGTACCCTGATGTTGACTAAGGAGTACCAATACGTTCTCGACACCCAACCTATCAAGGTCTATGACGCCATGGAGTACTTGATGAAACTAAAGAAGGAAGGAAAAGTGGACTGGAAAGGTGAGTTGCCCAAGTCTGTGCTCTATCATTCTCCTTGTCACCTGAAATTCCTCAAGGTTGGTATCCCAGGCGTTCAGGCCATGAGAAGCCTGAAGATGAGAGTGGAGATGGCGGATAAGGGTTGTTCTGGAATAGACGGCGGGTGGGGACTGAGGAACTACAATAAAGCTAAGGTCGTTGGGGCAAAGATGATGGATGCTTTCGCTCACAGCGAGGCGGAGATCTTCGCTACCGAGTGCCCTCTGGCTGGGCTTCAAATAGAGAAGGCCTCAGGTAAGAGGGCAGTGCACCCCATTACGTTGCTAAAGGAGGCGATAAAGAGTGATAAGAGTGGATGATGTCCTTCCTTGGCAGGAATACGAAAAGGTCAGACAGGATAGGATTAGGAGATCGGCCCAACTGAAGAAGACCAGGAGGATCGAACTGGGAGACCGTATGTCCATCCTGTTCGAAAATAGGGAAACTGTACTTCAACAGATTCAAGAGATGGTATACCTGGACAAGCTGAGTAAGCCTGAGGAAATAAGAAGGGAAATACAGATATACAGTTCCTTGCTTCCGTGTGGAGGAAAGGTAAAGGCGTCTCTATACATTTACGCTGAAAACGAGGAGGATTTAAAGAACATCTTCAAGACGCTCCCAAAGATATACGACAGTATATACCTAAAGGTAGGAAACAAGCTAGTGCACGGAGAGCCTGAGGCCGGAAGGGAACAGGGTGAGGCCTTCAGCACCGTTCAGTATCTGACCTTTGACCTTGAAGGAAACAGGGACACGAACATGGAGGTCATTGTACTCCACGAAAATTACAGATTCACCGCGAAGATCCCCTCGGAGCTGGCACAAAAGCTCATACAGGAAGCGTACCAGGAGTGTCCCAAATTATCATGAGATATCTCTTGTTTTTCTAGATTTCTTTAAATCCAACTACTTGAAGTTTATAAGTAAATCCTAAAGTTTAAGCCTATGAGACAACACAGGGCGACGTTGGCGTACGCACTGGCTACGTACTCCTTCTTACTTCCGGTCTTCGCGTTTAAGGAGTTGGAGTATGCCGAGTGGGCGGTGTTCTTCCTTACCTCCCTACTCTTTGTGGGCAGACTATTTGGCTCACTTGAAACCAGGAGGTTGGTATCGAAGCTGGGAACCGTCTGGACTTACAGGGTATCTCTAGCAGGACTTGCAGGTTCGTCAATAATCTCCTCGAGTTTCACCCAATTTGGAGAGCAACTGGCCATTAGACTCTTAGTGGGATCTCTTCGGGATAATGACCTCCTTGGCAGTCTATGAGGCCGTGGAAGGGAGATCTCAGAAGGGAGGGTGGTGTTCAGCGGGTGGGCCTTGGGATGGAGCTTGGCCGGGACCACGTACTTACTGGCAGGCTCTTGGAGTGCAACTATGTTGATCGGAGGACTCGTTATCCTTTCACTTCCGCTGTTCCGTGGCGAGAACAGGGAGTTGGAAGTAATACAGGTTACCAGTGTTAGTAGTAAAGGGATCTTAGTCTTTTTGCTCTCATTCGTACCGTCGTTCACGCTCTCCGTTGCACCGTATTTCCTAGAGATAAATGGACTTCCGTGGGTGTGGATCATCCCGTTTTACGCAATGGCCATAGCTTCATATTGACAAAAATTTCTTAAATACGTACCCTATAACTCCAAATAATATACTATTCATTATTAGAAACATAACATATGCCACTCCATAAAACTGACCAGTAGTGAATGGAGAGAACTGTACTAAAGGAGGAGAATAAACTGGATAACCTAAGACAAGCAAAACGGCTAATAACGTGTCTCCTATCATATAAAGTACGAAGATAGTAATCTTTTCTAAGATCCTCATTCTCTTCAGTCCTGCCCCTAAGAGGAAACCCCCCAGAAGCATTGCGGTGTAATCTGCGAGAGTCCAGGTTGGGTATAAGGCGGAGTAGACGAAGAGGACAGGAAGATGAAAGAGAACTGGAGGGATCAAACCCGTGTAAGCTATAGGTCTCCACACATTTCCTCTGAAACCGAAGTAACCTAGGATTGCCCCAGAGGTAAATAGCGAGTAGTGGGAGAGCATGAGTATGAGGGGATCTTTAGAAAGGAGTGAGAGGGCAATAGGGTTGACCATACCCGAGGCAAGAAAAATGGAAATCGTGTATGAAAAAAACCTTACCTTACTCTCCAGCAAAACGTTTCACCTTACATAAACTATGTAGTGGTAGAGTTGTACTGCAATCCCCCACAGGAAGAGTAGTATTCCTAAATCCATCCCTGCATAGGTTGCCTGCGGGCCTACGCTTGGCAACCTCCACATGATGGCGGTTTGGATCGCGGTAACTACGAGGATTACTGGGAGGGCGAATAGGGCTATCGTCTTTCTGAACCTCAACTCCGAAGCCGAAATCGTGCCTGAGGCCATGGTGGGTTTACCCTTAATGAACGCCCTGGCCATCCTGAACACCATGAAACCTGCCAGGACACCCAGAGGAACGGTGAACATCAGGTTGATCATAACTGGATGCATAAGTAAATCTCCGAAGCTGCCGGCAAATAGCAGAGAAACTACTGCTGTTCCCAAAATAGAGGTCGGCCCAATTTTTGGAACGGTCTCTTTGCTATTAAGAGACGGTAATGACTTTGTATCTTTTGATCTACCAGTCATTAATATTATTAAACCAACAATAACGGCAGGTACGCCTAGCACCTCGATCTGCTGAGAAGTGGGGGCAGGAACTCCCGGAGCTAAATAGCCCCACACACTAAGTTCAATGAGCGAGATCCAAGCTACAGTCATGACCCAGGTCCAGAACTTCCTGTTCTTGAGGAACATGTATTCGCTGTTCTCAAAGAAGGGCATGAGGATCACGACTAGTAGTACAATAGTTAGGATGGAAAGTGCTTGGGCCGGACTCATGGCCTGGCCGTTAGGCAACTCGAAGTCTACGAACTTGTACAGGAACAGGAAGAACCACGGGGGATAAGGCTGAGTGGACAGTGCGGCTGCTGTCCCAGGCTCTGGTGCTGGGTAAGGATTTATCACTATGGGTAGTCCGTTGATGTTGGCCAAGAGATCTGGCACAAAAAGTATTATGCCCCAGGTCATTAGGACTATTGAGGTCATATACACTACGTTCCTGGGCCACCATTCGTTGAATTTGGACCACTCTTCCTTGGTATAGAAGGAGGGAACTTTCGGCTTCTCCTTACTCGAGGGTGTCATCCCGTACCTCTCCGACATGAGGAAGTGAACCCCAAATAGTGCACCTATCAGGAACACCATGATGATGTGCCATCCGAGGAGTCTGTCGAAAAGCTCGGATCTAACCAGCGGATTGCTGGAGGTCGCGGCGTCTCCACCAGGACCGAAGAGCCAATTGGCTATCGTAGTGGCCCCAGGGAATCCGGTACCCACCAAGAGGCTCTCCCCTATATTAATTGCGTTAATTCCCAGGACATCACTTACTAGGCTGTACCCGAAGAATGAGGCACCCATAGTTAATGCAAGCAGAAGGACTCCAGTCACCCATTGAAGCTCCCTGGGTTTCTTGTAAGCACCTTTGTAGAAGTTCCTGAACATATGTATGTATGCAAGGATTATCATTATGTAGGCACCATAAAGGTGACTGAAGAGTATCACGGACCCGTAAGGAACAGAATTAATGATTGTTTGGGTCTGGGCGTATGGATTGGCAGGCATGTAATAGAGAAGCAAGAAGAGTCCCGTGATTACAGTGTAAATGAAGGCTCCTGTTACCATCGCACCTAACCAATAAGAAATGTTGTACATATAGTCTGGCGTCTTGAAGAATGGGGCCTCCGTCACTCCCACTCTGTCCAGAATTTGGTCTATGAGCCCCTTCCTCCTTCCTTCGTCCCTCTTCTCCTGTGCTGTCTCAGTCATTTAGTTCACCTCCTGTTTTCACACCTTTAGAAGGAGAAGCATTTAACGTGGCATTAAATTTAGGTTCGACTCCTTTTACTTCCTGACCACCTTCACCCAACATTACTCCGATACTGGGGCCTGACACTGAAACTCCTGCAGTTCTGGAGGTGGAGTACGTTAAGAACTCCACTAGGGCAGAACCTATGGCCATCACAATACCTGCTATTCCTACTTCTGCAAGCAGGGATATTGCTAAATTGTAAGGATATAACACCGTAGGGTAAGCTATGACTCTCCTTAGCATGCCCATGTAACCTTCCACGCTCATGAGATACCCAACTGTAGCGAAAGGTATGGTCCATAGTAGGATACCGGCGTTTATCATCATCGAAGTCTGCTTACTATAGTCGAAACCTGGCCTCACAGTTCTCAAGAGATCCAAGAACACTGCAGTGAATCCCATTAATATCAAGGTCCAAATGACCAGGTGGAAGTGGCCCACCACGTAGTAGGTATTGTGCACTATGGGATTAATGGGGAACATGGGTAGAGGAACCGCCTGAACTCCACCTAAAATGAAACCCACAAGGGCCATGAGTGTGGCCATCCCTACAGGATCCCGGAAGTTATACCCCTTGCTCAGAAGAACCGTGAGTCCCAAGTTGAGAACTGTTAGACCTGAACCCGAAGCTAGAATCAACGTTGACAGATTTATCCAGAGCCTTACTGCAACTGGTATTGGAAAGGTTTGAATGTGATGTACCCATATCAACATAGAGCCAATGGCGAGGAGGTATATGTTCCACCTGGCCCACTTCTCACTGAACAGTTCCCTACCTGCAAACTTAGGAACATAGTAGTAGAGCGCCCCAAAGAGCGGGAAAGGTACATAGTACACCACTGGGTGACCGTAGAACCAAAAGAGAACCAGCCAAAGGAGCGTATTGACAGGAACCGAAGCCAAGAAGTATAAGGAGTACCAAAGCTCTGCTGCAGTGAGGGCCGGAAGAGTCAAGGCTATTATTACAGCAAAAGCCACACCGTACGCAGCGAATATACCCAACTTCTGACCTCTGGGTTTCGTGGCGTATGCGTCACCGACAAGCACTATAGTAGCGATAGTTTGGGCCATGGAATTTAAGGCTAATGCGAGGTAAGCTATGCCTATCATTGCTCCTCTATACAGCAGGAAGGCGTGGAAATTCGAGTTGTCCTCTATTGCAAGGGGAGGGTACATGTACCACCCCATGTCTGGCCCGCCCAGGAGGGCGAATAAGAGCCCCAGGTTACTGATCCAAAACAGGGCAGACATCAGTCTTGTCCTTCTAATGGAGAGACCATTCTTATACATGGAGTACGCTATTACCGCTATGGCAGCATTCGGTACTAGGCCCAACATGGCAGACCAACCGTGGAGGGTTAAGAACGAGTAATAGGTTACACCAACCTGAGGGCTGTTTGCTGGATAGGTAAGGTAGGTTCTCAGATTCATCGCAGCCATCCCAACTACAACAAGCCAAGCTAAAGATCCCGCAAAGTATTGCCAGATAACTCCAGTAGTATTGGATGGAGAAAGTATTGCCTTAACGTTCTTCCAGGAGAAAAATGACAAGTAGCTTGTTACTTTGCTCAAAACAGTCCTAACGTTTACGCTCATCTCAAACCACCTCCAAGGTCCCGGTCATATACGAGAAACCGTAACCTGCATATTCAGGTTCACTCCACGTATAGTTACCAGGTTGGCTGGGAGTGACGAAGTATACATAACTGGGTTCTCCTGGTATTGCGTTCACGTCGACCACACCGTCGGGCAATCTCATGAAGAATCCGGTTATGACCTGTGGTGAATTCAAAATGATTACGACTGGTTGGTTAGGTTGTACCACTATCAAATTGGGTTGGAAGACATCTGAGAAGGTGCTGTTTTGGTAAGCGGTCATGTTGACAACGAGAACACCGTTTATTACCTCAGAAGTCCCGTTGGCAGGGGGATGTCTTTGAAAGTTAATCACTGCCTGTTGAGCGAATGGAGGAAGGCCTGAGAACAAGGGAAGTCCGTACCTTATACTGGTACTGGAACCGTTAGTCACCTGGACGACGGACCAAGAGAAGAACACCGCAACCATTATTAGCATTATTACGAACCAGGCTAACTCCGCGTTATGGAGAAACTTTTCCTTGAGGTCTCCCAACCTTTAACACCCTTTTATCATTCTAAAATGTAGAGGGACCCCCTTTTTAACTTTTCTATTTTAACTTAATTTAAGTTTAACTTGTTCACCTTTTTTGCCTATAAAAATAAGTTTAACTAAAACGTAAATATATTAAACATGGATCAAGATATAGTTGAGCTTATTAACTTTTTTTATTTAAAATTTAAACTTCTGAAGAACACTGTTATATCTGATAAGATCTATTATAACAAAATATTTAAACCTTCTTTGGCGTCTTAGTAGTATACGTGGGATTATGGGAAGGCACTTCGCCCTCAAGAGAGATGACTTAATCTTCGCTTTTCGCCTTCTAGGAAAGATGAGGGACCCCAAGACCAAGTTCAATGAAAGGAAGTTCGCCGAGAAGGGTAGAGACTACCTTTACAATTACGCAGAACAGAACGCCGGCCCCTTGAATCCTGGGAGGAGGATGTTTCTGAAGGGGGTTCTCATAGGAATAGGTGCTCTTGCCGTCGCCAGTGCAGTCCCCGTGGTCTCTTATCTTAACCAGCCCCCGGTGTATCTCAAGAACTTTCCTTGGATAATTATAGTTGATTCTGATGGAAATCCTGTGGAAGCTTCAAAACTTCCTGTAAATGATCCATCAATTTTACTATTTCAATACCCAATGGAAGGTGACATAACCTTCCTTCTAAATCTGGGCGACTCGAACGATAGACCAATAGCCATCCCACCAACTCAAGTAGTAATCCCTGAGGACGGGAGCACCTACACTTTCCCTGGAGGCGTAGGCCCAAATAAGTCCATTGTGGCTTATAGCGCCATATGTCAGCACTTAGGCTGTCAACCTCCAGAAATCCACTTCTATCCACCTAAATACTTGGCTCCAGGTGGACAAGTACCCAACTTCCTTCCAACAGTTGCCTATCAGGCTGCTGTGAGTGCTGGGGCTAGCTCAGTCATACACTGCGATTGTCACGGTTCGACCTACGATCCCACTAAGGGAGCCGCCGTGCTTACAGGTCCTACCCTAAGGCCCTTACCTTACGTTGAACTCTATTGGGATTCCAATACTGATTATCTATATGCTGTGGGCATGAACCTCAAGGCCCCTGTGATCATAGGTCAGCCGTCAGATCTTGCCAGCTTTGCTTATCTTTCGTCCTTCAATCCGCAGACCGGTTGTCCCAAGATGTTGTTGAGCAAAGGTCAGACTCCAACACAATGCTACTCAAGGCTTAATAATGAGGGAGATACCTTCAATTCATGAGGTGTCACAGATGACTAAATTAGGAATAATGATTCTTTCCCTCATATTCGGAGGGACTGCAGGGATAGCCATTTTCATTGCGGTGAACATGTTATGGAACTCGTCACCGATAAGGTGAGTGGAAGTGAACGACAGAGCAATAGTCCTAATAACTGCAGTGGGTGCTATATTCTTCTTAGTACTTTCAATCCCGCTGAACATATTCTCTGGGCTGCAACTGGGCGTGGGCAATGCCACTGAACTAGCTGTGGCCCTATACATCATCCTTACCTCGGCCGTGTTCGTAATAGTGTTCAGAAAGTTCAGGGGATAAAGAGCTTATAAACCGATAAATAAAAAGTTTTTTATATAGTATCAAGTTAGATATTACTGGTCAAGATGAAGCTGGGGGAAACAGTCTACAGATTCATGGATCTGGTGGCAAAAAACAACTATGTCACTGGACTCTCAATTCTACAGCTTCTAACCCTAACTGCGCTCTATTCTGCTGGGATGGCCATACCTATTTTTAACCTGGGTTTACAGGGATCAGCAATAACTGCTCACATCTACGGAGCCATAACTGTGGCAGTCCTGAGTCTCCTGATCCTTGCCGCATCGTGGAGGACTAGTGACCTAAGGCTCAGGGTCTTAGCCCTCTTCAACTTCCTGTTCGTATTGATGGCAGCGTTTGAAGGCCTCTTCTACTTCGGCGGCTTCGTTGATCCGTCTTACGCTTTAGGCATGGGAATAGGGTTCATCGGTGCTCTCTTTAGCAATTCGGCCTTGCTATTCTATAGTATCTCGCATTGAAATTATGCATAAAATTTTTTAAAACCATTTTTGATAATGTTATGGGTTAGTCATGTCTATAATTAGCGTAGGACCTAAGTCTAAGGTTACAACATCACTTGCTATGGCCGAGACTGTGTTTTTAACAGGTGCGTTCATAGCAGGACTGGCAACACTGCTCTACGATAAGTTCCCTCTCCAGCAGAGTTGGCAGTCCTTCATCCTATCGCTTCACATAAGCTTCGCCATGCTCACAGCTTTCTTCGGAGTGGCTCTTTATACGGCAACATCTAGGGAGAGAAGGAGAGGTCTCGCCCTATTGGGTATGGCTAACGCCATTTTCATAGGGATAGCAGCTGCTGGAGGTCTTCTCTTCTATAGTACTCTTGACTACGTTTATTCGTACGTTATGGCGCTGGCTTTCGTGGGGGCATACGTAACTGCAGTATCATGCATATTTTACTAGTTAAGTTATATCAACTATTTTTTGGAATTAATGTAAGAAGCGTAGTTTAACTCCGATAAATAAAGAAAGAAAATTTTAAAAGATTTTCTGCAGAAGATGACAAGAGAACATGGAATTTAATAAAGTTCCAGGACTGAAGGCGGTGTACTCGGTGAAGGGAGATGACTTAGTGAAGGTTTATGGCGAAGAGATTAACCTAGACACTAAGAAGCTGGTCTCCTTCCTCAAGGAGAACGCTAAGATAGGAGAGGAGGAAGCGAGGAAACTAGACATGGGCACTCTCTTAGGGTTCGCAATGATCCTGGATAATCTGGGGGTAGCCTACATGGGGGGTTACGTAATGTTCGTTGATGCGGTGAAGACTAATTGGAACACTGTCTTAGATGCCTTCAAGGAGGTGTTGGTTAAATGAAGATCAGGGGTTACATAGGACACGTTAGAGTAGACGATAATTGGAGGGTTGTGGAAAAGGTTAACGTTCCTGACCAATTGGCAGAGATACTGAAGTTTAACGTAGAGAAGGGTAATCAGGAGGCTAAAGAGCTAGGATTCTCCAAACTTAACGGGTTTGCCATGATGGGATCAGTTAAAAGTCTCACCTTTATGAAAAATGAGGCTATTATGGTTGAGACTGAGAAGGCGGATTGGCAGGAACTCTTCGTCCACTATGTATATATGAAAGGCTGGTTGGCCCTAGGGATAACGCTCGTTATACTATCAATGATACTCTACTATATGGCCTTGTTCACATCTTATCTGGATTACTTCGCTAATCTTCCAAGGTTGTTTCTTCCAACCATCCTCCTGATCGTAGGCTTAATCATGATACCTTCGTCAAAGACCAAGTTTTCCTATAGGCTATGAGATTTTTTACTCTAATCAACTTATTAGACCTCCTCCTCTCCCTCGCCGAGTCCGTCCCCACCCGTGGCTC
>Ga0208151_100530_pt1 | contig 15383 bp, 11 predicted proteins | sample ECH_Bhost_MetaG_FD_187130 | JGI IMG/M metagenome (GOLD analysis project Ga0208151, IMG submission 187130) | Hot spring microbial mat communities from Yellowstone National Park, Wyoming, USA - ECH_B host_MetaG (SPAdes) (version 2) | ecosystem: Environmental > Aquatic > Thermal springs > Hot... | reverse complement strand
TTTATAAAATTTTATAATCTATGTTTAATTTTTTACTTTGAGAGAATTAGGAAAAAGATTAAAAAAATCAACAGTTTATAATTATTAAATGTTATTATTTAAACTGTAAAGAGATTAAATAAAGCAGCAAATACTGTCATTTTTTCAAAATCTATTGTATATGAGAACTTAGGAGTTAACCAAACTGTTGGTTTAAAAACTATAGGAAAACTTCCTTTATTAGAATTATTATACCAACCTTTGTATATTGATAACGCATTTCTATAACAATCTTAAGCAATTTTCGAAGGAAGATTGAACCTCTTAAGAATAGTATAAAACACTTAATGCCTATAATGTTTCCTTTATTTGGATTAATTCTTTTCTCTTTCAACCAATACAAAACATATCTTAAAGCTTCTAAATAGTTTTTGGAAAAGACTAGGAGGGTTTCTGATATTGCGATATTCATCGAAACAGTTGCTCTTATCGCATTATTCCTCCTAGTCATTGATTAATTTTAGAAAATAATTATTTAAGTCTATTCATCCCCGCTCTTAAGGGCGAGGCTTTCAATTGATATAAAGTAATTAAATTAATTAATGAAATATTATCTTAACTAAGAAATAGCTCAAACCGTTTTTGGACATGATCAACTAAATCGATTATTTGATAACCATATTTCAACATTTTTTTCTTGAAAATCTAATATATATTAGATTTTTACAATAAGAATATATGTAAAAAATATGTCAAAAGAAATTACTTTTACTGAACCTGTGGTTGGCATACCTTCTACTATGATGGATGACTACCAATTAAATCTGCACAACATAATTTCTTATGCTGCTAAAATACATAAAAATCAAAAAATCATATCAAGGAAATCAGACGACATGATATTTGAATATACCTATAAAGAATGTTATGAAAGAATACTAAAGATCGCAAATTCACTTATTCATGATCTAGGTATTTTACCTGGTGACAGGGTTGCCGTACTGAGTTGGAACACTTATAGGTATTTTGAATTATATTACGCTATACCTGGAATAGGAGCTGTTTTACATCAGTTAAATATCAGACTTTCTCCTTCGGAACTTGTATATATTATAAATCATGCAGAAGACAAGGTTTTATTTGTTGACGAAACGCTAATTCCATTGGCTGAACAAATTGCTTCCCAAATCAAAGTAAAAGCTTATGTTATAATGAGCGATGAAAAAGTATCAACTAAGCTCTATCCGGTTTATTACTATGAAGATTTAGTAGCTTCAGCTTCTATTATTGAATTGCCTGTTGTTGATGAAAAGTCTGCGGCTGTTATGTGTTACACTACAGGAACCACCGGAATGCCCAAAGGTGTTCTTGCTTCTCATAGGGCATTATTTCTTCATGCATTCGATTGGGCTTTAGCTACCCATATAACATCTAAAGATGTTATATTACTCATAGGTCCTATGTTTCATGTTCATAGTTGGATGTATCCATTTTCAGGCCCTTTAGTTGGAGCAAAGTTAGTTTTACCTGGTCCTAATCCCAAGCCAGAACACCTATTAAAACTGATATTGGATCACAGAATTACATTAACTTATGGAGTGCCTACTGTTTGGCAAATGCTTCTGAATTACCTAAATACATTAGGTAAAAAACTAGACTTAAGTTTTTTAAGAGGGATAACTGGAGGAAGCGAACCTCCGATGAGCTTATTGAAGGAATACAAAGAGAAATACGGTGTTGAAATTGATCATGCATGGGGTATGACAGAACAAAATGGAGTTGCAACATTGTCATTGTTCAAGGAGTATTTAAATCTATCTGAAGAAGAAAGATGGAAAATAAGATCGAAACAAGGTATACCAATTAGCCCTTTGTTTGAAGCTAAAGTTGTAAACGAGGAATTTAATGAGCTTCCTTGGGATTCTAAATCTGTTGGGGAATTAGTTATACGTGGCCCCTATGTCACAAAAGAATATTATAAAGATCCAAAGAAAACAGAAGAAGCTATAAGGAATGGTTGGTTTAGAACAGGCGACGCTGTTGTAATTGATGAAGAAGGTTATATAAAAATTGTTGATAGATTTAAAGATTTAATTAAAAGTGGTGGCGAATGGGTTTCTTCGGTTGACTTGGAAAATACAGTTATGGAATATTATAAGGTCAGCGAGGCTGCTGCCATAGCAGCGTATCACCCTGTTTGGCAAGAAAGACCAGTAGTATTTGTTGTAGTAAAGCCTGAATATAAGGGAAAGATTACTGAACAAGAAATAATTGATTTCCTAAAGTCTACTGGTAAATTTGCGAAATGGCAATTACCCGATCGTATAGTTTTTGTAGAAGAAATTCCTAAAACAAGCGTTGGTAAATTTGATAAAAAAGTTTTAAGGGAGAAATATAAAAATGCATTGAGCAACAAATAATATATAAGAAATTAAAAGGGTATCTTATAATAACTGACCATAAATTGTATTGTTTACAAGTGCATGTTTAAGCCAAATCTTGTTCAAATTTTATAATTGATTAAGAAATAACTGATGTGATTTAAACAATATACGATAGCAATGAGAAATTTACTTTGGAATTAAGTTAAGTTAGACTGAAGATATCATATATAAGCTTATCTATTTCATATAAAATAGATAAATTTATATATTTCTGCTGGATTACTTCATATATGACTGAAAAAATACAAAAAAATCTAGGCTTCATAACAGCGGCTTCAAGTATAGGAATGATTGTTGAGGTTTATGATTTCTTGGTCTATGCATATGTTGCAAGCATTATTGGACGGTTACTCTTTCCTCCAACGGTAAATCCTTTAGTTGCAACTTTAAATGCATTATTAGTCTTTGGAGTAGGATTTGCAATGAGACCTGTAGGCGCTTTTATATTCGCTCACATAGCAGATAAAATAGGAAGAAAAATCTCTTTTATTCTCACTTTGTTATTGATGGGCATTGCATCACTTGGAATAGGTTTATTACCTACATATTCCCAAATTGGTATATTAGCAACAATCTTGTTAGTGTTATTTAGAATGTTGCAAGGCATATCTTTGGGCGGAGAATTTGGTTCTGCAACTGTGTTTTTACAAGAGCATGTGCCTGCAGAACGTAGAGGTCTTTATAATGCTATACTTCAAATTGGATGGGCTATTGGACCTTTAATAGCAGTTATTACTTTATACATAAATTCAGTTGTACTAGGTCCTACAGCTTTAGTTAGTTATGGATGGAGATATCCTTTCTTTATAGCAGCGGCCTTAGTATTAATAGGTTTAATTATGAGATTTTTTGTATCAGAAACACCAATATTTAGAGAATATAGCAAGAAAGGAGAGATCTTAGATGCTCCTATTGTTGTTGCTTTCAGAAAAGTTTGGAAAGAAATGTTACTAACACTAGTAGTTATGGCAGGCCAAGCATATGTCTACTACGGAGCTTTTGTAACTTCGTTCTCAACATTCTGGACAACCGCCTTAAAAATTCCTATAGCAACAGCTTCGCTTTCTTTTATGATTATATATATAATAAGCGCTATAATTATGCCCATCTCAGGCTACTTTGTAGATAAATATGGAAGAAGACCTTTTATAAGATGGGGTTACCTTCTATTTGCAATCTTGCTATTACCATTATATTCAGTTTTTACAATAACAAAAGACATATTTACCTTAACAATAATTACTCTAATACCAGCAGTAATTTCGCTAATTACATATACTAGTGTAAGTTTAACTTTTGCTGAGCTTATGCCTGCTAATGTTAGAGTATCGGCATTCAATATTGCTTACCAAATAGGTGTAGGCATTGTAGGAGGATTTATACCATATATAAGTACAGCTATTTTAGCATTAACAAACAGTATATTGTGGTCTGTTTCTTATTTGGCGGTAGCATCACTCATAGCTTCTCTAGTTGGCTGGATTTGGTTGCCAGAAACTAAAGGATGGGATTATTCCAGAACAATTGCTAGAATAATTAACAAATAATCTTTCAAATTTTTTATTTTTATTATGATAATTATTTTACTCTATTTCAATTTATTAGCAAAATTCTATAGCTCATAGGGAATTCAGGTATCAGTGCAATTGTAATTATCATATTTTAAAAATTTCCTTAAGATTAAGAGTCTAGCCATTTAGAAGAGATGAATAAATTTAAATAATTATTCTATGTTTTAAGATATTCGGCGAAGCTCCTCCTAGGCTCGATTGAAAGCATTATAGGACTTAAGGAGAACATTAAGAATTATTTTTAATGAAGGATTCTCTTTAGAATCCAGATTTTGAGGTGACTACTCTTTATATGAAGGTATATTTAAATCAGATTAATTTCAATACTTCAAAATACAGAGTAAGCTAATTATTAATAAATTTCGTTGTCGGCCCATTAAGTCGAGGAGTTATTCTGTTTTAGGTACACCTTCTTTCATCTTTTTTACTTCTTCCATCAATATTGGAACACCCATTGTGCATGTATGAATGCCTAAGACACTTACCAATTCAAATACTTCCATTACTTCTTCCACCGTGGCTCCATACTTCAATGCGTTTTTTATATGTTGTCTTAGTCCAGGGGCATAAAGATGAGTAGTTGATGCATCTATTGCGATATATATTAGCTCTTTTATTTTAGGAGGCAAAACGCCTTTTTTCCAAGGAACAGCAGAGAAATTTAGGTATGCTTCAAAGAAATCCGGATCGAGCTTTAATATTTCACCCCATAGTTCATCTGACCAATATCCCCTTTCTTTAATAAAGCGTTCTTTCAATGCCTTTCTTCTTTCATCCAATTCTTCTCTTTGAACACTCATAATATTTCTATTGCAAGAATGTATTTATTTTTTACTAATTTATTTATCAAGTTTGTTTTCTAATTCCATATTATAAGCATTTAAACAATTGCTTAAAAATAAAGCATTCTGAAACCTCCTATACTATGGATTTTTAGTCATGAATAGCAAGGTATTTCTCAAATACTATAACCTTAATTCGAAAAATGTAATGAAAGAATTTAAAATTGGATTGTTTTATGTATGGTATGGAATATCCTAAATTAAAAACAACAATAGAAAATAAAATATTAACGATATTTCTTCAAGATGAGAAAACAAGAAATGCTTTATCTTTAGAAGTTCTACAAGAACTGTCTTCAATTTTAAACGAGGCAAGCGAGAATAAAGAAATAGGGTGTATAATATTGGCAAGCGCACTTGATAATGTATTTTGTGCAGGAGGAAACATTAAAGATTTTTATAAATTTTCGATACTCGAAATGCGAAATTTTCAAGAAGCTTTAGAAAGATTAGAAAACAGTATAGAATATAATAAGAAGCCGGTCATAGCAGCTGTGAATGGTTATGCCTTAGGTGGAGGAAATGAAATTTGTTTATGTTGCGATTTCGTAATAGCTTCTGAAAAAGCGAAATTTGGGCAACCTGAAATAAATCTTGGAATATTACCAGGTATGGGAGGAGTACAAAGACTTATAAGACACATTGGTTTCTTAAAAGCAAAAGAGCTCATAATGACTGGAAGGATAATTGATGCATATGAAGCTGAAAAGATCGGCATAGTTAATAGAGTTGTACCTCATGAAAAGTTAATGGAAGAAGCCAAAAAGTTGGCTAGTGAATTAATAGAAAAACCAAAATTGGCTTTATGGATGGCTAAGAATCAAATAAACACAGCTAGAGAAGCAGATCTCAAAACTGCTTTATTACTTGAAAAGGTTATTGTTAATTTACTCTTTGGTACACCTGATAAAGAAGAAGGAATGAAAGCGTTTATAGAAAAAAGAAAGCCTAAATTTTCATAGTATGATAAAAATTAAAGATTTAATAACTAAAGATGAAGCAAAAGCTTTATTAGAAAAGATGATTTTATGCAGAGAATTTGAAAATACTGTAGCTAAATTATTTAAAGAAGGAGCCATATTCGGCTGGACTCACTTAGGTATAGGTCATGAAGCTGTAGCCGTAGGCGCGATCTCTGCGATAAATCAGGATGATTTCATAGTAATTACATATAGAGGACACATCCATACATTAGCTAAAGGATCCGATACTAAAAGAGTATTAGCAGAAATTCTATGTAAAAAAACAGGAATAAATGGAGGATTTGGAGGTTCGCTTCATTTACATGATATGACAGTATATAACTTCGGAAGTAGCGCCATTGTTGGTGGAGGTGCTCCAATAGCAGTAGGTATAGCATATTACTTGAAATATTTCGATAAGAAAAAAAGAATATGCATAAATTTTTTGGGCGACGGAGCTTTAGCTACGGGGATCTTCCATGAAGCAATGAACCTTGCTGCACTATGGAAATTACCTGTAATATTCATTTGTGAGAATAATCAATATGCTGAAATGACACCTATAATTACGCATCACCCTGTTACTGATTTATCTTTGCGTGCAGTACCTTTTGGCATTCCGAGCGAAACAATTGATGGTATGGATGTGGTCGAAGTTAGAGAAGTAGTTAAAAAAGCAGTGAAGCATGCAAGAGAAGATAAAGGTCCTTATCTAATAATTGCAAATACTTATAGATTTGTAGGGCATTATGAAGGGGATCCACAATACTATAGAAGTAAAGAAGAAATTGAAAAATGGAAAGCAAAGGATCCGATTGATTTATTCGTTAATCGGCTCATTGAAGAAGGTTATTTGAGTATTGAAGAATTAAATAAAATTAAAAAAGATGTACAACTCCAAATAGATGAGGCGATTAATTTCGCCAAACAAAGCCAAGCTCCAACATTAGAAGATTTGTTAAATGTTGCTAAGAAAGTATATTATCTATAAAATATGGCAATTCTAAGTTATAGACAAGCAATTAATAAGGCATTGGAAGAAGAATTAGAGAGAGATGAAAAAGTTTTCATAATAGGCGTAGACGTCGGTGAGCCTGGCGGCCCTTTCTTAGCAACTAAAGATCTAAAGAAAAAATTTGGTGATAGGGTTAGAGATGCCCCAATAAATGAAGCAGGTTTCGTGGGGCTCGCTATTGGTGCTGGAGCTGCAGGCGGGAGACCTGTGGTTGAAATCATGTTCAGCAATTTTTCTTATTTAGCAATGGATCAATTAGTAAATCAAGCAGCTAAATTACCATTAATTTCAAATGCGCAGATAAAATTACCCATTACTATTAGGATTCTTGAAGGTGCTGGACATTTTGGAGCTGGTCCTCAGCATTCAGATTTTGTACACGGAATATTTTGTAGTATACCTGGCTTGGTTGTAGTTTGCGCTTCAACACCCTATGATGCTAAAGGTTTATTAAAAGCTGCTATAAGGGATGATAGACTAGTTATATTTTGTGAACATTTAGCACTATACAGAGATAAAGAAGAAGTGCCAGATGAAGATTATGTTTTACCCTTAGGAAAAGCTGAAATAGTCCGGAAGGGAGAAGAAGTAACAGTTATAGCAACACAACTGATGCTTAAATATAGCTTAGAAGTGGCAGAAAAATTGTCTAAAGAAGGGATTGAGATTGAAATCATAAATCCAAGGACTTTAAATCCATTAGATATACAAACGATTTCTTCTAGTGTAAAAAAGACAGGTAAAGTGGTAATAGTGGATGAAACACCTACAAGCTACAGCACACAAGCAGGAATACTTGCGAAAATAATGGAAAATTGCTTTTATGATTTAGAGGCTTTTAAAATCGTTGGCTCGTTGGATTTACCAATACCTTCTGGTAAATTGGGTACAGAGGTTCTCCCTTCAAAAGAGGCTATAGAAAAGGCCATTCGTTCAATGTTGTAAAAGTATAAGTTTCTGCGAGATCAAATAAACATATTATGGACATAACTTTAGAGTTGAATGAAGACGAGAAATTAATTATAAGTCCTATTGAGGAAATATGTAGAAAATTCGATGAAAAATATTGGATAGAAAAGGATCAAAAAGAAGAATTTCCAATAGAATTTTGGAATGAACTAGCAAAGCATGGATGGGCAGGAATAAATGTGCCTGTAGAATATGGTGGAGCAGGACTAAGTGCTATGCAAATTGTATTGGTTGTTGAAACGATTTCGAGATTATGTGGATATTCAGCAGGAAATCTTTATAATTTAGGGCCATGCTTTGGTTCAGAAGCTTTGATAAAATACGGAACAAAAAAGCAGAAAGAGGAATTTTTACCTAAATTGGCTAAAGGGATGATAGTTTCAATAGGATTAACGGAACCTGTAGCAGGTATTGATACTCCTGCAATAAAAACATTTGCAGTAAAAGAAGGAGATGAATGGATAATAAACGGAAGTAAAATGTGGATTACTGGTTTTCATATGGCTGAATTCATGCTAACCGTTACAAGAACAACTCCAATAGAAAAAGTGCAGAAGAGGCATCAGGGAATCACTTTGTTTTTAATTCCAACAAAGGCTAAAGGAATTAGAACTAAAAAGATAAAGAAGCTAAGTATGCGATGTTTAAGCTCATTTGAAATCTTCCTAGATAATGTTGTGGTACCCGATGAATATAGAATAGGGAATGTTGGAGAAGGCTTTTATATGTTATTAGATTTGTTGAACTTAGAAAGGATAATAACTGCAGCCATGGAAGTGGGGACAGGTTATCAAGCATTAGAAAGGGCTGTAAAATATGCGAAAGAGAGGATATCCTTCGGTAGACCAATAGGCAGTAATCAGGCTATCCAATTTGCTTTAGCTGAAGCAAAAATTGAATTAGATGCTGCAAGACTTATGGTATACAGAGCTGCAAAAGTTTACGACGAAAGCAAAGATTCTAGAAAAATAGGCGAAGCATCTAATTCTGCATTATATTTCGCTGCTAAAGCAGGACATAAAGCTACTGATATAGCCATACAGGTTCATGGAGGATTAGGATTTAGTGAAGAAATGACAGTTGAAAGGTTATGGAGGGATAGTAGGTTAGGAATGGTAGCACCTGTGACTCGGGAAATGATACTTCATTATATTGGAACGCATGTATTAGAGCTGCCTCGTTCCTTTTAGTTTATGGCAACTATTATTAGACTTCCTAAGTTAGGTCTTACAATGGAAGAAGCCACCATTCTAAACTGGTTAAAAAATACTGGTGAAGTGGTGAAAGAAGGCGAAAATTAAATCCTTTAGATATACAAACGATTTCTTCTAGTGTAAAAAAGACAGGTAAAGTGGTAATAGTGGATGAAACACCTACAAGCTACAGCACACAAGCAGGAATACTTGCGAAAATAATGGAAAATTGCTTTTATGATTTAGAGGCTTTTAAAATCGTTGGCTCGTTGGATTTACCAATACCTTCTGGTAAATTGGGTACAGAGGTTCTCCCTTCAAAAGAGGCTATAGAAAAGGCCATTCGTTCAATGTTGTAAAAGTATAAGTTTCTGCGAGATCAAATAAACATATTATGGACATAACTTTAGAGTTGAATGAAGACGAGAAATTAATTATAAGTCCTATTGAGGAAATATGTAGAAAATTCGATGAAAAATATTGGATAGAAAAGGATCAAAAAGAAGAATTTCCAATAGAATTTTGGAATGAACTAGCAAAGCATGGATGGGCAGGAATAAATGTGCCTGTAGAATATGGTGGAGCAGGACTAAGTGCTATGCAAATTGTATTGGTTGTTGAAACGATTTCGAGATTATGTGGATATTCAGCAGGAAATCTTTATAATTTAGGGCCATGCTTTGGTTCAGAAGCTTTGATAAAATACGGAACAAAAAAGCAGAAAGAGGAATTTTTACCTAAATTGGCTAAAGGGATGATAGTTTCAATAGGATTAACGGAACCTGTAGCAGGTATTGATACTCCTGCAATAAAAACATTTGCAGTAAAAGAAGGAGATGAATGGATAATAAACGGAAGTAAAATGTGGATTACTGGTTTTCATATGGCTGAATTCATGCTAACCGTTACAAGAACAACTCCAATAGAAAAAGTGCAGAAGAGGCATCAGGGAATCACTTTGTTTTTAATTCCAACAAAGGCTAAAGGAATTAGAACTAAAAAGATAAAGAAGCTAAGTATGCGATGTTTAAGCTCATTTGAAATCTTCCTAGATAATGTTGTGGTACCCGATGAATATAGAATAGGGAATGTTGGAGAAGGCTTTTATATGTTATTAGATTTGTTGAACTTAGAAAGGATAATAACTGCAGCCATGGAAGTGGGGACAGGTTATCAAGCATTAGAAAGGGCTGTAAAATATGCGAAAGAGAGGATATCCTTCGGTAGACCAATAGGCAGTAATCAGGCTATCCAATTTGCTTTAGCTGAAGCAAAAATTGAATTAGATGCTGCAAGACTTATGGTATACAGAGCTGCAAAAGTTTACGACGAAAGCAAAGATTCTAGAAAAATAGGCGAAGCATCTAATTCTGCATTATATTTCGCTGCTAAAGCAGGACATAAAGCTACTGATATAGCCATACAGGTTCATGGAGGATTAGGATTTAGTGAAGAAATGACAGTTGAAAGGTTATGGAGGGATAGTAGGTTAGGAATGGTAGCACCTGTGACTCGGGAAATGATACTTCATTATATTGGAACGCATGTATTAGAGCTGCCTCGTTCCTTTTAGTTTATGGCAACTATTATTAGACTTCCTAAGTTAGGTCTTACAATGGAAGAAGCCACCATTCTAAACTGGTTAAAAAATACTGGTGAAGTGGTGAAAGAAGGCGAAAATATACTACTCATTGAAACTGAGAAAGCGATAGTCGAAATTCAATCACCTGTTAACGGATATTTGCTAAGAAAAATGGCAAAAGAAGGAGATAGGGTTAAAGTTGGAGAACCTCTGGCTGTAGTAGGAGAAAAGAGTGAACTCGGCGAAGAACAAACAATTACATCTTATAGTAAAATTGAAGAAAAAGAAGAAAAAATTGAGCAAAGAACAACTCCTATTCAACAGACCGTGTCAAGCTTTAAGATAAGAGCGACACCAAAGGCTAGGAAATTAGCAATTGAAAAAGGAATAAATCTTGCAGAAGTAAAAGGAACAGGTCCTGATGGAATAATAACTGAAGAAGATGTTTTAAGACATATAAGATCAAAAGAAGCAGCAACTGTTGATTTCAGAGAAGTGATAAGAAAAAGAATGGGAAAAAGAATGTTCGAAAGTTGGCAGAAAATACCCCATGTTCACTATATAACAGAAATAAATGCCGAAAAATTAGTTGAATTTAAAAAAAGATTAGAAAAAGAAAATATCGATATTACCTATACTGATATAATAATTAAGGCCACCGCTATAGCACTAAAAGAATACTCTATGTTTAATTCTCATCTAATAAATGATGAATTAAAAATTTTGAGCGATATAAATATAGGTTTAGCAATAGGAACTGATTATGGTTTAGTTGTACCAGTTATCAAAAATGCTGACAAAAAGAGTATATATGAAATAAGTAAAAAAAGAAACGAACTTATTATAAAAGCTAAAGAGAAAACGTTAACACTTGAAGATTTATCAGATGCATCCTTTACTATATCTAATCTTGGAATGTATAATATCCAAGAATTCATGCCTATCATAAATTATCCTCAAACAGCAATATTGGGTGTAGGGTCGATTTATTATAGACTTACAATGACAGAAAACTCGATTGTCAACTTGCCTTATTTAAAGCTAGTACTAGGGTGGGATCATAGAGCATTTGATGGAGTAACACCGGCAAAATTCCTTAATAAAATTAAAGAGATCTTAGAAAATCCTGATTCTTTAATTTAATTAAACTAAAGAATTGATACATTTTTCGCATTATTCATACGTAACATTAAATTTCTTATAAAATTTTTCTTGATATTCTCATGTTCTTCTTTAATTTGTTTTTAAAGATAATAATTATCATGTTTTTCAATATACGACCATATTCATTATGCTAAAGATTATGCATTAAAAAATATAACAATTGAAAAATCTGATATAGATATGTTTTCTATCTGTATAACAAAGAAGAATAAAAGAAATAACTGTCAGATACTTAACATCTCTTAGTTATATAAAAGCAAATACACAATGGGCTTCAATATACTTCGACGAATATTTACATTTTTCAATTACTAATCGTAAAAGCTGATCGAATTTGATTAAATCACTTGCAAATTTTTAACTTTGGCTACATATTTAAAGTTATGGAAAATAAAGAAGTCAAGTTTGGACTTGCTCCAAACTTGTATCCTGCTGAAATAATTTTTAAAGTTGCTGAAATATGCGAAAATAACGATTTGGACGGAATATGGTTATCAGATCATGTAGTAGCAGTAGGTGTAAAAAGGTTTCATGCTTTAGATGCATGGAGTATGCTAGCAGCACTTGCTGTTAAAACTAAGAACATAAAATTAGGAACAGCAGTATCTGATACGCATAGAAGACATCCAGAAACACTCGCTCAAATTGTTGCAACTGTAGATATATTGTCAGGAGGAAGAACAATACTTGGAGTAGGTCCAGGTGAATCGATGAATCTTGATCCATTCGGAATAAATTGGGATAAACCAATAGCGAGAATGAAAGAGGCTATAATGTTGATTAAAAAACTTTGGACTCAAGAAAGTGTAAGTTACAAAGGAGAGTTTTATACATTTAATCATGCAATTCTCGATTTGAAACCTGTTCAAAAGCCCCATCCTCCGATATGGATAGGTGCAAATTCTATCACGTCATTAAAGGTAACTGCAGAATTAGGAGAAGGCTGGATTCCTTTACCAAACGGTCCAGAAAATTATAGCAAAAATCTTAATTTCCTTAGAGAACATGCAAAAAGTTTAGGTCGAGATTCTGATAAAATTGTACCAAGCATATTCATGTACATATGTGTAGCTGAAAAAGATCAAGATGTTAAAAGAATGTATGAATTATCAGTGAAATTTTATTCGTTAATACTTAAGAGACCAGAATTCAATTTTTTTGGAAGGATTCCTTTTTCAAGAGAAGTTGCTATGAAAGCTTTTCAGGAAGCACTAAAACTGGAAGTACCTTTTGAGAAATTAAAAGAAGAACTTCCATTCCCCATTGGTACTCCTGAAGAGTGCGCTGAAAAACTTCGCGAATATATAAGAGCAGGAGTAAAATACTTTATCTTAGTTCCTTTAACAAGACCTGAAGATTGCGTATATGCTTCAGAACTTTGTGCTAAAAAAGTAATTCCTAATTTATAATCGCTAAATATACACAGAAATTGCATATTGTTTGATTGCGTTAAAGTAATATAATCTATTTAATTGAATTTTTAATATTTCAGAACTTTTCTAATTAATTTTATATTTTAAAAATTGCTTATATAATTAATCTAATATATTTTTAACATATAAAGTTCTTATTAATTTAGAGATATCTGATATTAGTTAATCTTAAATATTTTTTCTGTTAAATAAAGTTGATGAGGACAAAAGAGGATTTTCTTAAATCGATAAGTGATGGAAGAAAAGTATACTATAGAGGAAGGATTATTGATAATATTGCTTTACATCCTACTTTGAAAATTGCTGCCATGCATGCAGCAAAATTGTATGAATATTCTAACAGAACTTACGAAGATCCACAGTATGGAAAAATTAGCAGATTTTTTAAAATTCCTGTTTCTTCTCAAGATTTATTAGAAAGATATAAGCTCATTTATGATCTAACTATGTATTGCAATGGAATTTTTAACATTTCACAAGCTGTGGGAAGCGATGCTTTATTTGCTCTTCTTATAACTACAAAAACTGTGGATAAAAAATTTGGTACAAATTATTATGAAATAGCAAAAAAATATTTTGAAAAAATTGTGAAAGAAGATTTAACGATTGCTTTAGCTCAAACAGATGTAAAGGGTGATAGAAGTAAGAGACCTTTTGAACAAGTTGACCCAGATATGTATCTTAGGGTAGTGGCTACAAAAAGTGATGGGATCATAGTTAGGGGAGCGAAGGCTCATACCACACAATCAGCAGTTTCTGATGAGATAATTGTAATACCTACAAGAACTATGAAAGATAATGATAGAGATTACGCAATTTCGTTTGCTTTACCTGTTAATACGTCTGGCTTAAAACTATATATCAGGCCTATAGATGAAGTTGAAGGAAATACAAGTGCAGTAATAAGCAAGAAAGATTATGAATTTGAAACATTAACAATCTTTGAAGATGTATTTGTTCCTTGGGATAGAGTGTTTTTATTCAAAGAATATGAATATGCAGGATTTTTGGCAAACTTATTTGCAACCTATCATAGATTCACCGCTTTATCTTACAGATCTGCTATGATGAACTTAATCATAGGTTCCTCAATACTTGTAGCTCGTTCGAATGGAATTGAAAATGAAAAACATGTAAGGGATAATATAATTGATATGATTACATATAAAGAAATATTGAGAAGCTGCGCTATTGCTGCCGCAATTAATCCAATATACATTGAGGGTCTCGCAATTCCTAATCCAATAATAGTTAATGTAGGAAAATTGTTTGCTAATATGAATTTTCATAATATGATAAAAAATTTAATAGACATTGCTGGAGGGATTATTTCAACATTACCTTCTCGAGAGGATTTTGAAAGTGAGGAGGGAAAAAACTTAATTAAGTATTTAAGGGGAGCTGTAGAAGGAGAGGAAAGGGTAAAAGCCATAAGGCTGGCAAAGGAAATTTCTTGTAGTCCTTTAACAGGTTACCTTATGACTTTGATGTTACACGCTGAAGGTTCAATGGAAGCAAGCAAAATTGAATTATATAGAAGTTATGATTATTCAGAGGCTGAAAATTTGATTAAGAATATATTAAATGATCCACAATAACAAAGTTTTAAAAATAAAGATATATTAAATTATTCTTTTTCTTCAATTCTAGGTTTTTGGTCTTGGCTAACTTAATATTTAGCATTTTAGGTACAAACATTTCCTTGGATAAGCATAAATTGCTTTATTCTTCACAATTCATTTATTCCTTCTTTTAATTTATCGGAAGGATCACATTCTTGCTTTGTAAAAAAAGCTTTGATGAGTTTTACCTTGATTGTGTTTCCGTTTCCAATAATTGCTTATTCTGAAACTGAGGATGATGATTTATTATGCATTATACTTTTTATGGATCTATTTATACCAGCTATCTTTTAGGCTATCTTAAAATATATTTAAATTACGATACTAGCTATTATACCTATACAATTAATAATTCGGATAAGGACAAGCTCTATAGACAATTGCCTTTTATCTTTCCATTTGTAAAAATAACATTAATAATTGATAAGATCATTTTTTATGTCTTTTATTTTTATAACTCCGCATAAGTGTCAGTTGAACGATCAGTTTTATAATTTAGATTCTAAATAAAGGTGATAATTTCAATAGTGAGATTTAATTGAGAAATCAATTCTTCATTATTTAATCGCTTGAATTCAAGAGCTACTTCTTAGCATTTATCTTGGTT
>Ga0208151_100523_pt1 | contig 15612 bp, 14 predicted proteins | sample ECH_Bhost_MetaG_FD_187130 | JGI IMG/M metagenome (GOLD analysis project Ga0208151, IMG submission 187130) | Hot spring microbial mat communities from Yellowstone National Park, Wyoming, USA - ECH_B host_MetaG (SPAdes) (version 2) | ecosystem: Environmental > Aquatic > Thermal springs > Hot... | reverse complement strand
AAAGACGGCGTACATGGAGTTCACTTCGGTAAATCGGCCTAAACCCGAAAGAATTGAAGATTGGTAGTTGAAGTAGATGTAGAGGATGTAGTAGGGGATGCTCAGCCACAGGTAGCGTGGAAAGAGGAGGATGAATAAGGTGAAGGGTGCGGCGAGCAAACCCGAGACAAGAACTGAACCTGAAAGTTTTTGAGTCTGAGAGTTTCCGCTACCAAGCGAATAACCAAGCTCACGGTTCACAACCTGTCCAGGGATAAGTGTGAGCGCTACAGCTGAACCCAATTCCAAAAGCTGAAGAAGAGCAACCCTACCCACGAAAACTGGCGACGCAAAGTGCGCCGCAAAAAGAAAGAAGAAGAGTGCGAGGACAGCGTTCAAAAGCGTTGTGAACAAAAACTTTGCTGAACCAGTGAGCGGATTCATCAAAAACGGAAATAGGAACCTCTACTTAAGATTGAGCTGAGCGGTTTTAAAAGTTAATCGTGGATAAAAAGGATACTGTACAGATACCGTGTGACCAGTTTATAAATCCGATAAACGACCAAGCTGTCTGGATAACCCTTATCGTGGCGGGCGCTACAGATTTGAATTGCCGAACGTGAAATCCGCCACCTATACACTTTAGGCATTCAACCTTTAAGAAAAAGTTTAAGCTTAAAGTATCGCGTCTTAACTCCTTTGAATATTCATAACTCAAACATTCTCAAAACTTAAGGCCGTTATTAAAATCGAGTGTTAAGGAACTAGGTAGAAGTATGATTGAACCGTGGTAACACTCGGTTATCGTGGTGAGTTGCGTTGAAGCGTGGTGGTAAACCCTTGTGGGCCATGGTTGATGGTATCTAGATTAAGGGAGTGATGAGCTTGGTACTCAGGTGCGGGAAACAGTTATCCGGATACTATCAAGCATGGTTGGCATAAATATTAATCAGTCTGAGCGACTTACGTGAACAACAAAACTTAGCCTTATTCGAAGACTAAGAAAAAGGTGCTTGGTTAATCCAGATTATCCTTATTATTCGTAAAGAACCGTGATACCACGATACTGTGGTTCGAACTTCTAAAACCACTGCACTATTTGGTCTAAGAAGCTAGTGATGGCACGCTCCACGATTGGCATAAAATCATGAGACACAATCTAACATTCGGCTTTTTTAATTTACTTAAAAATTAGAATCAAGATAGATATATTTTCATTCATCTATTTGTATATAATTAACCAATATTACTATAATAGTCAACTAAGTTATCAAGATCATTAGAAATATTCCTTGAGGGAATCCATTTTAAGATTTCTTTTGCTTTACCGATCCTGTCCGGATAAGACTTAAGTGGTGGGCGCCACGGAGCTGAATTGGTGAACCACCGTGGAGCCCACAACGGATATCTTTACACTCTTCAGGGATTTAAACGTTTTTAAGAGGAACAAGAAGAGGTTCTCGCGAGCTCAAGGTTATCGCCGTGCTACTCTACGCGTTTGGGTTGAGCCTCAGAAAAACCCCTGGATTCTTCTGGCTTCTCTCCGAGCCTCTTTCCAAGTCGAGCGTTCAGGATTGGATGAAGAAGGTTGAGGCAAAGCTTCGCTTCGAGCCAGTGCAAAGCTGGCACCGAGCGATCGCGGTGGATGAAAGCGTGGTGAAGTGTGGCGGAAGACCACTGTAGGTGTGGGTTGCTGTCGACGCGTACACGGGGCAACCCATCTGTCTGGTTGGTTGGGTGTTTCACTCACGAGGACAACAGAGAACGCGCTCAGGTTTCTCCGTAGACTGAGGAGGAGGTGCCTGTGTGGGTGACCCTGTGATCCTCACAGACCGGGGACCATGGTAGCGTGAGGCTGTGACCAGAGCTGGTTTTAGAAAGTTCACCAAACTTTTGGGTAGCTCTGTTGGTGGAGCGCTTCTTCGGGTACCTCAAGGATAGAACAAGGGCTTTCTACAACAACATAAACCCGAAGAAAACACTCTTCACACCTCTTCTCGACTTCCTAGAACTATTCGTGCACTGGTACATTGAGTGGAGGTGACACGGATGAAGTCTTATCCGGACACCATCTCTATTATTGAGGACAAAGCTTTTTTAGCTCCTAGTGTGAGCGTTGCCAACGATTTATATCCAAGCCTTGAAGAGTCGAAGCAGAAGATGCGGGGACCAATCATCAGGAGAGGTGCTCAGATAGGCGTGAACAGCACTCTCTTGCCTTATGTTGAAATAGGAGAATCCTCTATTGTAGGCTCTGGCTCCGTCGTTACTCGCGATGTGCCCCCAAGAAGTATTGTTGCGGGCAACCCTGCCAGAGTAATTGAATCGGATTACTCAACTCAGAGGTTATTAGAACGACTGAAAGCAAGGTTCTCACGGTACGGTGAAAAACTTAATTAAACTGGTTAACCTTCAAGGAAAATTCGCCGAAGTTAAAGCCGAGGTTTTAGGAGCCATAGAATCGGTTTGCGAACAGGGCTCGTTTATACTTGGAGAAAACGTTGAGCGATTTGAATCCGAGTTCGCAGCTTTGTGGGCTTCAAAAAATGACAAACGTGCCCAGCGCGTAAAAACGATTCTTTATGTGGGTAGACTGGACGACAAGCAGAAAGCCGTTTCAAACCTGATAAAATCGTTTAAAAACGTAGTCGAACAGGCTCCACAAGTTGAACTCAGAATAGTCGGCGAAGGATTCGACCGACCCTTGCTGGAGAACCTTGTCGAAAAGCCGGGTCTCACAGGCAAAGTTCACTTTGTAGGCTGGAAGAGCGGAAAAGAACTCGCGGAGTGCTATCTCTCAGCCTACCTATTCTGTCTGCCATCCAGACGTGAAAGCTACTCCTTGGTGGTAACTGAGGCGATGACGGCGGGGCTGCCGGTTGTGTGCTCCGACCTGCCAGCTCTAAGAGACAGAGTTGTCAACGGGGTAACGGGCCTAACGGTTAACGTGGACAATATAGAAGAGCTTTCCAAAAAACTTCTCCTCGTCATTAACAACGAGGAATATGCCAGTCAGTTGGGTGCAAACGCAAAGAAAAAAATCGATGAAACACTGGTTTACTCACACAAACAATTTGTCCAAGTTTTGAAGCGAGTTGCCGAACAGAGGTGATTTACCAGATTATACCCCTGTTACGTAAAAGAATGGTAAACTCTTGGCGTAGTGGAAGCGAACAGAAGAAACTTATACTAGGGTAAAGCTGGCATATGCCTCAAATCCCCCACGTTGACAAGCGTAAGACAAACAACTTGTCGCGCTGTGTTTAAGATGTTCTGAGGACTACTTGCTAACGGTGCAAGACACCGTTTATGCTCAAGATTGTGTTTGTGTCCTTCTACAACCTGAATAGCGGCGGTGGCATCAACGAGTGGTTGGTCGAGGTTGGAAACAGGCTTTCAAAAAGAAATGACATTGATATACTCACTAGCACTCGGGGACCAGAAATGCTTGAAGCTCGTTCAAGGCTGAACGGACCAAACCTTGTTGAAGCCCCCCTTCTCAGGGGTCCTAGGGGTTCGGGCTTTGTGGGAGCCTCCGTCAAACTGTTTTCGGAGGCCGACGTGACGTACGGGTTTGTGCAGGACCCCAGTGTTTGGCTTTATGAAGCCACGCTTGCCAGCTTCTGTAGAACTCGATTTGTGGCTGGGTGGCACAATCATCTTGGTACACAAACGTTTTATCAGAAGTATCCAATATATAATGGTGTTTGGCGACAATCATCTCAGCGGAACTCTCTTTTCTTGAAAAAGCAGTTCTCACGGCAATCTTCGGAACTGGTAAAACAGTTTAGGCGCATAGTGGCATCCGCGGCGCAGCGACTCACTTATGGGAACCACGCCTTGAACTCTGGGTCACTTGAAGCACTGAGGGCGCAGGAAACGAAAAGAGTGGTCAAGGTACCCTACGGTATAGATTCACAAGCATATCGTGTTTCTGATAAGCAGGAGAGATTCACTGCCACCTTCCTCGGACGTCTAACCTACCAGAAGGGTATAGATCTTTTACCTCGACTTGTTTCCAAATTAGCGGGTAAAGCCCCAGACATCCGCCTCCAGATAGCAGGATACGGGGAGCTTTCGGGCCTCGTTTCAAACTTGGCCAACGCCAATCCAGAGTTAGAATACGTTGGCCCAGTATCGGGTCAGAAGAAGAGGAGGTTTCTAAGCGGAAGCCATGTATACTTTTCTCTCTCAAGAGGAGAAGCGTTTATGCTTACGGGTCTTGAAGCCATGGCTTCGGGGACGCCCGTAATAACCTTCGACATCGACGGCCCACGAGAATATGTTAAAGACGGGTACAACGGCTACTTATGCGGCAGCCTAGACGATTTGCCCAAAGGATATTGTCTGTTTGGAAAATGTGGAAGCATGGTGATGAGACCTACTGGCAAATCTGCAAAGACGCAAGACCGACCGCGGAAGCTTTCGACTGGTCCAGCGTCGTACCTCAGCCTGAAAGAATGCTTCACTATTTCGCTGACACCAACCCCCCAGACCACGAGCACAGGTGTGCCGAGCCCTCAGAGACGCTTTTTAGAGCGCAAAGTCATAGTTGGGCAAGGTTATAATAATACACAGTAATTCGGAGTCTACGCACTAGCAGGAAAACTACTACCGATTTGATTACTGGACAAACCAAAATTGTAAACGTGGTTATTTCTAATGAACACCTACCAAACCCTTGGCCAATTATAGATAGGGTTAAACTCAACCGGTTACCCTCGTTACGCTACGCTTTCCCACGACCAAGATATTTGGGTTTGTTAACTAATGCATTTTTTGAAAACGATGTAGAGTACTTGGTTTATTGGGGGTTGGTCTAAAAGCGATGGCACCATTTTTGCAAAGGCTTAGTAAAACACCCGTTATAACTGGTCATCGTAACGGTTTTTCAAGTGAGAGCCGCGAACTTCCTTTTTTTGGTCCAGAAATGATACGTCTAGGTAAAATTTTAAGTGCTCATCACGTGCTAAACGCTTGTGATTGTAGCCAACTTGTAAGTTTCCGCTTCAATATATGAAAGCATATTGTTTTCTCAGTGCACTTCTTTTCGCGCTTCATCAAGAAAAACAAAGTCTAGAGACGACCTAAGGACGGTTTATTAAGAGAAACTGACAGTACAATAAAAGAAACTAATGGTTCAATAAAAGATGCCGTATCTTTTCCCGAATAAAGAGCGATATCATTCAGACGCAGTATCTTTTTCGCCCAGAGAAAACCCGGAGAAGACCCAGGCAGACAGAAAAAAATAATCTTTAAGGCAGAAGACCCCGGTTAAGCAGTATGCGTAGAGGAAAAGAGAAAGAAGTAGAAAAACTTTTTGGGGGGATACCCATAATACTAGTTAAGCAGTATGCGTAGAGGAAAAGAGAAAGAAGAGGAGCTGAGGGAGAAGGTCGAAGAGCTACTACGGGAAGGGAAGACCTACAAGCAGATCCGGAGGGAACTCAGGGTGTCCCCGAACACGATAGCGAAGGTCAAACAAGGACTACTGGCAAGCAAAACACGGAAGACCTACACAGCCCAACGCCCTCCTCAACAGCAAAGTGTTAAACCCCGCTTCAACCCACCACCCACAAGGCATGAGACAACGAAGCTGGGGCTAAGACCACACGGGTCGAAAGCGGAAGACGCCGTCAGGAGAATAGCCAACCATTACTACGGCTACGGCTACAACCACAACAGCTACCCCAAGACGACGCACCCAACCACGAAGAAGAAGGAGCAATCCCCACCGCAACAACAATCACAGCCACGGACCAGCGAACCCCAACCCACAAAGGAGGAGTGGGAAGACATACTACGGGACCGGCTACGACGCCAACAACAAACAAAGCAACCGCCACCACAGAGGAGAGCGAGGAGCGCATGGATCCACACCCCAGAAGAAGTGATGGCCCAAGCATTCGACATGCTCGACGATGGATACGACCCCGACGAAGTGAGGAGGGAGCTATGCATTCACCACCGCGACTGGCTGAAGGCCCTCGACGAATACAGGCGATACGAGAAGGAAGTGAAGGAGGCAATGACCGGCAAACCCGAAAAACACAAAAAAGAACAGGAAGAAATAGACCTAGTAGACGAATACAACAAAGCATTCATGAAAGCAGCAAAACTTAAAATGCAACTACTAGTCATGAAGCAAACAGGCCTACTCACAGACTAGGGATCAGAGACAAACCACTATGAGGTCAGAGGATGAAAACCGCCTGGACCGGACCCGCTGACTGATCCTGGTCTGAGCCCGGTGATCCCCCGTGTCCACCTTGTCCCAGTGATACCAGAGGGACCCCGGTCTGACGACCCGGTAGTCAGGGTAGTCAGGGATTCCCCTATTAATAGTTGCGCAAGTATGAATCACAACCACGCCCAAAACAAACAGGATAAACCTCACAGTTCGACATACGACTCGCTGTAGCTGCTTCCCAGCGCAGCCTTACCCAGCGGTTCTCGAATCACCGTGTTTCCCCAAACAATAATAGGGGAACACCTGTGTTAAATGGGTCAATATGATTGCCACGGTCTGCCCTGATAGAACGTAGCGAATCGATACCAGGACGATCTAATCTTCTTGCGTCAGTTACATGACTGTTCCAGTAGACTAAAAGTTATTAGCTGCATCCGGTTAAGACATCTGTGCCCACGGTTAGTGTTGCAATACTTACCTACAACAGAACTAAGGAGCTTAGAGATTGTTTATATTCGCTTTTGTGGCAGTCGGTAAAGCCGTTCGAAATAATTGTCGTGGATAACGGATCCTACGAAGAAACCGAAAAGTTTCTCAGAAGTATTTCGGAAGAGTTCGTTAAGGCAGGGGTAGCAGTCCGCCACGTCCCCGGAAGACACCCTAGGCTCATCACTGCGGCAAGAAACGTAGGATTAGAGCTAGCTAATTCGGAGTATGTTCTTGTGTGCGATGACGATGTTGAGTTTCAGACCGACTATGTTGAACGCATGCTTGAAAAGTTCGAAAAATACCCGCATTATACTGGTTTACAGGGTTCCACGCTTCCACATGCGCCGAGAAAACCGGAGGTATTTAGGAAGAGAGTAATGAACGCCATCCAGCGTTGCTTTTTCCTTTCAAGGAGCGACGGTCACTTCCAGAAAGTGCTGCCCTCGGGTTTCGTTACCATGGGGGCACCACGTCCAACACCTGAGCCCACAGATGCGCAGTGGTTAATTTCGAACAACATGATGCTGAAAAAGCTGAAGACCAGTGCACGCTTTGATGAGGCAATTGTGGGCCTTGGTTTGGATGATGTACAATTCGGCTACAAGCTTTATCTGAGCGGGACTGCCAAATTAGGTATCGTAGGTGACGCAAAAATCAAGGATAAACACGGTTCAACCAGGAGTTCTGATCATTCTAGATGGGCTGGCTTGCTCCTGTATAACACATATTTCTTTTTCAGATATGTCTACACGGGCAAAGCGTTTCAAATTTATGCGTTTGTGATGAGCAGATTGGGCCTGATTCTCGTAAATGGAATCGTTCCTCTCTTTTCTGACTCCGATCCTAAGCCCCTACTTGGCACCCTCAAGGGTCTTATCTATTCTTGGACCAAGTTGAAGATATATGTTCAGGGAACCGCCGAGGAAGTTCGGACTACAACAATGCGCTTACTGGGCTACGACAGGCTACAACCGAAGAAACCTGAAACGCCTAAGGCGCAGGTCAAGTAATCTCGACTAACTAATTCTTCTTCGGAGTCCAAGTTTCCTTTGACATACCCTCGAGCGCTGATGCAACATACGCTTGCTCGTCATTTGTCAAGAACGGATCTATGTGAATCGACAGAATCCGCTCGACAATCCGCTGTGCAACGGATAGGCGTGTGTTGACAAACTCGGAGTAGCTCTTCCGTCAGCGCACTGGCACCCGATAGTACACACCTGTGTCGACACCGGCCTTCGGTAGCTTCTGCCTTAACCGGTCCCGGTTCTCAAGCTCAACCGCGTAGAGATAGTACAAGTGATACGCGGAAGACCCATCGTAAGGTGTGCCCACAACCTTCGAACCTCTGAAGGCTAATCGTAAACTTCTGCCCCCCTCTTTCAATCCGAGTCCATTTTCTTTAGCTTGGCACGCAACACCACCGCCTGAATCTCGTCAAGCCTCGAGTTGTAACCGACAGGTCGTGGTGGTACTTTTTGACCTGCCCGCAGTTTCACATATGCTTACGGCGCTCGATTACCTGTTGATTGCTAGAAGCGATATGACCACCATACCGTACGCCCCAAGTCCTTAGAGGGATAATAACTCTCGCACAAAATGTCGCCGTACTCGCCCAGTTTTCGGCTCTTGTAACACGCTCCGTGTGCCTATCACGCATCCTTTATTAGCGCAAGCGAATGAGTGCCGCACTCCTCCTCTGTTTCATCCATTTTCAGCCTGCCTCATTTAAACTGTTGAAGGCGGCGTCTACTAATAAACCCCCACGGCGTCAAACCCGCCCATTTTCCGATCTTGTGAGCAGAGCTTGATGCGGAGACGGTTTATTGCTATTAGTTGAACCGTGCACCAGCGAATCGCCACCGCCACGCCCATACTTTGTCTTTCCGGGCTTCAGTCTTGGCACAGTTCCTCAAGGACAAGATAGGTACTTTTGTATTCGAGCACTTTCTCCGGGTTATCCCCGTCAGTTCCCTTGAACACCTCATTACTAACTGTCATAAAACACAGTTCTGGTTTTGATGAGCTCCTCCTACGGCTGACGATTGTAAAACGTAGCCATATTGTATCGCGCGGATAAACCGGAGAAAGAAATTTGACTGAGCCTAGTCCCACAAGGGCAAGAATGCTACTCCTTAACTCGGTTGGGGTGATTAGACCCTGACTGAGCGAGATTGTCAGCATCCCGTGCGCCATTCTTCTTCCGAACTTAGTGCTCTTCGCGTAGATCTCGTCCGTATGCGCAGGATGATAATCCCCGGTTAGTCCAGCGAAGAGGGTTATCTCCGCTTCCCCGATGGTTCTTCTTTCAGTTACGTAACTTTTTCCCACCCCAGGTGTCACAGAGATCATCACAGGGATTTCGCATCTCGGCTTAAAAATTAGCTCTAACATGTGCACGCTGCGCTTCTTCCTAGGCCATGATTGTGGGGGGATATAGATAAGAGAAAAAAGTGTCCCTTTTTTGTGGAAATGCTATTAAAATAATAATGATTAAAAAATAAATTTTGTTAAAATTAAACTCATTAAATATAATAAACAATTTAAAAGTTTAAATTAACTGCTAAAATAAAATTTCAATTTTCATGCAATACAACCTCTTTATACATATTTATTAGTAGTTTTACAGTCTTTGTTTTAGGATTGAGTGGTTTTTTCAGCTTTATCTTAACCTGAGTTCTCTCTAAACCCTTTTTAGATATTCCCTTATCCTTCACATCCTTAGGTTTCAATGATAAAATCCATTCAGTAAATTCATTACTTTTAACAATTTCATGATCCTTTATATACTCTAAATAATCAGGGTCTTCAAGACCAGTGAGGTTATCTTCAAGATTATTAGATTCTTTACCAATATATCTTATCTTGTTAACATTGATATGTTTCCTGTGTGCAATCCCTTCATTATCATAATCGAATTTGTTATCGTTATGCCTCACATACGATGTCAGGACATCCTGTAAGGTATGCCAGTATTCATATGAGGGTAAAGGTAAATTAGAAGACGGTGTATCTGTTTTGTAATCAATGAATGGCTTATATTGAATTCCTCTTAAATCTTTATCATAAGGCAAACATGGAATGACACCATTTTTCTCTGAACCTATCAGCATGAAATTGAAAGGCTTGATCTGTTTCTCATATGGCTTGTTAGAATTCATTCTCCTGAATCTTTGAAGTATTGAAGGTTTAGATGTTGTGATTTGAGATATTGCTATTTGTTCTTTAAACTTACTGAAGCCATTTGTCAAGATTGCTTTCCATACATCTTCACCATTAATGTCTTTAAGATTACCGAAGCCATGAGTTGAGTATTTCCTTATTGTTATATTTCCTCCATTGATATCATATAAACAGTATCTCTTCGCAGATATACCATAAAACAGCACGTTATCCAATTGTTTATGGTTGTCAGCTTCTTCAATCTTGAACACCTCTACTGGTGAGGAATATTTTCTTTCATCCATTTCCAAGGCATGGAGTCAATCTGTATCTTAATTGTTTTTGCATTTTGTCTCAAAGTGCTGTAAACATTTCAGATGTATGTCTCCTGGTTCAAGAGATTTACTTCTCTTGTTCTAGGATTCTCTTATACATAATTTGTGACACTATGCTTGTAAAAAGAATTAGTGAATTTTTATAAAGATCGCTGCAATCTCTGTCGAAGGCAACTTAGGGATAAACTCAGTAAAGAATGACAGCATGTTAAGGAGGGGGCTGAGAATTAAATTTAAGATTTTTAGATTATATTTGTAATATACTGAACAAAGTTTTGACGTATAAAAATAAGTATATGGTTTTATCATTTCAGTTCTCAATCCTCTTGTTTCAAATAGAGATTTTAGTTGTTCTAAAGTAAAGTGCCTCAGGTGACCAATATTTTTATCAAATGCCTCTCCAAAAAATTTTGGGTAATCATAAGTCGGAACGGAGACGACGAGTCTCCCGCCTATTTTAAGCTTTCTTATAACTTGCTCGACGGCATTGTTTAGATTAATCACATGTTCGAAAACATCAATGACCATTATTTGCTCAAAAGATTCATCCTCAAATGAATTGAGGGATTCAGCGTCATCCTTAATTATTTTAATATTTTGAAATCAATAATCGCTTTCCTTATATATGCATGGCTTCGTTGAATTCAATTTCTGTATATGGTGATAATGTGATGTCTTGGATACCATTTATAGCTAGTGAAAAACTAATGTAACCAGTCCCCCCCTACATCGAGTGTCTTCAAGTTTTTGATTTGAGACTTTACACACCTATATCTGATATGAGAATGTAGATCCGGAATTCCAAATAATATAAAATATAACGACCTTAGAGTTAATTTTAATAGGTTTACGGTGCCATGATTTTCTAGATTTCTAACTTTATACATATAATACCCAAAAGGAAGAAGTTTCATAACTGCATCTCCTTAACGTAACTATTTTGATATCGATTTAGTGCTTGTTTAAATTGCTCTATAAGGATCTTTGTTTGTTCAGGATAATTAAATTTAGAAGCTGTTTTAAATCCATTCTCAATTAACTTTTGCCTTAATTCCTCATCTTCTATTAATAGCCTTATTTTATCAGCCAACATCTCTACGTTGTTGGGCTCCACAATCAAGGCGTTGAGGCCATCAATAACGTAGTCCTCTGTCCCATATGGTGTTGTAATAACTGCGGAACCACAAGCCATTGCTTCCAATGGCGGGAGCGGGAAACTTTCAGCAGTTGAAAATGTAACCTGAATGTCAGAATTTGAGTACAGTTCAGCAAGCTGATCATCGCTTAAATTTTTGTGAAAAATCGTTTCCCTATTATCAAATTTTATACCATTTATGGGCCTTTGGCCAAAAAAGTGAAGAATAATTTTTTTATTAGGCAACTTTGACCTGACCAAATTTACCGCATTATATATTCCTATCGTATTTTTCCAGCCACCTTTACCTAACGCTATTATGTTAATATTTCTGCTATCTTGTTTATACACGTTTCTCCGATAGAAAATATCATGCTCTATCGCCGGATTTAAAATGGGAAATTCTGTTCCTACAATTAAACGTAATTTTTGCTGAAGCCATTTTGAATTTGCCACTTTATAAATGGGAAGGAAGTAGGTGTCTAATATAAATTTTTTCATAAGAGGATTAGAGAACATTATAGTCTCTAAGTGCTGCATATGGTAGAAAGGAGTTGATCCATCTATACTTTTCCAGCTTGCCACATATGCTGTTGGAGAAAAAGTTGCAACATTAATGTCGACCTTCGGGATCATATCATGTAGTTTTTTCATATAGTCTAAATGATATAGCAATTGGTTACTTTCTAATATTCTAGATTTTGCATAAAGCAAGTATTGATTAAAGCGGGTCCTTTTAGATATTATTTTGATATCCTTTGTAAGGGGAAACCAGTCATCATAATATATTGTGGTTAATGAAACTTCGTGCCCCTGTTTTACTAGTTCGTTCATAAAGTTAAGTAATACTCTTGTACCTCCAGTCCGCCCTGTTCCGTACATTACATAATTAATTTTTAAAGATTCCATCAATTACCTACCTCCTCTTTACTAATGTCTGAGACTGCTTTGTAAACCATGTCAGTGTTCCAGTAATGCCATGAGCCCCATCTTCCGACTGATACAATGTTATTTTCTTTTAATATACGCATTGCTTCGTTTCTTATGTCATTATGATCTAATGTATATATAGGATATCCATATTCATTCACCCATGTTTTACTGAAAATTATATCATCCTCATCAGCTATAACTCCTATATCAGCTAGATTTTTTAGGGTATCAGATTCTATTCTTCTAAGATCAATTTTTTCCCCTTTTGGGATTGTAATTTCCGCTATAAGGTTGCTTTTACTGTTATCCGACGGAGGTATTAGTGAGCTCATCCATGTATATCTATGAAATATAATATTTGAATTAGGTACATACACTGACGTATGTTCTGGGGTCTTTGAATTAAGTGCTACTCCAACGATTACAACCTTATTATAATCAAATTTACTTGCTAAATTAACATTATTGTCGTGTTCATCCAGCGATAACAGAACTTCTGGAAGTGGTATTGTACTTACAAGTTTTCTTGTCTCAAATTTTCCATTTATAGAAAAATTACCATTCGATAATATATCAATGTTTGTTACTCTTTCATTATCGAAAATTTCTATATTATCATTTATTATCTTATCAAATAGCGAATTGTACAAAGACTGAATGCCACCACTTTTAGGGTAATAAAAATGTGCCTGTTCTCCGTATCCAATATTTGGAATTCCAGCAGCAGATTTTATCATTGCTTCAAGATCCGGAAATGGCAGTCTACCCGGTGTAAAAACCCAATCGGCTGCCATTTTCTCTAATGGCCTTTTCCAGATTTTCTTGTTATATGGTATTAGATACTCATCCGCCATATAATCTCCAAAAAAGCCTGTAATCCAATCAAGGAATGTTTCAGGTTTCCATTCCTTGTTTTTTGCCATATATATCATACGTTCTATGATCCCATATACAAATTTAACACGCTTAACCGGAGATAATTTATAAATCCCATTTTCAAAAGGATATGGTATAAATTGGTCATCATAATAAACAAAATTGTTTCTTTCTCTAAGTGAACAATTATCACCAAGTAATTTTATAATTTCTGACAAAATGGTTTTATCTTTACTAAATAGTAAATGAGGTCCCCCAATATCAAAAGTAAATCCATCGATAACTTGACTTTTCAATAAACCTCCAAAATTTCCTTTTTTATCTGCTTCTATTAATGATAAATTTCTTACCCCTTTTTTTAGCTCCTGCTTTGCATAAAGTAGACCAGCCCAGCCTGCACCTAATATGATTTCATCAGAGAAATTCATTCAATTCTCTCCCTTGTTTTATTATAAATCTTAATTGTTTTTCCCTCTTTAATCTTTTTCTGTTGATACCACAACGTTGACTTGTTTATCTCCAACTCTTTCCTTTTTTCGGGATCGATTGACATGATCTTATCTCTGACCTGAGAGTTATCATTCCTTTTGATTGCTATGTCCGGTATCGAGAATTCAAGATGTTTGCTATTTCCAGAAATGTATTTGCTCAATTCCCTTATGTTCTCAAACATGATATTTTCCAAAGTGTGCTGTTTGTTTTTGAATTCATAACGTTGATTGAAATTGTTTTTGATTTTCTCAATCAATAGTTTTGCTGTGTCAGGTTTCAACCTTACGTGATAATTCTCAGTTGTTATGAAATCTGATTTATTTAATTTGGTTTCCAGTAATTCGATTACTGAATAATCCACAACACATCTGAATAGTTCCTGTAAATCATATACCAAAGGATGTTTTGAGTGGTCTATTTCATGAAGATAGCCGATTGAAACATCTAAACCTATGGTATTGATATCTTTCCTTACCATTGATTCAAGTATCGCATATCCGTAATTCAGCAATGCATTGATTGGATCGGATGCGTTCATATTCCATGAATACGATAGGTTTTTCCTTCCTTCAAAGTGGAAATCTTTAGCTAAGGAATTGAATATCTTGATAACTCAGACCAGTAAGCAGATGCTATTCTACCTTCGTACATCATTAAGCTGTTAATATTATCGTAATTCACTCTTTCAATTTCCTTGTCGATTGTGGATAGATCAACATCATAGAAGTTTGAGAATGCTTTCAAGAGGCCTAAAGATGACTTTACCTTTTGCCTAACGATCTGACCTGCAATGTATAACCTTGATTCTGTGTTCAAGTGTTTTTCATATTGATTTATTTTCAATTGTGCATTAAGTGTTTCTTGACTCAATGTTGTGGATAACAAATTGCCGTTCCAGTTAAGTAAAGCTATGTTTATATCATGTTTTGATAACCAACGCATGGCCTCAAATGATATCGATCCATAATGACCGTCAATTATGATTGAATCATATGGCATCCTGTGAGGTTCAAATTCCATTACATTATCATTCTGCTTAATGGTGAGATGTGTTTTGTTCACGTCGATACTTATCCCAAAACCTGATAAGAGCAAGGGATTCATTTAGGATCATCCTCTTTATCACTCTTTTGGCCAAGGATAGGCTTTCTTTCCTTTTTTAGTAGAATACGTCTGTATTGGTTTCTGTTATACTCTCTCACTACTCTTATAAATCCGTTTTCAATAGACTCCATTAAAGCATCAAATTCTGCATCTGATTTTAAGGCATCCTCAAGGTTCTTGCGAATTGAATCAAAGTCAACCTCAAAGGCAATTATATGTTTGCCTTTCAATTCCTCTGCAAGGGCAAGAGAACAAGTTTTGTCTTCATTTTCTTTAATGTATTTATCTTTGATGCTCTTAAGAATTAATTCCCTGTATTCGGATGGTGTCCGGATAAGACTTCATCCGTGTCACCTCCACTCAATGTACCAGTGCACGAATAGTTCTAGGAAGTCGAGAAGAGGTGTGAAGAGTGTTTTCTTCGGGTTTATGTTGTTGTAGAAAGCCCTTGTTCTATCCTTGAGGTACCCGAAGAAGCGCTCCACCAACAGAGCTACCCAAAAGTTTGGTGAACTTTCTAAAACCAGCTCTGGTCACAGCCTCACGCTACCATGGTCCCCGGTCTGTGAGGATCACAGGGTCACCCACACAGGCACCTCCTCCTCAGTCTACGGAGAAACCTGAGCGCGTTCTCTGTTGTCCTCGTGAGTGAAACACCCAACCAACCAGACAGATGGGTTGCCCCGTGTACGCGTCGACAGCAACCCACACCTACAGTGGTCTTCCGCCACACTTCACCACGCTTTCATCCACCGCGATCGCTCGGTGCCAGCTTTGCACTGGCTCGAAGCGAAGCTTTGCCTCAACCTTCTTCATCCAATCCTGAACGCTCGACTTGGAAAGAGGCTCGGAGAGAAGCCAGAAGAATCCAGGGGTTTTTCTGAGGCTCAACCCAAACGCGTAGAGTAGCACGGCGA
>Ga0208151_100520_pt1 | contig 15720 bp, 11 predicted proteins | sample ECH_Bhost_MetaG_FD_187130 | JGI IMG/M metagenome (GOLD analysis project Ga0208151, IMG submission 187130) | Hot spring microbial mat communities from Yellowstone National Park, Wyoming, USA - ECH_B host_MetaG (SPAdes) (version 2) | ecosystem: Environmental > Aquatic > Thermal springs > Hot... | reverse complement strand
CTGTATCACCTTTTTCAATAGAGACAAGCAGAACAAGCGCATCGTCTACACTCTTTTCCTTCTCGCTACTCTTCTCATAAACCTTCGATTCTGGTTCTATTAGTTTAAATTTTATATTGTTCACATCAAGCTGCAAAATTTTCATAAAACCACTAAAAAATATTTAGAAAGTATATTTATAAATTTAGTGTATCATCGGCTTTGTCCAACAATTAGGCGGTAACAAACATAGTTTATACTAAATTTTCTTTTTGTTTGATTACGCGATATATTTGTTATAAATCAACGCCTTTAGCACCAACTCCTTTTCTTTCATTTCCTTTGTTTTTGAAAATGTATATTCACCAAACGTATTTTTTGAATACCGAGAATACACTCTCTACGATAGGTGGAACGGAGGATTTGCCATTTAGTTATTGGACAACACCGTATCATCCCAAATTTTGCTTACTAGCCTCCCTATGCTTTTGCTGCCTTATTTTTCTAACAGGCTTCATGTAAAGGTAAAGTATGGCGAGCATTAGTATAGTAAAGGTAAGCGTAGATATTAGCGAAATAAGCCTGTATGAATTTAGTCTCTCTTCCTCTTGCAGAGCTATCTGCTTAGCCTTAAGCGCATAGCTTACAGCCAGATTTGGAGAAGAGTTGCAGAATTTAGTGGCATTGTTCATATATGCATATGCCTCACTCAAAGAAGGGTAGAAAATAAGGTAGCCACTCTCATTTACTAGATTTATATAATTAGCTGTTTCGTTAATAATGTGCCTTGCCTGCTCAGGTGTATAGCTGGGCTGCTGAATCATCGCTTGCATTAAAATTGGTAGCAAGAGCAAAAAGTATAGCCTCATTTTTATCAAAGAATAATAAAGAAAAGAAAGAATAAAAGGTTAGAGGTTTACATCTAGATTGAGTTCTTTCTTAAGCTCCCTGTACCTGTTTCTTATTGTTACTTCTGTGACTCCTGCCACATCAGCTACTTCCTTCTGTGTTCTCCTCTCGCCTATAAGAGCACCAGCTATATATACCGCTGCGGCTGAAACCCCTGTTGGGCTTCTTCCACTGACAAGCCCTTTCTTCATCGCCTGCTTAAGCAATGCTATTGCCTTCTCCTGCGCTTCACCGCTAAGCTTAAGAGCCGCAACGTATCTAGGCACATAGCTTATAGGATCTGTCAGAGGTATCTTTAGGTTTAGCTCATGCGATATTACCCTATATGCCCTACCTATTTCCTTCTTAGGAACACCAGAGATTTGGGCTATCTCATCTAGGGTTCTTGGCATGCCAGCACTTCTGCATGTAGCGTATAATGCCGCGTTAACGACTGTCTCTATCGGCCTACCCCTTATCAAATTGTTCTTTACGCACTGCCTGTATAGAAGTGCAGCACTCTCTCTTATATTTTCAGGCAAGCCAAGGTAGCTTGCTACTCTATTGAGTTCTGGCAATGCTATAAGGTAGTTTCTTTCACTTGAGCTGGCAATGCTTGCACGTTTGTGCCACTTCCTCATTCTATATAGTTGGGCCTGCCTTTTTGAAGGTAATCTAGCACCGCGAATATCTCTGTTATACATATCTATTTCAGTGACAAGCCCTTTATTTGGCTTCATGTACTTTATAGGAGCACCTGTTCTTGACCTTGTATTCCTTTGATCTGCATCAAACGCACGCCACTCGGGACCAGTATCTGTTACATTCTCCTCAATTACAAGACCACAGTTGTTACAGACAAGCTCACCCCTCTCAGCATCATATACTATGTCCGTACTACCACAGCTTGGACATCTGCGTGGCTCTGTTGTTGCCTCGCTAGCCTGCTGTGCTCCATAATCGAGAGTAGGCTCAGGCTTGCTTTCTATATTGCTCTCACTAGCCCACTTTTCCTGCGCTTTGCTAGTCTTATTTACACTCTTTGCCTTTGCACTTTTACTTTTTGCCTCAGATTTAGCCATCTTTACCACCTAAACACACCATTTTTAAAGAAAAATTTTTAAATTTTGCTAAAATAAGCAATAGAATAAGTATACAATAAGATATTTAAATCTTTCGGTTAGCAGCCAAGCCAAAACAAAGCAAGAAATCAAAGGTATTAGGATTTAAATTTATATTCTTTAAGCACTTAATGTTTAAAAAGCTTAAAACGAGATAGAGGATTTAGTTGCTGGTGTTTCTAATGTATGATCCAAGTATAGAGGAAAAGCTCGTTGCCGAGTGGGAAAAAGAGAGTTTATACAAGTTTGATATGAACTCTAGCAAACCCATTTATACTATCGATACGCCGCCGCCATTTACAAGCGGTGTGCTCCACATGGGTCATGCGCTAAGCTACTCCTTCATTGATTTTATAGCTAGATACAAGCGTATGAAAGGCTACAATGTCTACTACCCACAAGGCTGGGATACAATGGGCTTTCCGACTGAGAGAGCGGTAGAGAAGAAATATGGCAAGAATCTTACACCAGAGGAATTTATTAAGAAATGCGAAGAAATATCTATAGCGAACCTTAATGCGATGAGAAATCAGATGCTCAGACTGGGCTTCTCATTCGATAAGTCACATGAATATATAACGCTATCAAGCGAATATAAGAAGAAAGTGCAGCTCTCAATCTTATTTATGTATGAAAAAGGCCTCGTTTACAAAGGAACACATGCTGTTTACTGGTGCCCATATTGCCACACTGCGATAGCAAGAGAAGAAACCGAAGATAGAGAAGAAAAAGGTAAGCTCAACTATATAGAGTTCGCTCTCTCAGGTGAAGAAGGAAGGATAACAATAGCTACAACAAGACCTGAGCTTATGCATGCCTGTGTTGCTGTTGTGGTAAATCCGAAGGACGAGAAGAATAAAAAATATATAGGCAAAAAGGCGATTGTGCCGATATTCGATAGAGAAGTTGATATAATAGCTGACGAAGATGTCGATATAGAATTTGGAACAGGAGCAGAGATGGTTTGCACATTTGGAGATAAAGAAGACCTTATAATGTTCCATAGGCACAATCTAAAAGAGATAAGGGCTATAGATGAAGATGGCAGGCTTATAAACGCTGGCAAATATACGGGGCTTAGCGTTGAAGAAGCTAGAAGCGCAATAATTAGTGATCTTAAGACAATGGGCCTGCTTGTAAAGCAAGAAGAGATATTGCATACGGTGAAAATACATGATAGATGCGAAAACCACGTTGAGCTTATCTCAAGCGAACAGTGGTTTATGAAGACAAAAGAGTTTGCAGAAAAGATAAAGGAGCAAGCGGAGAAGATAGAGTGGATACCAGAATTTACCAAACGCTATCTGCTTGACTGGGCAGAGTATATAGACTGGGACTGGGTTATAAGCAGGCAGAGAAAATTTGATACCCCACTACCCTTCTGGATATGCAAGAAATGCGGTTATATTGTGCCTGCTGATAAGAACAAGCTGCCTGTTGATCCAAGAAAAGACAAGCCACATGTTGAGAAATGCCCAAAATGTGGGGGAGAACTTTTTGGCGAGAGCTCAACATGTGATGTATGGATAGATTCTTCCATAACGCCCTTAGCAATTGCGGGCTGGCCTGAAAATGAAGACTTTTTCAAAAAGGCTTTCCCGGCAGAGATAAGAATACAAGGCACCGAAATTATAAGATCCTGGGCTTTTTACACAATATATAGGGTATGGGCGCTTACAGGCAATATTCCTTTCAAAAAGATACTTGTTCACGGGCTTGTTTTAGGACCAGATAATAGAAAGATGAGTAAGAGCTTTGGAAACGTTGTATCACCTGATGATGCTATAAAAGAGTATTCTGCCGACTCGCTTAGGATGTGGAGTGCTCTAAGCGGTGCGATAGGAAGAGACAGGCCTCTTATAATGAAAGATATAAAGTATGCGCACAGCTTCATAAACAAGCTCTTTAACTCATATGAATTCGTTGAAAAAGCCCTTACAGGCTATAAAGAGGCTAAAGGAGCATATAGCTACAGCGATATTGACCTATGGCTCTTGAGTAGGCTTAACACCATTATCAAAGAAGTTGAAAAAGCCTATGAAAATTTTGACTTTATGAGCGTAGCAAACATGCTTATTGATTTCTACTGGCATGAATTCTGCGACTTCTACATAGAGGATGTAAAATATGTTGTATATGGAAATGACGAATATAGAAAGATTGCGGTGCAGCATGTACTTTACCAAACAATAGATTCTGTGCTCAGAATGCTTGCTCCAATAATACCTTTTGCTACTGATTACCTTTACAGAAAGCTTAAGAAGAGAAGCATTCATTTAGAGAGCTTTCCTGTAGCAGACGAAAAGGCAATAAACAAGGAAATAGAGGAAAACGGAGCATATATTAACAGTGTTATAAGCATGATTAGAAGAGAGAAGACTAAGAATAAGCTGGCACTTAACTACCCATTAACCTCAATAGTTATAAACCTTCCTGAGAAATATTATAAACTTATAGAAAAGAATATAAAAGAGATAAGCTCAATTTGTAAGGTAGGTAGCATAAGCTTAAGCAACGCCCAAGAGCTCTCTATAGAGATTAAATATTAATACATGCTTAACCAAATTTGCTAAAGTGGTTTAATGGCTAAACTTCATACAAAAGGCAAAGGTAAGTCAAAATCAAGAAAGCCTGATGTTGAGATAGGCAAGATGCCAGAGGATCTTAAGCTTAGCAAAGAAGAGGTTGAAAAGATAATAGAGGATTTGGCAAAGCGCCACACACACCAGGCTATGATTGGGCAGATACTAAAAGAGAAGTATGGTGTTAAATACCCAAAGCAGGTTCTTGGAAAGAAGCTTGGTAGATTCCTCGAAGAAAAAGGGCTTCTTCCTCAGCTTCCGCAGGACTTGCTAGATCTGATGAAAAAAGCAGTAAATATGAGGGCACATCTTGAGAAAAACCACAAAGATGTGCATAACAAAGTAAGGCTTATGCGTGTAGAATCAAAGATATGGCGTCTAACAAAATATTACAAAAGAACAGGCGTGCTACCAAGTGATTGGAAGTATGATCCAAAGGCAGCCGCATTGCTTATAAAGGGTGAGTAATTGGCTTTACAGAAAGGAGAAAAATGGAAGCTTAAAAAATGGTTTAATATATATGCTCCAAAAGTTTTGGGAGAAAACATAATAGGTGAGATGCCAGCAAACGATGAGAAGAGTGCGATAGGCAGGGTTATTAAAGTAGGCCTTTCATGGATCACACAAAACCCGCAGCATTCTTTTATGAATGTTGGCCTTCGCGTTGTAGATGTAAATGATAATGCTGCGCACACAAAAGTAGATTATCTTGAAGGCAATTATAGCTATCTTCACTCATTGGTAAGAAGGTACACTACAGCGATATACACAGTTGATAAGATAAAAGACAAAGATGGAAAGGATGTTGTGCTTAAGCTTATTGCTGTAACTGCAAACAGGGTAACAACACCCAAGAAGAAAGGCATTAGGGCCGAGCTTATAAAGTTTGGAAGAGAGTATGCCGCTAACCTAAGCTCAGAGGAGCTTGTAAAGGCCATAATCGATGGTTCTCTTCAAAACGAGGCAAAGAAAATGGCGAACAAAATAGCCCCGATAAGCAAGCTTGAGGTTAAAAAAGTAGAGTTTTAAGAAGTAGGCTGCTTTAAGCTCTTTCTTGATACTAGCACATAGTAGAGTATTAGTATTATTACTATTACAATTGCTATAGAGAAGTAGAGAAGCATTGAAGAGTTGCTGCTTGGAGCGCTTATTGCTGGAATTGTGGTAGGCAAAGAAACAATACTGGTTGTACTAACATTGGTAACAGATGTTGTGGCGTTAGTAATTGCAGGTGTCGGAGGGATTGTGGAAGCTATAGTTGTAGTGGCATTAGGCAATGCTGTTGATACAACCGTGCCGTTTGGATACTGACAGCCCCATAGGATAGAGCCATTAGGGCAAGAACCTACATTATGGACAACTGTTCCAGCAGGGCACGTCACAAGCGATGGCGAGATACATGAGGTTAAATTTGCTGCATATGATGGTGGGGCAAAAAGTAAAAGCAACACCACTACAAAGCTTTTCATCCAACCAACAAATATAATTATTATTAAAAGCTTAAAAAACTTTCTAAGGGCTTAAAAGAAAGTTTTGAATAACGCCGAACTCCCAAAAGGCGTCGGCTTTGAAAGGTTTTTTCAGCACCTGCATTTCGCCTGCTACACACAATTTTTTTCACAATTATAATTTTCTTTAGGTTCGATGTTTTCATATTATTACCTTGGCGGCTGTGCCGCTGCGTAATGCGGCGGCTCCGCTAGCGATTATAAAATGCATTTTGCAAAACTTGCCGCGCAGGGTTCGCTGCCGGTTTTATATAGAAGTAAAAGATGACAAAATTTTTGCATTAGTGGAAGCGTAGGTTTTATAAATTTTCAACACACTCATATAAAAAGATTGAGCATGAGAACACTGATTGTATTTTTTCCTTTAATGGTTGTGTTTATACTTCTGCCAGGGACAACGCTAGCAGGGGCTAACACAACTTATTTAGAAAGTATAAATGCAACACATTCTATTGCTTCGATTTCCAACTACGAGCAAAATCATAATTTATCAATAGAAAAAGGTGTAGGTTATGTGTATATTTTATGTAAAAATGCAACTTTCTCCAACGCTACAATAACAGCATATGGAAATAATAGAAATATAACATTTAACAATTGCACGTTTTACAATGAATCACTAATCGTGGGTCCAAATTCAAGCATTTATATTATAAGCCCGAATAGTATTGGTTTTTCGAAAGAGATGGTAGCAGAAAACTCAAACGTAACTATTGCGTATAGGTTAAGGATTAATGTTTTCGTACCTTTCGGCTATAACCAAAGTATATTCGGAAATGTTGCTGCTGGATTCGCTTATGTATTTCCGCGTATGAATTATACTATAAACCCAAACAATGATGAATTGCTTATGGGGGAATTTAAACAAAACAGTTCATTTGGCTCAGAGTTTCAAAACCTTAAAAAGCAGATCCCCTTTGGCGCATATGGACTTAATACATCGATGATATATAAGAATGAAACAAATGCATCATTCGGCACTATAATTGGCAGCAAAACATTTCTTGTGCCTATAGAAACTATAGAGCATAACAAAATAATAAATTATAACCCATACGAAATCGATTATTCTTTTCTGGGTTTTGACCAACTAGTGATGTTTACTCTAAATATAACAAAAGATACCAATCTTACGCCGATATACATCGAACCGATATATCCAAAATTTAACTTTTATTATATCCCTGACAATGGAACAAGAAGCATTGACATAAAGTATATAATTGCTGTGCCGCCCCAAGACAAAAACTGGAATTTCACAGCCTATATTTATAGATATGCGCCACAGTATTTCGTAACTAATCCCAGAAAAGGAATCGGCTTGGAATCAGCATTTGTAAAATTACTAGCCATCGATGACAATAAAACTACTTATGCAAATTATATAATCGGACTAAATGATAATGGCACCAGGATTTATTTTATTAATTATACAACCCCCATTGCTATAGGCCTTAACTCGTCAATTATAACAATGAACGGCACAATACCAGGAGAAGGCTCTTTTATAGAAGATTCTACAACACCATCATTTAGTTTTGGTGCAGCTTACTGCTCCAGCTATGCGCATGGGCAGGCAAACCCATTAGCGGGTATTGCGATAAGCACCCCAGGAACATACCATATGGTTAAAACGCTATTGCCACTCTATGGTGATGCAATACCTCAGCTCGTCCAAGGCCCATGCACGACAGGTCTGCTTATAGAAGGAAAAGACATAAACGTTTTTTGCGATGGAACGAAGATCAATGCTTTGGATTATGGTATTGTTGTGCTTAACTCTTCTAATATAAATTTTTACAATTGCAGCATAGAAGGCAATGGTATATTGATAAATAACTCACAGGATATAAGTTTTAATAATTTCAACATTACACCTTCTGCCGAAAGCAAAGGCTTTGCTGCGCAAGTAATAAATTCCTATCTCATTACCTTTAACAATTTAAGTATTGGTAATGGCTTTAGTACCCTTATAGGTTCATTTTCCTCTGCAGGCACACCTGAATCTTCAGGAATGAATATAAATAATCTTAGTATATGCAACTACACAGAGCTTAATGAAATAAAGGGTGTGGCTTTTGTTACAAAAAGTAAACTTACTTGCGAACCTAAATTCATTCAAGAGATAAGCGAAATAAACCCAAAATACTTGCTTTATATTCTTACCATGCTACTTGTTCTATTTTACCTCTTATTGTTTATACATAATAAGCGTAGAGCCAAGGCAAGCGAGGGCAGGATTAGTAAGATAAATAGAAATAAGAGGCATAAGCATGCTTGAATTATTGTTGAACTCAATAACTACATGGGTTATCGAAAGTGGCACATACACGTATTTTTATTACGAGATTTTCTTATTCATTCTATTATGTATAGGAACCGCATTGAGTATAAAGGCGATAAAAAAAGATACCGAGAGGGTGTCACGCAGGGATTGGCTTGCATTACTTCTAATTATCTTATCTTTTCTTATTGTAGAGTTACTATTCGTTAAGCCTACATTTCAGGTTTATAACGATGAATATATACAAATGGATATCGCAAAAACAATAATTACTAACCATCAGCTCGGAGTATGCAGCTTCGCTACACCAAAAGGATGTGTACCTGGGACGCTTGGCCTCTTCCAACAGTCTTCAGGTTGGCCTATGCTGCTTGCTATTGCCTTTTATATATTTGGAATAAACTTTGCTACTGCATTCAATCTTGTACTACTGCTTTCATGCTTTTCAATAATAATTATTTTTCTTATTACATACCACATAGTTGAGGACCGAAAGGCAGCATTACTTGGTGCAGCACTACTTGCAGCTACGCCGTTGTTTTTAACTTATTCTAGGTCTACTGTTCTTGATATCTCTGCAATGCCAATGGTACTTTTTACCATTTATCTTTCAATGCTGTATATAAAGTACAAAAACTTCTGGAATGGGGTTGCTGCTGTATTTGTAAGTGCTTTTGCAACTACAATGCGCATAGAGCTCATGCTCCTTATACCCATAATGCTTGCGTTGCTTGTTTTGCCAGATCTAACTGATTTTAAAAGAGAGAAAAAGATCTTTGTCCTCTTAGTGCTTACCGTTCTTTTTATTGCAATTACATTTCCTCAGCTAATTTATGTTTATACCTCAAATAAGATAAACTCATTCGGAGCGCCCAGCAACCAAAAATTTTCCTTTACATACCTTCAAGACAACCTCATCCCCAGTATACTTTTCTGGTTTGGTAGATATGCAAATGTATACTCAGGTAATTATGTTTATCACGATGAGTACCCTATCGCATATACCCTATTCGCAATGGCAGGTATTGCCTATTTGGTGAGAAAAAAGAAATATGGCTATGTATTCAGCTTTTCAACGATCTTCATGCTTATCTTTCTTTTCTTCACAGGATATTATGCAGGGGGCGTATTTTCACAGGCGGGAGCAAATCTACGTTATTACATGGATGATTTTGCGATAATGGCAATGCTAGCTGCAATAGGAGGAAAGGCAATATACTCTTGGACTTTATCTATATTACATATCGGTAGGACAAAAAGGTACAAAAATATGGTAGAAGCTTTAATTTTGATAGCGCTTTTTGCAATGCCTATAGTTTATTTCATAAATATAGTTTCACAAAATCCGGCCAATATACTTCCTTTTGCACAGGACAGAGAAGAGCTAAGATTTCTTTTAACGTATTATAATCAAGTTCCTAGCAATTGCATTGTCTTATCATTCAAAACACCATTATGGTATATTTTAAATAAAAGCACAATGTATGCTGGTTGGTTTCTTATAGATTCATATAGAGCTAAAGCAATAAACTTATCAGGCAATTGCTTTTACCTTGACTATAGCGCAGCTTGCAATACAAATAATACTGAGACAAACGAAGCATGCATCAAAATAGAGGATGAATTTGACCTTCAACCTATAATAACTGAAGAGTATAATAAAATGGGCTGGAATATAACAATCGGACTATACAAGATACTAGGTTATAAAAATGGTACACCACCATTACAATAAATTTAAAGGTTAGTTTGGATAAAATATCATGAAAATTTTTGGGATAAGGTGGACAACGTGAAACATACCAAAAACAAAAGGAACAATGTAAAACATACAAAAAGCGAGACTGGTATAATCGTCATAGCAGCAATCCTATTAGTGGCGCTCATCATTTTATTTTATGCTTTACATCAAAGTAGCTCTGTAATGATAAAAAGTAATACAAATACAGCGCTACAGCCTACAACTGAGCCCCCAGTACATCAATATGACTTGACGCCTTTGCATACATACTTTGTAAATATTACGATTCCGCAAATAAATATCAGCGTTGGGCAAGCAATATATGCAACGCCCACGATATACAAAGGCTCCCTGCTTGTATCTACTATGGGCAATGAAACAGATCTCAATAACTCAAGATACGATCGCACATATGGTGAATTGATTAGAATAAACTTATCGATAGGAAAAATTGTATGGCGCACCAGGTTCCCTGATCAAATAATGTCACAGCCCATAACAGTAGGCAATGAGATTATAGTTGCAATGGGTAACAATGCAGAGGTACCTCCACAATATTACAATAACTATGACGGCATGTATGCCGTGGATTTCAATACGGGAAATATAATATGGAACATAACAACCGACATTACAAATATGCCAACACCAGCATATTATAAAGGCACGATTGTAGAGCCTAACGAGGGCCAAGTAATGTTAATAAATGCAACTACAGGTGCCTATAGGAAGGTGATACTGACATTTCTGCCCGACACACTCTCATCACCAGCAGTAATAAATGGCACTGCGTATTTTGGAACATGTGAGGCCAGTGTATATGGATTTAACGCAAGCAATTTTGAACAAAAGCACGTACAAACAGATTGTAAGTTCTTTGCTTTAAACATTACGAATGGTAGCATAATATGGTCTACCAAGTTCCCATATGCAGGCGCCGGTCTTAATGATGTATCTCCTGCATACTGGAATGGTGAGATAATAACAGGTTATCTATTTAAAAGTGATTATGAAGATCCTGTCATGGTCGCAATGAATGCAACGAACGGCAAAATACTATGGGAGTTTAACACCGAGAACGCCACAAATATTACTAGACCTAATATAACGCCTTGCATACCTTATTGGTATAACCAAAATACAATCTCGCCTATAACAGTGGTAGACGGCATTGCGTATCTTGATTCCAATTATAATGCAACACTTATTGCTGTGAATGCAACAACGGGCAAATACCTGTGGGCTGTATATACAGGGCAAACTGAAAGCAACCCAAATGTATTTGACGGGAAATACCTTATAATAGTAAATGACTGGGGAAACATGTTTATAATAAATTCAACAAATGGAAGAGTAATAAACACATTTTGCACACATATACCGCACCTTGAAAATGAGGTTGTAATAACTAGAAATAGTGCTATACTTGCGGGAATGAATGGGGATATTGTATCTTATCCGCTAAGCCAGCTTTTGAATGGCACAACAGGTTAGATGATGGAAAAGGATAGACGCTACAAAAGATGGTCAACTTTTAGTATAAATCCTGTAAAAATAGAAATAAGCTTGATTCTAATCTTCGGATTTGCAATATCTTTCTTGCTCTTTAAAGGGCCTAGCATATACGGCGATGATACTTCTTATTTGCAATATGTTCCAAGTATTCTTTCCGGGACCTTTAGGGAAACGATAAATGTTTTCTCATTAAGGCTATTACTTGACTATCCGATAGCTCTTAGTGTAGCTTTGCTTGGCTATACGGACTATGGTGCAGGCTTATACCCACTGCTTACTTATCTAATATCAATCTTTCTTGTTTATAAAATAGGAAAAGAAGTTTATAATGCGAAAGCGGGTCTTTTTTCTTCTTTTCTATTTGCATTTTACCCGCTTATTCTAAAATTTAATACAGATCCAGACCCTATGCTACCATTAGTCATGTTCCTCCTTTTTTCTATGCTTTTCTTTGTCTATGCAGAGAGATATGAGATGCATAGGCAACGCAATTATCTTCTTGCAGGCATATTTGCATTCGCAGGTGCGCTAGTAAATCCACTCGCTTACCTATATGTTGTTTACTTCACTTTTTATATAATTGCTGAGATAATATATGATAGCATACGTAGAAAAAAGCTTGTAATAAAATACGAGGCACTGTTGATCTTCATTGGTCTTATTACCGCGATTGCGTTTTTGGGGTTTATAAATATATACCTTGCAAATGGCAAGCCTTTTTATGAGCTTAATATGACAAACTACTATTATAGTGGAGCGGGAGGACCTGATGAAATATACTATACAAACCCAAGCTTATCATATTATGTAAATGGCTATTTTCCATATTCGCTGATAGAGAAAATATTAGTACCCATATTAAGACTAAAGCCCAGTATGCTTTATACCAATATTATATACTTATACAATTCGATATTCAACCTCAATTACATTAATACAAACGACGTTGGATTTTTCGGATATTTTGCATTACTATTCGGGCTTTACTTGCTCGTAGTTAATGATAGGAAGGCAAGGTTTGCACTTATCTGGGCTGCCTTTATAGTAGGATATATGGAATTTGGAAGCATGAGCATAACACATTACTTCCCGATATACAAGCTTATGCGCTTCACGGCTATAGCCGCACCAGCATTAATGCTTGTAATAGGAATTGCATTAGCTAGAATAAGCGAATGGAAGAGAAGAAGGATTGGGTATATGATTATAGTAATCGTTATTATCTTCCTTTTCATCACTTCTTTTCCTTTAGATATATTTTACTATGAGCTAAACCATAATACTATGGAGTATGTGAAGCTGGCGGCAATGCGGCTTCTTAGAGTACCAAATATCTCAAATGCACATGTGTTTGGGCCCGCTTTAGAACCTGATTACCTTGCATACTATATGAGATACACACCTGTTGATGGGGGCTATGAATTTTATGATAACGGAGCTTATGGCGGGGCATTTATGCCAACATGTAGCAGCATACCAAACGATTCATACATAATAATACCCAGCCCAGATATAATTGAATCCTTTTCGTATATAGGTTATGAGATAAATGAAAGCTGGGCATTCGACCCAAAAGAATGCAACCTGCTGCTCTTTTCAGATATATATAGTATGCCCAGTGTTGAAAAGATTAAAGGGCCCGTTGATATGTTGTATAGCGGAAACATATACTATAAGCCTTAGTTGGTGAAACGATGCTTATAGCTATTATAATTCTTGCGGTTTCTCTGTTTTTGGGGATTTGCTCAATGGCTAAAATAAAAGCTATAAATTCGCTTACACTTCTTATAGCTGCAGGATCAGCATTCGGCATGGCTTCGTTTTCCTTTATAATATTTGCTGTTTATGCGCTCATAGGAAGTATAAATCCCACCACAACAGGGGTCTCTATATTGATATCTCTCGGCATAGGAATTTTGCTATGTGGGAAAGGTAGCAGAAAACGTTTAAAGTCTCTTATAAAAGAAGATAGGATGGGAATGCCTAAGGCACTTTTCCTGGCCACTTTTACCATATTTATAATAATGGATTTAGTTATAGTAACTACATTGTTTACAAAAAATGGGGCAATATACTGTGCAAACATAAATACGTGCAGCGATTTATCATATCACATAGGTATAGGAAATTCTATTATATACACGCATTTCCCACCAAAATACCTGTTTACTATACAAACAAAAAATGTTTTCCCATTTATAACGGACCTATACGCTTCTTTGCTGATATATTATGGAATGCCATTAGTCGCTACCATATATGTGCAAGACATACTATTATTCTTCAGTCTTTCATTTCTTGTGGCATTTGCCGCTTTTGAACTTACAAAAAAACAGGCTGTTGCAATAATAGCTGAGCTAATATTTTGGTTTGAAAATAATTATGCGGTAGCACTACCATTATATGCGGTTTGGAAATATCTACCGAATGCTATAAAAGCAATACAGGGGCCAAATTCACTACTTGCCGTTTATGGTATATATAAATTACATGGTCTAGCTGAATTAATAGCGACTACGCATTTTATGATCGATGCGTGGACTAATATATTTTATGTAATGCTTCTCCCGCAGCGAGATTTCTTGCTGGGTTTATCATTCGGCATGCTGATCTTATACTTAGCATACAAAGTCTGGTTTTTAAATAAAGAAGAAAACAAGAGTGATCTTATCATGCTGGGCTTGCTTACAGGAATGCTGCCATTAATCCACCCGCCAACACTCATTGTAATTATAATTGTACAGGCGTTTTTGATTGCATATGATGCTATAGGTATATTGAGAAAGAAAAGTAAATTTGGCAGAATTGCAAAGAAATGGCTTTTTATTATTGCTCCAGCCATTGCTTTTGCTGTACCACAAGTCATATACATGCTATCCCAGAAGCTTGCTACAGGTTGGTATCACTTTATTTATCTTGATCTTATTTATTATGGAAATAATCTGCTCTCAACGATCGGCTTATCTATCATACATTTTGTGGCTAGCTGGATCGAATTTTTAGGTATACCGGCTATATTGGCTCTTATTGGGATAAAATACGCAAAACGGGATTTAAAACTTTTTTCAATGCCTTTTCTTATCTTATTTATACTTATTAATGTATATACGTTTCAACCAAATGCTGCAGATGAAAACAAAATGGGAGTTTATATCTTATTTATACTTGCGATATTCTCCGCTTATGCTTTAGAGGCATTATGGCGAAAGGGAATTTTTTCAAAAGCGCTAGTTGTTTTTCTTATATTAATTACAATAGGCGGCTTTATTTCACCTTATTACTATTGGATCACTAGACCTTTTGTTTTGTTTAGCAAGCCTCAGCTTGAAACAGCACAATTCATATTGAACAATACAAGTCCAAATTCGATCTTCGCTACAAGCGATTATGAGAACCTTTTCCAATTGGTATCAAGCATAGCTGCCAGAGAAACATTAATATCTATATATTATTATGTCTCTTTAGATGTCCACACTCTTCCGCTTGAAACATTGGTCAATATAAATAATGAGATAATCGAAGATGCAAGCTGCAGGGCTGCTGAAGAGTATAATGTTAGCTATATATACTTTAGAACATCGAATTTGAATGATACAGAAGCATTTAATAACAATAGCAACTTTAGCGAAGTGTATTTTAAAGTAGATAACCAAACAGATAATCCGGATGGAAGATATCTTATTGTATATAAGTCGCTTTGCAAAAAGACTGGCTGAATTCATTAGCTGTGATATATTAATAATTGCCTTGCATTGGTATTTGTTATGTTTGCAAGGACATACCTTGCTTTTATAATATTTTCCACTATCTTATTTGAGCTATTTACAGTTTAAATGCTAGCCATAATAATATATACCCCAAGCCGATAATGCAAAATTTACAGAATCAAATTCAACGACTTAACTAAGCACTAATTTAAATATTTTTTATCGGGAAAACAAGCGAGGAGATATTTATTGGTGAAGTCTGATTAGCTATATGCATCAGCTTTAGATTTATGGTGTATGCTACTGATGAATTTGAGGCTGTTATGTTAATATATAAAGGTACGTTATATTCAAACGAGTAGCACTCAGTAAAATTACCAGAAAGTGTTGAATAT
>Ga0208151_100509_pt1 | contig 15965 bp, 14 predicted proteins | sample ECH_Bhost_MetaG_FD_187130 | JGI IMG/M metagenome (GOLD analysis project Ga0208151, IMG submission 187130) | Hot spring microbial mat communities from Yellowstone National Park, Wyoming, USA - ECH_B host_MetaG (SPAdes) (version 2) | ecosystem: Environmental > Aquatic > Thermal springs > Hot... | reverse complement strand
AGCTTGCCCAGGTTGTCTGGCAGGGCTACGCAACACCCGCTGGGGGTCTACTACCCGTGGGTAACAAGTTCTATGATCCCAACCTCACACCTTATCAATTCAACCTCACACTCGCAAACCAGATACTCAATGACGCTGGCTACAAGATGGGTCCTAACGGGGTGAGGGTGAGCCCCAGCGGCATCCCACTTTCATATACACTCTACGTGATAAACGAAGCGCCCGAGGAAGTTGAGGCGGCGAACATAATAGCTGGGTGGTGGAGTGAGATTGGTGTTAAGGCCACGGTTGACGCCGTTGATGCCGGTACGCTTGCTAGTATCATCTGGCCGAACTTCACCCAGGACTTCGACCTGTGGGACTGGTTCACCTCGCCCGCTCTGCCTACGTTGCTCGATGTCTTCCTCGCTAATCAGACTGAGACTGGCACATCAGATAGTGGTTACAATAACTCTGCGTATGACGCGCTTTACGGGCAGATGATTACTGCCACAAACTATACGACTGTGTACAAGGATGCCTACGAGTTGCAGCAGATGCTCTACCAGGATTTACCCTACATTATGCTCTACTATGTGAAGTCGATTGAAGCCTATAACTCACAGGCCTTCACTGGCTACTTCGACAACATGACTGGGGGACCATTCTCAGACGTTAACTGGTACACCTTTATAGATCTCCAACCCGCAAGCACATCGCAGAGCTCATCCACGACCACGCAGCAGTCCTCCCCGACATCAACCGTGAGTCAGCCGACTTCATCCCCGTCGAGCGGCACATCTTCTACATCGACGCCGTCGAGTACATCCTCGAGTGGAATATCCACTCCACTTATAGTTGGTGTGGCTGTCATAGTTATCATAGTGGTAGTGGCGGCCGTGGTTCTCTCTTTGAGACGGAGGCCAACAACGTAGTGAGGATGGGAAGATACATAGCCAAGAGGGCTTTGACCTCCATCATCACTTTTTTTGCGGTGCTCGTCCTAACATTTATCCTCTTCAGGCTTCTGCCAGGCAACCCTGTTCTACTCCTATTCAGAAATCCCCAGCTCACCCAGCAGCAGATAGCTCAACTCTCGGCTCAGTTCGGTTTGAATCGACCCCTATACGAGCAGTTTATCCTATTCATTGTGAATGTTTTCAGGGGTAACTGGGGTCTCTCTTTCTACTATAGGGTGCCAGTCACCCAAGTCTTGTTCCCAGCTCTACTAAACTCTATAATTCTTATCCTCCCCTCAACCATCCTCGCAATCCTCATAGGCGTCGGCCTGGGCGTGCTCTCTGGGTGGAAGAGAAACACGCTCACCGACATGGCAGTGCTCTCCTCGAGTCTAGTGCTGTACGCTATACCCACCTTCTGGCTGGGCATACTTTTCATAATGTTAGCGGTCAGAATAGGAGGCATACCCGTCTCGGGGATGCTTTCCATCGGCGTCACCTTCAACTCCCCCCTCCAATACTTGGGTAACCTGCTCAGACACCTCCTACTACCAATGATAACTCTAACGCTCGTCACGCTGGGGCAGTTCAGTATAATTATGCGTACAAGCGTGATAAACGAACTAACAGAGGACTACGTTGTGGCGGCCTACGCCAAGGGTATGAGTGAGTCGAGGCTTATCAGGAAGCACGTTGTACCCAACGCGCTGCTACCCACAGTGTCGATTATTGCGATAAGCATTGGCACGGTTGTAGCGGGTGCGGTGCTCACTGAGACAGTGTTCTCGTGGCCGGGTGTGGGTACGCTGATATACGACTCGATCGCTAGGAGGGACTACCCTGTGCTTCAAGGCGCGTTCCTTATAGTGGCTCTTTCAGTGATTATCTCCAACTTTATCGCCGACCTCGTCTACGCTTACCTAGATCCTAGGGTGAAGTATTCTTGAGCGCGCGCTCAACTTTGAAGAAGTATCTTAGTAATAGGAAGGGTTCGGTCGGCCTCGCTATACTTTTGGTGCTGGTGTTTATGGCTCTGCTCGCACCCGTTATATCTCCGTATAAGCCAACCCAGATTGACCCCACCGCTATACTTCAGCCCCCCTCCGCCAAACACCTTCTCGGCACAAACGAGGTGGGTGAAGATATTTTGTCGCTCATAATCTGGGGCTCGAGGATTTCACTCCTAGTGGGTTTTCTTGCGACCTTCGTGGCGGTGCTGGTCGGCACAGCTGTGGGTGTTGTGGCGGGGTATATGGGTGGATTGACCGATGAGGCGCTCATGAGGATAACCGACTTCTTCTTGGTTATACCCGCCGTTGTGCTTGCAATAGTTGTGGCCGCGGTGCTCGGTAACACACTGCTCAACGTGATTCTGATAATCGGTTTGCTTAGCTGGCCCTCCACTGCGAGGGTTGTGCGCTCGGCTACGCTTGTCTATAAACAGATGCCCTTTGTTGAGGCGAGTAAGTGCGCGGGGGCTGGCACCGCGTATATACTGAGGAGGCATATTCTCCCCAACGTGTTGCCTCTTGTCTACGCTAACACCTCGCTTACGATAGCCAACTCCATCTTCACGCAGGCAGCCTTAGTGTTCCTGGGGGTGGGTGACATAAACGACATAAGCTGGGGGCAGATACTCCACTTTGCCTACGCCTCGGGGGCTATAACCGCGGGTGACTACTGGTACGCTGTCCCACCCGGCCTAATGATTGTTGTGGCTGTGCTTGGCTTCGCCCTCACGGGGTACGCTCTAGACGAGGTGTTGAACCCCAAGCTCAAAGCTGGTGTTGTTTTTGAGTCTGCTTGACATTGAGAACCTGAAGGTATACTTCGCGACGCGTGCCGGCACGGTTAGAGCGGTTGACGGGGTCGAGCTAAGTGTGGGCACCGGAGAAGTGCTCGGTTTAGCGGGTGAGTCGGGCTCGGGTAAGACCACCCTCGGATACGCTTTGATGCGTGTTCTCCCACGAAACGCTAAACTCGATGGTAAAATAATCTTCGATGGGAGAGACCTGCTCACGCTGAGTGCGAACGAATTTAACAGGGTGAGAGGTAGGGAGATAGCTATGGTTTTTCAGGGTTCGATGAATAGTTTGAACCCTGTAGTGAGGGTTGAGGAACAGGTGGCAGAGCCTCTAATCCTACACAGCGGTATGAATGGAGATGAGGCGAAGAAGAGGGCTAGGGAGCTCTTAGCCGAGGTGGGCGTGAGTGCAGATAAAGCCAAGAGTTATCCCCACGAGCTCAGCGGCGGGCTAAAGCAGCGTGTAGCCATAGCCATGGCAATATCCACGAGGCCAAAACTACTCATAGCTGATGAGCCCACCACAGCGCTCGACGTGGTCACCCAAGCCCAAATACTCAGACTAATAAGTGAGCTTAGAGATAGGTTTGGGCTTAGCGTGATAATGATAAGCCACGATTTATCTCTTCTCTCAGAGGTGTGTGATAGGCTCGCCATAATGTACGCCGGTAAAATAGTGGAGGTTGGCAGTAAAGCTGAGATTGTGAAGACGCCTGAGCACCCCTACACCCAGGCGCTCTTGGCGTCCATACCGAGCGTTGAAAGGGTTGGCGAAGACAGCCCATCCATCCCAGGAGAGCCACCCGACCCAATCAATCCTCCAAGTGGGTGTAGGTTTATGCCACGCTGTGCGTACGCTAGGAGGGAGTGTGAAGAATTTGACGGCTACCTTTACGAGTTGAGCTCCACTCACAGGGCTGCTTGTGTTCTGGTTGGAGGTAAACCAATTGAACGAATCCCTCGTTAGCGGTGTCAACCTAACAAAGCACTTTGAGTCTAGGAGGTCACCCATAGAGTTCCTCGCAGGCAGGCGGCCTCCACCCATACGCGCGGTTGACGGTGTAACCATAGAAATCCAGAGGGGTGAGATACTCGCCCTAGTGGGTGAGTCGGGCTCGGGTAAGACCACCCTCGGGCGCCTCCTCCTTCTGCTCGAAAGGCCCACGTCGGGTGAGGTGTGGTTTGACGGCCAAAGAATCGATAACGTGGGGAGTCGAACTCTGAGGGCTTATAGGAGGAGGATGCAGATGATATACCAGGACCCCTATGGCTCACTCAACCCGAAGCTCAGGGTGTCGGAGATAGTATCCGAACCCCTAAGAGTCAACGGTGTCGAGGCTAAGAAGGATAGGGTTACGGAGTACCTAGCAGTATCTGGCCTACGCCCCCCAGAGAAGTTTCTTGACCGCTACCCCCACGAGTTGAGCGGTGGACAGAGGCAGCGTGTGGCCATAGCGCGTGCGATGATACTTGAACCCGAGTTCGTTGTGGCGGATGAGCCGGTGTCCATGCTCGACGTCTCCCTAAGATCTGAGATACTCGGTGTTATAAAGAGGTTCAACCAGATGCTTAAGACGAGCTTTCTGCTCATAACCCACGATTTGGCCGTTGCCGCGCAGGTCTCTTCGCGGATCATGGTTATGTATCTCGGTAGGGTTGTCGAGGAGGGGGATACTCTGGGGGTTTTGAGGCGGCCTAAACACCCCTACACCCAGACTCTTCTCTCAGTGGTGCCGAGGCTCGGCGGCTCGCTGCCTAAAGAGCTTCCCAAGGGTGAGATTCCAAGCGCCAAGAACATACCCTCTGGCTGCCGTTTTCATACACGCTGCGCCTACGCCCTCGAGGTGTGCTCGACAGAGGAGCCTGAGCTCAGGCTCGTGGATGGTTCACGCGTCTCGTGTCACTTTGCTGAGCGAATACTCAGTGGTTCGACCAACCTGAGCACATCTTGAAGCGTGTTCACGTGTCTTTAAAGCCTGTGTTGACGGTGTTATCAAGCCATGGTAGTGCTTCTAGGATGAAACTTGGGCCGTGGTGTGCGAGGAAGTCGTAGGGGCTGGGGGTGATGTACACTCTACCACTAGAGAGGGCCGATAACTTCGACCAGCCTCTACCACTAAGCATCTCTAAGATCTCCCCTAGCGTTTTAGGTCTGAACATCTTCGGCTCATAAATTATGATCTCTGGGTTCCGCTCAACCACTATGTCGAAGTCGGGTTTCTCCCATTCGCAGGCGTGGTCCGAGAAGATGTTCCTTGCTCCGACAATACTCAGTGCATCCGTGATGTAGCTATAGGCTCCGAATGTGACGGGTCCACCCAAATCCACCTCCACGTATACTCTCCGCGTGGCTTGAGTACTTCTTATGTGCTTGGCGAGTGTACCCAACATTTTGCTCGCTATAGTCCTCGCTTTATCTGGCTCGTTCACAACCAGACCCACTTTGACCACCATGTCAACTATTGAGCTCACACTAACAGGAAGCTCGACCACGTAGGTGGGATAGAGTTGTGAAAGCTGGGTTGCAAGCTTCCTCTGGTACCCGCTTGTCAGGAAGATTAGTTGGGGGTTGAGCGCCCTAAGCTTCTCGATGTTCGTTGTACTGTAACTCCCAAGCACGGGTTTCTTACGCGCATCAGGGGGGTGGACATCGAAGGCGCTCACACCTATAACGCATTCACCCAAACCGAGCATGAATAGTGTTTCGGTAACCGCTGGGCTGAGGCTCACAATTCTTTCAAGCCGCTCTGGTAGCTCAAGTTCTCGTGAGGTTATCTCGCAGTAAATCCTCCTCAATCTACAACCACTCTCTGCAACCTCATAAATAAACAAGGAAAATGTGGGAAATGATACGCATCACTCGACGATAAACTTTATTGGGTCTCAGGCGCTGTCCTCGAATCCTAATCAGGTGTGTCATACAAATGTGCTGGTGTAAAGTGCTATGAGCATTACTCATAGAGCCACCCGCTTCTTCTTACCGCTCGGTCTGGGTGTGGACGAAGTCGACCACGGCTTTCACGACGGCTGGGTCTGTTTGTGGGAGTACGCCATGCCCTAGATTGAATACGTGGCCGGGTTTGTTTGACACTTCTAGGAGTATACTTCTTGTTGCTTTTAGAGCTATTTCTTGGCCGCCTAATAGTGTTGATGGGTCAAGGTTGCCCTGCACACTCTTCTTACCCACTTGCCTCCAGGCAACGCCTATGTTTACACGCCAGTCGATGCCTAGAACATCGAATTCGAGGTCGGAGAACTCTTGTAGTAGGCCTGCGGTTGATGTGCCAAAGTATATTCTTGGAACGCCGGCAGTCTCTGAGAAGATTTCTTGGATGTATGGCTTCACATATTCCCTGAAGTCGTTCGGGCTCAGCGCGCCCACCCAACTGTCGAATAACTGTAAAACCTCGGCGCCGTGTACCACTTGGGCTTTAAGGTAGGCTACATCGGTTTCCACAACGTTTCTCATAAGGCTTCTCCAAGCTTCCGTGTGTCTATACATGAAACTCTTGGTTCGCTCGAATGCACGCGAGTATTGGCCTTCAATTAGGTAGGAGGCTAGGGTGAAGGGTGCGCCAGCAAAGCCTATCACCGGTACGTTCGGCAGGGCCTCCTTCAACAACTCAATTTGCTTGTAGACGAACCCAAGATCCTGAGCCCGCCCAGGAGAAATATGGTCGACATCACGGGAGGTGCGAATTGGTTCGCGGAGAACTGGTCCCACGCCCTCCTCGAGTTCGAGTTCTACACCCATAGTGGTGAGCGGTAAGATTATATCGGAGAATAATATTGCCCCGTCGAAACCGAAGCGTAAAACCGGCTCAGACGCAGCTTTGACCGCTAGGTGTGGGTTCCTTATTATCTCTAATACGCTGTGTTCTCGACGCAACTCCCTGTAGCCTGGGAGATAACGTCCAGCCTGCCGCATAAACCAGACAGGTGTACGCTCCGTTTCTTCGCCCAAACACGCTTTTACAAGACTGTGCATCACAAGCTCTGTGCTAGTAAAATAACAAAAGGCTTACTTATTAAGAATTGATGCATGAGAATAAAATGGGGGGCTGCCTTAACCCTAAATCGAACCACTATACGTTTATGAGAGGCGGATAGTTCCTAAGTGAGTCTGGCTCACATAAACCGTAGATGTAAGGTACTGTGTTCACGTTTTATGATAGTGGGATTTCGAGATGGCTCGACGGGGGTTAGTGGGTTTGTTGTTATGGCACCGACTTCCTTGACACCCTGAAAAAGGCGAGGGTTCCTTCCCATGGTGGCTCATCGTTCCCACCATTGTTTCGCTCTTACATCTCTCATTAGGTGGGCAGCCGGGTGGCTCAGAGAACCATCCCCATTTGGTGATGGGTGACTTCCATGATTCTAGTCCCAGCAAGGAGCGAGAGATACTGGTTGCTCCTCCCTCAGTCCTATTAGGCTCTCATTTGAGCTGGGGGAGCAGCGTCGCTCGCATGACTAATAGATATTCTGTAAAGGTATTCAAATACTCATCCCCCTCCCCCGAACGGTAGATCCAAAATCCATGTGTAGGTTACGATCAGCGCTATGCGCTGATTTGAGTCTACCATAGAAGAATCGGAATTTTCATTATTTTGTAGGAATTTGATTGTGGCTATAGTCGCATAATGTGTTTAGGTGGCCCCAGCGGTGGGGAAAATGGTTGAGGCAGCCGTATAAACTTAGACCCGCTGGGTCCACTGTGTCGCACCTATTTGGTTTTGTCCGTGTAGCCGAGTTGGATAACTCTATTTAGTGAGCGCTTGTAGCCTATTGCGCCTATAATGGCTACGACCCCTATGACTAGGAAGAAACCTACACCTAGGTCGTGCAAATTGTGTACTTTTAACGGTGTCACTATCCCATAATTTAGAAGCTGAGGGAAGGCGAGGATTGATGCTCCTGCTATCATAAATGCGAGTCCACCGTATGTTAACACGTACCTGGTTATGCCCCTCCCTAAGTAGGCTATGCCTTTCTCAGTTAGGTGTTTTTTGCTTCGTAGCCACGTCGCGAACCCGGCTCCGTAGGCCACTTGCATGGTCATGGTTCCCAGCCCGAATAGTAGACCTGGTATGAATCCGAAGTATACTGAAGGCATTGATGGTGCGAGCACGGTGTATATTATGAGTGCGAATGCTCCGAAGCCAAAACCAGCTATTAGGCCGTGGACGAATGCGAGCCTTAGGGGGACTGGTCTTAGGGGGTCGTGTGTTTGTGCTTCAAGTGGGTTACGGGTGTGCTGTAGCTCGTTTTCCTGCTCTTCTGGCGAGCCGCTGTGGATTCCGAAGAGTGATTCGAGTCTTCGTTGCAGGTAGTGTACGTGGAAGTATTTTCCGCTTTTTGCTATGTAGAGTCCGGCTGCGGTCATGGCTAAGCCGACGAATATGTATGTTATGCCGAATGCCTGTGTGGTCATAAAGATGCTTGCGAGTGCTAGGAATGCGAGTTCAGAGAGTATGGCTCTTTGTAGTGTGAAGCCTGAGGAGAAGATGAGTCCAGCTTTTGCTCCACCCTTGGTGCTGTATGTACCCACAGAGTATGAGAATGTTATTGGCCAGGTGTGCTCGTCGGGTGTGACACCGTGGACTATTCCGAGAAGGTATGAAATGATTAGAGCGCTTATGAGGTCGAGTTCTGCTTTGCTTGGGTTCCAGAGGTTTATGTATGTCATACCTAGTAACCTCTATTAGGGTAGCCCTAACATAGTAATAAGGGTTTCCCTAATCATTGACAAAACGATAGAGCCATATAAGGAGAACTCAACAATGGTTTCAGGGGGGAGCCATCCAAATTCTTGTTCACCCAAAACTCCCCACATGTGGAAACCGCCATAAGCCCAAACAGCCACCATGTTCGGGGTTCTCTAGCAAAAATGTTTATACAGCTTCCAGAAGCTTGACCTGCACTGTAGATCAAACTTCAAGTAGAGTCTAATCTTTCCCATAAGCGTAGGTTTTTAATCCGCCGTGGAGGACGGGGATCCCAGAAACCATCAGCCTTAGGTATAGCCTCTGCAGAATATTCGCGTGTACCGTGGTGCGTGTAGCCGGGACTCCGCCCCTGCGGAAACCTACGCGTGTCCGAGTAACTCCCATGGGAGAGAATTGAGCGTGTGGATGGTTGAGGGGGGAGGCCCTGTATTTTAAGGTGAGGAACTCACTTGATATGCTATGCCAAATTAGGAGAGGAGTATGAGGCATTATCCGATTAGAATCCTAGTTTGATGGAAAGATTTTTATATAAGGTTGTCAAATGTATACGCTATGAGTGGTGGTAGCCAAATCAGACAGGGTTGAGGTCTTGGATACCTCTTTAAGGGATGGTTCGCAGGGTGTGGGCGTCTCCTTTTCACTGCGGGATAAGCTAAGGCTTACCGAGATCCTTGACAGCTTGGGCTTCGACTATGTTGAGGGGGGGTGGCCTGGTTCTAACCCGAAGGATGAGGAGTTCTTCAGGGAGGCTAGAAAACTCTCACTAGGCAGGGCGCGGCTCGCAGCATTCGGAAGCACTAGGAGGAGGGGTGTTAAACCCTCGGAGGACGTGAGTCTCCAAGCTATACTTGACGCGGATGTCCCCGTGGGTGTACTGTTCGGTAAGTGCTGGCTTGTACACGTCCACAGGGTGCTAGCTGTCACACCTGAGGAGAACCTGGAGATCGTGTATGACAGTGTGGCCTACTTGAGGTCACATGGTATAATGGTGGTATTCGACGCCGAGCATTTCTATCAGGGATACTATGACAACCCAGAGTATGCGTTGAGGGTAGTGCACACAGCGGAGGAAGCTGGCGCCGAGGTTGTGGTGTTGGCTGACACCAACGGGGGTATGCTACCTCATCAAGTGTATGAGGCTACGCGTAGTGCGGCTTCATTGCTGAGGGTCAGGTTGGGACTACACATGCACAATGATTCTGGGTGCGCCGTAGCTAACACCGTCATGGGTGTGGTCGCTGGCGCCAGACATATTCAGGGTACGATTAACGGTATAGGTGAGAGGACTGGTAACGCTGACCTTGTACAAGTTATCCCAGCTTTGAAGCTCAAGCTTGGCTTAAAGGTGCTTCAGGAGGGGTCCCTTCGCGATCTCAGAGAGGTCTCAAGGTGCGTGTACGAAATGCTCGGCGTACAGCCACAATCCTATCAGCCATATGTGGGTGAATTCGCGTTCGCCCATAAGGCGGGTGTGCACGCAGACGCGGTGCTCAAGACTCCGGAAGCGTACGAACACATTGACCCAACGCTGGTTGGTAACACGAGGAGAATCGTGGTCTCCGAGCTCAGTGGGTCCTCGAACTTGGTGAGCTATGCTAGGGAGATGCTTGGACTCGACTTGCAAAAGACGGATGAAAGGTTGAAGAGGGCTCTCACTGAGATCAAAGCCAAGGAAAGGGAGGGCTACGCGTACGACTCGGCTCCCATGTCCGCTTTACTAATAATAATGAAACATCTGGGGTTATGCTCCCAGCGTGTCAACATTGATTACTGGAAGGTTATCACCGAAGGTGGGTCCTCGATAGCCGTTATAAAGACTAATTCCCACATCGAGGCTTCAGAGGGTGTAGGCCCGGTTGCCGCTGTGGACCAAGCTCTGCGGAGGGCTCTTGAAAGAGAGTATCCCGAGTTAGCCGCAGTCAGGCTCACGGATTACCGTGTGCTCATACCAGGCGAAGCAAAGGACACTCAGAGCGTTGTGAGGGTCACGGTCGAGTTGAGCGATGGTGAGAGGAAGTGGAAGACCATGGGTGTATCAGCAAACGTAGTCGACGCCTCAGTCAAAGCCTTGGTGGATGGTCTCGACTACTATCTCCAAACCCGCAACCAGCCACCCACAAGTAGGAAGGATCACAGCTGACTTGTTAGACTCGTCCGGAGAACGGGAAACCCAATTAAGTAGTGCTATAAGGACCTAGATAAGCATCTATCTCTTAGCAAGAATATGCCGAGAAGCGAGAAGTTGTGATTATCATCGTAGGAATCTACACAGGAATAACACTTGGATACCGTGTGTTTCCTCTATCGGTGGAACACGGGTGTCTAGGCTTATGGGGCAGTGTGATCGAAGTTGGTGGTTTTGAGGCTGTTGGAAGGTTAATGTGGGAGTCATTAGTCCCAATTTAATAGTAGTTTTTATGGAGTATTATCCACGAAAAATTGACGAAAAATTGGAGAAATGGATGGGGAGAAGGAGGTCCTTCTCATTAGGGGTCCAAGACAGAGTGGTAAGACCACGTGTCTTCTGCATCTTCGGGATATGCATGGGGGAAGCTATGTAACCTTAGGAGACGTTGATGCACTACGAACATTCGATGAATCCCCTAAAGAGTTCGCCTCTAGATATTTGGATAGAGGAGGCATACTTTATCTAGATGAGATTCAATACAGCAAGAATCTGTCAAAACCTGAAGCTAACCTATGATACTTATGGCCCTAAGCTGAAAAACTATAATCGAATAACAGTTATGCGATATTGGAACCCAGTGTGACTCTGACCGATGCGTTGATCGCGATTTTCAGCACTATAATAGGCGTGCTTCTCTCGGTTATTTTTGCTATCACACGCTCCCAACTTGCTAATATAGAAAGGAAGCTCAACTCTCTTGATGCACACCTAAAGGGTCCAGCTGAAGTAACGAAGAGTGGAAGAACAAACTTATCGAGTCCTTGGGCCATGATACCAGGATACTCAACCTGTTAATTGAGTCTCTGAGCCGCGACAACCGGGTCATCGAGTTGATTTCGCGTTATACCTCCTTTGGTAATCCATACGATTACAACCGTAAAAAGAATTTAATGGAAAGTATAAGAATAAAACTTTAACACCTGAAGAAGCGGAGGGTCCAAGACGGATTCTGGAGGAAGACGAGAAGAAAGCAAAGGAGAAGCCGGACATACTGGCTCTCATGGCAATAGCAGTTGTCCTCCTTGTCCTTATAGACTTGGCCTCGAAGAAGTAGTGCGTAGCTATTCCACACAACGCGGAACTTTATTAACGAGCCTGGGGCAGGTCCGATCGCACAAGCCGATAACCGGCTGGAGTAATTCGTGGTCTGTGACAAAAAAAGTATAAAAGACGTAGTTCATTCTAAATGTATGACGAGGAAAGGTCATATTTTGGGTTTAGCGGTCATGCTTAGCTTGTTGCTGGTGGTGTCGGGCTTTGCGGTGTTAGCATCCACACAAGCATCGTCATCCCCATCTAGCGCGTCCGGCAGCACCGGCGTTATACGCAGTTATGGCGCCTCGCAGTATAGTGTATACAATCTACACTAACGCGACACAGAATGCGATTTACCGTAACAGCTCCAAAATGCTCGCCAACCCGGTGTTCAGGGGTTGGTTGGAGGCGCAACACGTCAACGTGTCATGGCTCGCACCATACGTTACGATGATCAAGATAGGGGTAAACCCATACGACTACTCTCAGGGAAACGTGACCGTTAACGGCACGGCCTACCAGATATACGCCTACCTTTTGCCGAATGGGACAGCGATTTCCTTCTGATATAACGGGAATGTGACCCACATATTCACGTATCTCGCCGTCCGGGGCTGAGTAACAACGCCGCCGAAGAACACGATGTTAGTTTCAGTACGGGTGAAAATGCGAACACTGAAATCGGCGTCGGCATTCAAGTGGAGGGTTCAAGCAGCGGTTATTCAAATCAAGTGCTTAATAGAGCTACCTACAAGTCGGAGGTGTTTTCGGACCTTAGTTCGCCTTCAAACTGTGGTTCAAGTTTGTGCTGGTATTGGACTAACTGGATCGGTGTTTCAAACTACGATTGAACATCATCCCTGCCATCGGAACCATACTTTTTTCAAGCGGTAATAGTTTACTGGGGAGGCCATGCAGGCACACCCAGTAATTGCAACGGTAGTTTTACGCAAAACTGTATGATGTTTCAGTATCTATTGGATACATCAACACTGTCAACGCATGCACCTGGGATAGGCGATCTCTCCTCCGGTGGTTCACTGAGCTTCTCTTGGAATATGCCATCGTCCAACTGCTACACCTCTGTGCCTGGTGATGATGTGGTGATAGTGTTGAGCATTTCCGATAATACGGCCAGTGCTTCAACTAACTACGAAACATGTTTTGCTCCTTGGCCAACTTACGTTCAATTTTTGGAAGAAAGGCCACATGTCGGTAACCAGCTTACCGAAGGTCCACAGTTTGGCACGCACGACTTTACCGCTTGGGCCTATAATCTTAACAGTAATCAGGAGCCTCTTAACTACTTTCTAGTAACGTGGAAAATAAACATGGTAAACTGTAACAGTCAAAACCTAGTCACGGCCACAGTTCTAAGTAATTATGCAACGTACAGCGCATGGAAGGACACATGGGGTTTCGCTCTACGTAGGTATACGTAGGTACGCATCAGCATACCTATCATACGCATAGTGGAGCTTGTGCTTCACAGCATCATTTAGGGAGCTCACGGGTTCATTGGTCCCCTTCAGCTCCGCCCCTGTCAGGACGCACCCACCCAAGAGAGAAGGTAGAACCACCGTGTCCCACCAATCCCTCTGGGAAGCGCCCTCCATCCTCAGTTCAACACGCTTCCTCCCACCAACCCACTTTACAATGTACCCGAACCTGAGCCTCATGTAGAGGTTTATGGCCGCATTGAGTTGCCTATTAATACGGAGCCCGCACTCTTTACACTCGAAAACTGCCCCATTCAGGTCTCTGTTGTTCTCCCACCCACACCTGGAGCAGTATGATGATGAGCCGTAGGGGTCGAGCTCCTTTACCCCGGCTTCACCCAGCCTCCCACGAGTATCCTCGTGATTGAGCGCCAGTCGCTTCTCGAGATCCTCCGGTTCCAGATACGCGAGCGTGTGTACATCCCCTGCTTTTTGAGCTCTTCGAGGCCCACCGGGCCGCACAGTGATTGAATGACACGCGCGATTTCGAGCTGGTGCTTTCCCGCACGGTTCCTCTCCCTCTTGGAGTACTTCGCGAGAACCCTCCCAGCCTTCTTGGATTTTGAAGCCTTCCTCTGCACACTCCGCCTCTTCTCGAAGGATGAGGTGTGAATAGATGCCAGCTTCTTGGTATCTATCCTTATCCACCCTGTTTCAGGTGAGTAGCCGTCTAGGGAGAGGAGGTTGAAGTCCCACGCCACACTGGGGTTGCTGTTTTGAGTGTCTTCGTAGTGCACGGGTAGGTGCACCTTTTCGGGTGTGATTATGGGTTCACCCAGACCCGCCGAGGACACCTCCCCAGGTAGAGGAAAGTACCTTTTTGAGAGGTCGAGGTACACATATTCACCCGGTTTAACGGTCACCCGGAGCCTTTCACCCTCTAGCTTTATGAGTGTTTGTTTGGCTCTTGCAAATAGCCTTTTGGCGGTGGGTCTCCTCCTCTTTCTTTCTCCTTTAACATAGTTTTTTCTCCAAGATTTTAGTATTGAGTAGGCTGTCTTTATGGCTGAGTCCACCCAGTGGGCTGCGTAGGGCCAGTCCACGAGGAGGCTTTCCCTGAGCTTCTTCTTGTACTCCCCGCTGTGGATGTCCGCCTTGTACTTGGGTATGAGTCGCCACTGCTTTTTCCCTTTTACTTTTTCCTTCTCCCACTCTATGTTGTCCCAGAGCTCTTCGAGCACGCGGTTCACAGCATCCCTGTACGCTAGAAGCAGTGGTTCGAGTTGTTCTCCGCATTCATGTTTGAGCGAATAGCTTCTCAGCACACTGAACACCCTGTGACCCTTTATGAGCGCACACCCGCTCACACACAGATATATTTCATAAACCGATATAAACCCTTATAATCTGAAACTGCTGACAACGGCGGCATCCTCCTGCTAAAGGAAATGCAGGAATCCATATTCTCTACACTTTTCAGAAGCTGTGTATCCTCCAGATTGAATCGTCGACGACTGCTATATTGAAGTTGGGATAGTCCAGCTTCTTGGGATACTATTACCTTCTCATTCTCAACGAATTTGTTAAGTGAACTAACTATCCATAGGTCTAAGGTTCCTCAGAAGGGAAGAGGCGTTTTAGCGTTCTCTTGAAAGGATCAGGGTGCTTCAGAGGACACTATCAAGGAAGAAGTTTCTGTCGAATAACTGGTTTAAAGCTAACAGGAGGCTCGCTAAAGAGCACGAGCACGTCGGGGATTTCAGGCGTGACCTCTTCTTCAAACTCGGGGTTCTACTCACACAGGAGTACGATGTCTTGGTTCTAGAGGACTTGGACACCCAGCGTTTAATCGGGGATAAAGGTGTAACTAGGGCGAGGTGGCTTCGACTCCACGATTCCGCTTTCTCCGTAGTTAAGAGGGTGCTTGGAGTGGGGGTTTGTGAAACGGGGGAAAGCCGTGCTCGCTGTATCCGCTTACAACACATCCCGTGAATGCTTTCTCTGTGGAGGAATCAACCAGAATTTGAGTTTGGAGGACCGAATCTTTCACTGCCCCCACTGTGGTTTCACCTTGGACCGCGACTTGAACGCTTCCCTTGTTCTCTTGAAACGAGCAGGGTGGGTGCCACCCTTCTGGTGTGCCTGTCTTTGAGCTTTCCCCAATACCTCCCCCACCCTCCCTAGGGTTAAAGGGGAGGCATGGTGGGGCAATGATTCGGGAAGCTCCCGCCTTCAGGCATGGGTAGCTCACCTACCGCACTACTTCATCTAGTAGTGATAAATAGTAGCGCGTCTCGAAGCTCCCGTTGACCTGATTGTCGAAACCAACATGGCTGGGTGACCCCATCAAGGTAAGTTGATACACTATTCCTCAAAGAATGGGTAACTCTAGGATTCCATACTCGCTAAGTTCGAAACACTCTTCACCGCCACTCTTTCTAAGCTTAATGCGACCTGCGTTGACTTTGATTAGACAGCGTGTCCTGTCGAGGTTAAAGTCTAGGTGGTTGTTGCCGAATGTTAGACCCCTGAACCATAGGTTGACTTTGACCTCGCTGGGTGGGTCGATTACCAACGTGTTGGTGAAACCATCATAGCTAGGCTTCAACGCGGCCTCTATTAGTGATGAGGCGTACGCGGAGTATGACCACGCTTGGGTGTGGCAACCCAAGTTGGGGGCTACCTCGGCTAAGTAGCTTGGGCCGCTCATTCCATATATGGATATGAGTTTGTCGACGGTTCTCCACCCATCATCCGTGTAACCATATTTAAATAGTGATGATGCCAGTAGGCCTGTTCCGATGGGCATCGAAAGCGGCTCACTCCCACCTTTAC
>Ga0208151_100506_pt1 | contig 16000 bp, 17 predicted proteins | sample ECH_Bhost_MetaG_FD_187130 | JGI IMG/M metagenome (GOLD analysis project Ga0208151, IMG submission 187130) | Hot spring microbial mat communities from Yellowstone National Park, Wyoming, USA - ECH_B host_MetaG (SPAdes) (version 2) | ecosystem: Environmental > Aquatic > Thermal springs > Hot... | reverse complement strand
AAGACTGTTATATTGTTCTCTAGATCCAAATGTTCCAGGTACAAAGGTATTACTATTTACTTCACTAGAAGTAAACCGCACATAGTTATATAAAGCTTCCTGAGGATTTGCTGGTTGATTAAACGCCGTATTATATGCGTTTATGTATGATTGTACAAATATTGGCTCTCCTGTTATTGTATTTGTAGATGCTGGTGGGTTTGGTGGTGTTGCATATGCGCTACATGTAGAACATCCAAATCCACAACATTTCCACGTATACAGACCAAAGGCTTGCTGGCGTACACCATGGCGGTTGGGGGATGCGTGAGGCTCCTCTAGCCGTTTCCTCTTCTTTTATTTACTCGAAAGTTGACGAGAGGAGGCTGTCTGTAGTCGGGGCGGAGATTAGGCGCATTAGGGAGTGCGCCGGACTGCCGCAGAGCGTGGCTGAGGAGGCTGAATCCCTGGTGAAGAGGTATTTCGACCTTGTGGCTGGCTTTCCGCCGGAGGTGGTGGCTGTGGCTTTGCTACGGACCGCCGCGAAGGCGGCCGGCGCGCCTAGGCCGCTGGAGGACTTTCTGAAGTGCAGTAGGGCTGAGGAGCGTCGGGTTAGAGGGGTGGCGTGGAGGCTGAAGGAGGCAGTGAGGCTGGGGAGGAGGCCCTCCGTTGAGGATTACGTAAAGACGCCGGCGGCTAGGGTTAACCTGCCGGCGTCTATAGTCAAGTCTGCGGTGGAGCTTCTGGAGAGGAACAGAAGGCTTTTGACCGGTAAAAACCCGTGGGTTTCTGCGGCGGCCGCTTTGTGGCTGGCGTCGTTTAAGAAGCTGGGGCTTTTGAAGAGGCTGGCGGAGGCGTCAAGCGCGACTCCGACGAGCATAAGGAAGGCTTTTACAGCTGAGCCTCGTGGCCAGGCTTGCTGAGACGGCCGGGCCGACGCTGGTCAGCGTCAGAAACGCCGCATAATGAGGAGCCTAGTAGAGGGGGCTCGCGAGGCGGCGCACAAAGGGTGCCTACCTAATCAAGAGGAGGGCTATGGAGGAGGTGTTAGCCGTCTTGGGGGAATATGTCGGCGTCGTCGGAGACCATCTCGCTCGGCTCTTCGAAGACGGAGGCTGTGGTCTTGACTTAGTGATCGCCGCCCCCCTCCACAAAGTCACTTATCTAAAATTTCGTTTTACTACTGTCCCCAAATCCCGCCACAGCTCTTGACACAAGGCAAAGATTTTAGGGAGGCCGTGGAGGCCCGCATGGACCCCTCGCCCCCCGGCGATCTGATCGCCGCGCTGGTCTTCCCAGGGGTGCTGGGCATATTCGGGTTCCTGGTGGTGGCCATCTGGCTGGAGAGGAAGCTCGTGGCGCGGGTGCAGTGGCGCTACGGGCCGCTCTACGTCTCGAAGCCCCTGGGAGGCTTCCTCCAGCCCGTGGCGGATCTCCTCAAGCTGGTCTTCTCGGAGCTGGTGCTGCCGAGGCACACCAACAGGCTCCTCTTCGCCGCCGCCCCCATCCTGCTCTTCTTCGCCGAGGGCCTCCCCGTCGTCTTCGTCGCGGCGGCGCCTGGCGTCGTGATGGCGCCCCATCCGTACGGGCTCGCCATAGCCGTGGTGCTGGTGCTGCTGGTCGCCGTGTTGGTGGTGGCCATGGCGTGGACCGAGGCCGACAAGTTCACCTATATAGGCGCCGTGAGGGAGATACTGCTGACGGCCGCCTACGAGGTGCCGCTCCTCCTCTCAGCCCTGTCCATGTTCCTCCTCTACGGCACGGCGGATCCCTACGGGGTCGTGGAGGCCCAGTCCGCCGCCTGGGGCGCCATCCTCAACCCCCTCGCCTTCGCCGTATATCTAGTGGCCCTCCTCATGGCCACGACCCGCTTCCCCTTCGAGATACCCGAGGCCGAGCCCGAGGTGGTTGTGGGCCCCTACACCGAGTACGGCTCCACCCTCTTCATCTACGCCTTCGGCGCCAACTACGTCAAGCTCTACGTCCTCTCCCTCCTGGGGGCCGTGCTGTTCCTCGGCGGCTGGCTGCCTGCGGCGGGCATCCTCGGCGTATTCGCCACCTTGGCCAAGATGGGGGTCTTCCTCCTCCCGGCGATGCTGGTGCGCGCCATATATCCCCGCTACCGGATAGACCAGGCGCTCAGGATAGGGTGGGGGAAGCTGCTGGCGCTCTCCATCGCGGCGGCCCTCTGGTCCATCGCGGCGGCGTGGATATGGTAGCGGCGGCCCTCTTCATAGCCCTATTCCTCGCCGTGCTAGTGCTCCTGGTCCTGGCGGGCTACCTGTTCTCGCCGAGGCGCCCCTCCGAGGTCAAGGAGAGGAGGTTCGAGGCGGGCGGGCCGCCCTACGGCCCCGTCCAGAGGCGCCTCCTCATGCAGTACTTCGGCTATATCTACCTCGTCACGGCCGTCGAGGCGGCGATGGGGCTGGCCCTCGTGGCCGTCTTGACGGCGCATGCCGGCCGGGCGGCCCTCATCCCGCTGGCGGCGGCCCTGGCCCTTACGCTTATGGCCATCGCGGCCATCGCGTGGCGCTACTTCAAGCTGCTGGCTGACGTGAGAAGATGGGGTTAGGCAGTTGGCTAAACGGACCTTCCCGCGCCCGGAATTTCTAATTATATAAAATTTCAGAAATATTTATAAAAACATAAAGGGTTGACCACGATGAGGGCCTTGGTCTCTCAAGCCGTTTCGAGGGCGGCCAGGTGGGGCGCCAAGTGGTCCCTCTGGCCTCCGCACCTCGTCACGGCCTGTTGCGGCGTGGAGATAGGCCACCTCTTCGGCTCCGCCTACGACGCGGAGAGGTTCGGCATGCTGCCCATGGGGAGCCTCCGCCAGAGCAACATCATCATAATAGAGGGCACCATCACCCTCAAGATGGCGAAGTTCGTAAAATATGTATACGAGCAGATGCCCGAGCCCAAGTACGTGATCGCCATGGGCGCCTGCTCCATGAAGGGCGGCGTCTTCTACGGCAGCTACCACATGGTGCCGGCCGCCAAGGTGGTGCCGGTCCACGCCTACGTCTCCGGCTGTCCCCCGACCCCCGAGGCGGTCCTCAAGGCAGTGGCCAAAGTCCAGGACCGGATAGACCATGCAGAGGGCTGAGTGGCCCTTCAACGTCGAGGCGGGCAGCACCTTCTTCGTGGAGTCGGAGGAGGAGTTGAGAGGAGGGAGGCGGGGCATGACCCTCGTCGTGGGGCCGCAGCACCCCGGCTCGGGCCACATGAGGCTCTTCGTGATCCTCGACGGGGACCTCATAGTCGACGTGGTGCCGGACCCCGGCTTCGTGCACAGGGGCATCGAGAAGCTGGCGGAGAACAGGCCCTACTGGACGTTGGTGCCGCTTGTGGAGAAGGCCTCCATCATGGACTCGATGAACATCACCTACGCCCTCGTGCTGGCCTTGGAGAGGGCGCTCGGCCTCGAGCCGCCGCCCCGCGCCAGGTATATCCGCACCATGATGGCCGAGCTCAGCCGGATCAGGACCCACCTCTACGACATGGCTCTGCTGGGCGTCTTCCTGGGCCACACGACGGCGTTCATGTGGGGCTTCGCCCTCATGGACATGTACGCGGAGGTCTTCGCGAAGATAACGGGGGCGCGGACCACGATAGCCTACCCGGTGCCCGGCGGCGTGCGGCGCGACCTGAGGCCCGAGCACGTGGAGGCTGTGAGGCGCCTCCTGGAGATCACCAGAAGGAAGCTGAGGGACTTCAAGACCCTCTTCCTAGACAACCCCGTCACCAGGGCCCGGCTGGAGGGCGTGGGCGCGATCGACGCGAAGAGGGCGGCGGAGCTGGGCGTCGTGGGGCCCTTCGCCCGAGCCTCCGGCGTGGACTACGACGTGCGTAAGGCCCGTCCCTACGACGCCTACGGCGAGATCGACTTCGAGACGGCGAGGGAGAAGGCGGGGGACGCTTGGGCGCGGACGCTGGTGAGGTGGCGCGAGATACAGGAGTCCATGTCCATGGTGGAGCAGCTGCTGAGGGGCCTCCCCGACGGCGACGTGATCGACGAGGCGCTTCTCTTCAGAAACCCGGAGTACAGACGCGAGGGGATAGGCGGGGTCTTGGGCGTCTACACCTACATGTACCCGGAGCCGGGGGAGTATCTGGCCCTCGTCGAGGCGGCGAGGGGGGCCACGCTGATCCACCTCTGGGCCACGGGCTCTCAGCGCATCTACAGGATGCGCCTCGTGACGCCCAGCTGGCGCAACCTCCGCGCGATGGTCGAGGCGATGAAGGGCGGCAGACTCGCCGACATGCCCGCCGTCTATATGTCGTTCGGCTACTTCCCGCCCGAGGCGGACAGGTAGTATGCAGATCAAGCTCCTCGATCTGGACAACGGGCGGGAGGTCGTCGTGGAGATGGACGGGAGGGCCCACGTGGTCGACCTGATACAGAGGCTTAGGGAGCTCGGCGTAATCAGGCCCACGAGACCGCAATGCTGGGCGTCCTCATGGACAGCAGGAGGATAGCCTACGTGCCCGCGGCAAACCTAGAGCAACTGGCCGCCTACGCGAGGCAGAGGAACGCCGTGATTGCGTTCAGAAGGTTCCCGATCCACGGCTACGCCCCGCCCCCGCGATAGTCGCTACGAGGGTCCGGGCCGGAGGAGCCCCGCCGGCGGAAAAAACAGACGTTGAATATAACAATATATTATGAAGGTTGGTGCGCCTTTAGATACCTCCTCTTCACCTCTTGGATTATCTGGGGGATGTCTATCTCCATGGGGCATACCTCCTTGCAGTTGCCCGCGTGGACGCACTTCAGGGCGTGGGGCCCCGCCTCCTCTATGCCTCTCGTCACGGCGGTCCACATGACGCCCATGGGGCCCGTATACGGCGGCTTGCCGAAGTCCCTCCCCAACGCCCGGTACACCGGGCAGTGGAGGTGGCACCGCCCGCACCTAATGCAGAGAAGCGCCTCCCACAGCGCCGGGTCCCTCGCCGCCGCCCTCCTCCCGTTGTCCACAAGCACCACGTGGTACTCCTTGGGCCCCTGGGCCGGCGAAACCCTGTGCATCTCGATGTCGGCCGTGGAGCTGGGGCCCGCCGAGACGTTGATGTACGTGGGGGGATAGAGCCCGGCGTACGCAGCCTGGACGCTGGCGACGTAGAGGGCGTGTATCAACGTCGGCACTATCTTCTCCACGCCGTCGTACACTATGTGGACGGGCGGAAACGCGGACGTGATGCGTATATTCGCCTCGTTCTCGACCAGCACCACGGCGCCCGTGTCGGCGGCCAGGGCGTTGGCGCCCGTAATGCCCACGTCGGCCTTCATGAACTTCTCCCGGAGGAACTCCCTAACCCTCTGCGCTATGGCGACGGGGTCGGGAGGCGCCTCGATCCCCAGCTTCTCCTTGAGAAGCTCGGCGGCCCGCTCGCGGGTCAGATGTATGGCGGGCGCTATTATGTGGGACCCCTCCTCGCCGCTGAGCTGGACGAGGAACGCCCCCAGGTCGGTCTCCCAGACCTCGTTGCCCTCCTCCTCCAGCCTCCGATGGAGCCCGGTCTCGTTCGCCACGTTGTTCTTGCCCATCACCACGACCTTCCCTCTCCCCACTATCTTGGCCGCGGCGTCTGCCGCCTCCCTGCCGTCTCCCGCCAGGTAGAACCTGCCGCCGATCCTCTCGACCGACTTCCGGAGCTCCTCGATGTAGAAGTCGAGGTTCTTCACGACCTCCTCCTTGGCCTTCCTGACCTCTCTGCGCAGATCCTGGAGATATCCGTAGCGCGCAAGCGCGTCGTACGTCTTCGGCATTATCGAGCTTCTGGCCCGCTCGATGGCCACATCCCAGCTCATACCCTACTCAAGGACCTCAGATATATCTATCGTATGCCCTCACCGCGTCGGCCTGGACGGGTCGACGAAGCGGACGGGACGGGCCACGGCGTCGCCCGAGGGCTTCGACAGATCGCCGGCCCCGCTCGCCGCGGCCTCCGCCGTGGAGGCGGCGTTCCTCCCGCCGCTCGGCGTGTCGTCCCCTAGGATGCAAGTCGCCCCGCATCGTGGGGGCTAACCTGTTGTTCGCCCCGCCTCCTCCCGCCGCGACGGCGGCCGCGCTGGGGCGGCGCGGGGCCTCATGACCAGACGTGGGAATTCTCTGCCGTAGAGGATCTTCAGCGCGGCGCCGGCCCTCGCCTTGGCCTCCTCGGCGGTGAGGGCGGTTATGTTCACGTGGCCCATCTTGCGCCGCGGCCGCGCCTCGGCCTTGCCGTACCAGTAGACCTTGCCCAGGCGCTCCAGCTCCCTTATGGGCGGGGCGGCGACTCCTATGATGTTCACCATGGCGGTCGGCGCCGAGGCGCTAGGCCGTCGGATGCCCAGGCCCAACACGGCCCTCACGTGGTTCTCAAACTGCGAGGCGTCCGTCTCCAAGGTCCAGTGGCCCGTGTTGTGGACGCGGGGAGCTATCTCGTTGACGAGGATGCGCCCATCCCTGTCCTCGAAGAACTCCACGGCCAGGACGCCCACATACCTCCGCCACTCCAGGATCCTCTCCACGTATCCATAGGCCTCCGGCGGCGCCCGCGTGGGGGCGTAGCTCCACACGAGTATGCCGTCTACGTAGTGGTTCTCAGCCGGCGGGTAGAAGTATATATCCCCCTCCTCTGACCTCGCGGCGACTATGGAGAACTCCCTCCTGACCTCTACGTACTCCTCAACCAGTAGGGGCGACCCCTCGGGGACCTCCTTGGGCAACAGGTACTGGCCCTTGCCGTCGTAGCCCCCGGCGGGCCACTTGGCCATCGCCCTGCCGAGCTTTCTGGCGACATCCAAGGCCTCGGCCGGGCTCCTCGCCACGGTCCACCGCGGCACCGGGATGCCCAAGCTCTGGAGCGTCTCCCTCTCCTCGATCCTGTTCTTCTTGAGCAGGAGGTAGTCGAGGTGCGGTCTGAGCTTGCCCTGCCTGTGGGCGTACTCCGCCGCGTCGAGCCTCACGTTTTCAAACTCGAAGGTGACGTAGTCCGCCTCATCCACGGCGCTGAGCGGATCCGCCGCCATCTCCGCGCACCTGAAGGCGGGGGCCCTGGGGTCCTCCTCGTAGACGACGAACCTAAGCGGCAGCCTGGCGGCCTCCCAACACATCATGAGGGCCAGCTGCCCCCCTCCGAGCACCAGGAGGCGCATGGGCTATTAAATAAACAGTTTAAAAATTGTTTCTATCGCTGTCCTGCTCGTCGTTTATATTTACTCTATAGCTTAAAGGACCTTATGAGGCCTCTGGACAGGACCTCATCCCGCATCTGCGCCATATGTCTCCTCACCCTTTCCCTGATCTCCGGGTACTTCACGCCTAGGATCCTCGCGGCGAGGTAAGCGGCGTTGGCGGCGCCGCCTATGGCCACCGTGGCGACCGGGGTGCCGCGGGGCATCTGGACCATGGAGAGCAGGGAGTCCAGCCCGCCGAGGTGCCGCGTGGGTATGGGCACGCCTATTACGGGGAGGGGCGTGTGCGAGGCGGTCATGCCCGGGAGATGCGCCGCGCTCGCCGCGCCGCCCCTGAGGAGGAGGTGCCCCCACGGCGTCAAGATGCCCCCGGAGAGCCACATGATCGCGAACTGGGTGCGCCCCGAAGACGTCAAGGACGTCCTGGAGGTGGACAGCCTCACGTACCTCACCCCGGACGAGCTGGAGGAGGCAGTTAAGCACAAGCGGGTCTGCACCCTCTGCATGAGGCCATGAGGTACAGGGACGCCGGCGTCGATCTGGACAAACACTGGGCCGTCCACAGGGAGGTGGCGGGGCACATAGGCGGAATCCGCGGGCTATACACCAGCTGGGTCCAGCTCGGCGGCGTCGAGACGACGCTACATGTGGACGGCGTCGGCACCAAGGCCGTCCTGGCCCTCCAGCGGGACCGCCTGGAGGTTGCGGGCCGCGACTGCGTGACCGTGAACGTGAACGACGTGGTCTGCGACGGCTTCAAGCCAGTCGCAGTGGTGGACTACGTGGCCGTGGAGCCCCAGCACCTAGACAAGGCCCCCCGCGTCGTCGCGGGCGTCGCCTCGAAGGCCGGCGAGGTAGGGGCGGCCCTCCTCGGCGGCGAGACGGCCGTCCTCCCGGGCGTGGTCGCGGGCATAGACGTGGCCTGCACCGTGCTGGCCGTCCGCACGGCCGGGACCAGGCCCCCGCGCTCCGGCGACGTCCTCATAGGCCTCCCCTCTACGGGCCCCCACGCCAACGGCTACAGCCTGCTCCGCCGGCTCTTCAAGCCGGAGGAGGAGGTCTGCGGAGCCCGCGCCGCCGACCTGCTCCTCGCCGAGGTCGCCGACTACACCCCCGTCTTGAGGGCGCTGGAGGCGGGCGCCGTCAGAGGGGCGGTGCACATAACCGGAGGCGCCTACCGCAAGCTCAAAAAGGCGCTCGGGGAACTCGGCGCCGAGATCGCCTTCGAGCCCCCCTGCATATTCAAGGAGATAATCAAACGCGGCGTAGATCCCGCCGAGGCCTACCGGGTCTTCAACATGGGCATGGGCATGGTGGTCTACACCGACAGAGACAACCTGGAACATGCCCTAGCCCGCCTGGAGCCCCTCAACCCCAAGCCCATCGGCGAGGTAAGGGAAAGAGGGCTTGTAATTGTAAACGGAATACAAATCACCTAGTTTTCTCTACATCAGAGAAAAACCCACCGGGTTTCGGCCTCCAATCGACCTTATTTCGACACCATGAACGGCCGGGGATATATCAGCCAATAGAGGACGCCTATTATGATCAGCACGAAGACGAGGGCTATGGAGTATTTCATGTTGTTTCTGATGATCTCGCCCTCCCGCCTCACGTATTCGGTGGTCGATACGCCGGCGGATACGGTCTGCGGGGCCACGGGCTTCCCCAGCTCGCTGCCAACCGTCTGGGTCGAGGGCAGGAGGAGCGGCGGCAGGCCGAGGAGCTGCCCCATGGCGGCCTGGAACGGCCCGAACAGAGCGTTGGACGACGTGTTGCTGCCGGTCAGCGCCGCGCCCAGCCAGCCCAGGAACGGCGAGATTGCCAAAAACAAGAGCCCCACCCCCGTCGTCAGGTACGCCAGGCTGTACGCCATCCCGCTGTAGTTGAAGACAAAGGCCAGACTTATGACGAAGATGCCCGTGAAGACGGCCCCCCACGTCTGCCTCCACGTGGCCTTTAACGCGTTCACGGCGTCCTTCGCGCCCGCCTTCATCAGCGGCAGGGTTATAAGCCAAGCCGCCAGCGCCGAGGTGCCCGTTATAAGGACGTTGAAGGGATAGGAAAGCGACACCTGCTTCTGCAGAACCTCGGAATATGCCGATACGCTGAAGGTGGCGACGACCAACTTCAGTGGGGAAATCGGGGAGTTCCAAAGCCCCATCACGGCCACGAAGAGTATCAACGACGCCCACGCCCTCGCCACGGCCCCCCGATCCTTGACGTCGTTCACCTTAATGGCTGGCGGAGGCACCATGTGTTTAGGCCGCCAGATCTTCGCCAGCCCGACCAGGAACAGAAATGCGACGATCGACCCCATGACATCCGCCAGATAGGGCCCTATGTAGACGGCGGTGGTGAATTGGCCGAGCACATACCCCAACGCCCCGATTAACGCCGCCGGCCAAGCCTCTTTTATGCCCCTCCACCCATCTATAAAAGCCAATATGGCGAACACTATGACGAACGCGAGCACGGCCACGATGTGCGCGACGGCGCCCGATGTGGCTAGCAGCGGAAGGCCCGCCACCCCCGCCAGAGTGACTATGGGGATGCCGAAGGCGCCGTAAGACACAGGGGCCGTGTTGGCTATGGCCATGACGGTCAGCGCCCTGAGGGTCGGCAATCCCAGCGACATGAGTATAGGCGCGATGTAGGCCCACGGGGTGCCGAAACCTATCAGCCCCTCTATCAGCGCCCCCAGGGCCCACGCAAGCGTCAAGGCGATGATCCTCACGTCGTTCGTGATGTTTTTCAACATCCACGAGATGAAGGCGTCCAGGTGCCCGGTCAGACGCCATGTGTTGAACCACGTTATGCCCCAGAATATAAGCCACGAGATGCTCCATAGGCCGAAAAGCGCCCCTATGAGCCACGCGGACACCGCGCCGTCGGCGGGCACGCCGATGGCGATCGCCAAGATCAACGTGGCGATCGATGTAATCAACGTGGCTTTCCACGAGGACATCTTCAAGACGGCCAGCAGGATAAACAGCATCAACACCGGAATCAGGTCGATTATCAACGTCAGCCCGACGTTCCCCCAAAACAGTTTCGGTTGTACATAGACCATAGGGCCCATAATTATTTCATTTTTAAATATTCCTACGGTCTATATGACTGGAGCCATTATATATACACACCATGAGAATATAATTTATTATAACAATATGTTATACTTGTAATATTAAATATATAATTATCAACAATGAACAAAAATATTAGTATTATAATATTAACAGCTATACTTAAATAAGTTATTTATAAACATGAGAAAATTTATAAATACTAGCCGACCATTGTCACATGGCAGTGGAAGCAGTCCGTGCTCTTGAGGGAGTCGCGGGCGGGAGGGTCCATACGGATCCCGACGTATTGAGGCTATATAGCCGCGACGGGTCCCTCGAGTCCGGGGAGCTCCCTCTCGCCGTCGTGGAGCCTGTCGACGAGGCGGTTAAGGTAGTGAGGCCGGCCGTCCGATACAACAAGAATGTCGTAGCGGTCGGGGCCTCCGCCAGCCCATCTGGAAACGCGGCTCCCAAGACACCCGACGCTATAGCGGTCTCCATGGCACAACATGTTTAACCCGGGAAAGGTACTGTAGCCATGTCCGTCGAGTGGATCTCCCAGCTCCGCGAGATCGTCATCGACGGCTTGGAGAGGTCTTGGCTTCCCTTCCCCATCAAGGAGGACCTATGTGAAGGCTGGAAGAAGGACCTGCAGGTCGGCCCCAGCTCCACCATCCTATATACATCTTGTATGTACCACATAGCTCCGGTGATCGAGAGGGCCGTCGGGAACCTGGAGAAGTTCGGGGTCACGAAGGGCGGCGTGATGGCGCGGCTGGCCTCCGTGGGGACGAAGGCGCTCGGCGGGTTCCTCCTGAGGCCCGACGAGGCTGAGGTGAAGAGGGCCGACGCGATAATGAGGAGGATCTACGAGCTCCTGAGGAGGGCCGGGGTGGAGTTCGGCCTTCTGGACAGAGAGATATACTCCGGCGCCCTCCTCTACGAGCTGGGCCTCGTCGACGACTTCGCCAGATACGCGAGGCGCGCGGCCGAGTACTTCAAGAAGCGCGGCGTGAGGAGGATAATCACGGTGGATCCCCACACCCACCACGTGCTGGAGAAGATCTACCCCAAGTACGTGGAGGGGTTCGACCTCGAGGTGGTCAGCTATCTGGACCTCATAAAGCCGGGCGGGGTTTCCATCGAAGGCTTCGCGATCCACGACTCGTGCCTCTACGCCAGGTTCCTCGGGAAGTACGAGAGGGTTAGGCAGCTCCTGGCGGCCGGCAAGCCCGTGGAGGATCCCTACATAACCGGGAGGGACACGGCGGGATGCTGCGGAGGGCCCATAGAGTCCACCTTCCCCGGCGTCGCGAGGCAGATAGCCAAGGTGAGGGTCAGAGAGCTCGCCAAGCTCTCGAGGAAGGTGGTGGTGCAGTGCCCGATATGCTACGTCAACCTCAAGCGCGCCTCCGAGGGCGAGGTGGAGCTGTACCACATGGCCGAGGTGCTCCTATGAACCTGGCCGAGCTGAGGGCCGAGGCCTCCAAGTGCCAGTTCTGCGGGTTCTGCGAATACGCCTGCCCCACGTATAGGACCATGAGGATGATGCACTTCGGGCCTAGGGGCCGCATCAACTTGATAAGGAACTTCGACGGGGGGCTCTCCGAGGCGGCGTATATGGGCATCATGACATGTCTGGTATGCAGGGCTTGCGATGTGCAATGCCCTGCCGGTATAAAGATTGCTGAAGTTATCCATGATTTTAAAGCATATATTCTCGAGGAGAAGATATATAAGAACAAGAAGTAGAGATATTAATGTCCTCAAGCCTCGCCGATCTGAGGAAGACGCTCGGCGAAGATAAGGTCGTCACGGACCCCGACATACGCCGCATCTACGCCCGCGACCCCGCCTCGTTCGAGTTCGAGCTGCCGCTTGCCGTGGTCTACGCGGAATCCGCCGACGACGTGGTCAACGTGGTCGACTACGCCATAAAGAACAGGCTGTACATCACGCCCGTCTTCCACTCCACCAGCCTCTCGGGCAACGCGGCCACCGTCGCGAAGAACACCATAGTGCTGTCCTCGGAGCGCATGAACAGGATCCTGGAGGTGTCGGACGTGGACTGGCTGGCCGTGGTCCAGCCGGGCATAAAGATCGACGAGTTCAACCTGGAGCTTATGCGCTACGGCCTGCAGTGGCCGGTTGACCCCGCGTCGTCGAAGACGGCGTCCGTCGGCGGCTCCATAATAAACGGCGGCGGCGGGGTCAAGGGCGCCAAGTACGGCCCGGCCCCGCACTGGGTCCTCGCCCTGGAGGCGGTCATAGGCACCGGCGAGAGGATAAGGGTGGGCTGCCGCACCCTCAAGTGCAGGGAGGGCTACGACCTGCTCCACCTCTTCGTCGGGAGCGAGGGCACGCTCGGCGTCATAACGGAGGCCACGGTGAGGCTGGCCCCGCTCCCAGAGGCCTTCGTGGGGATAGTAGCCCAGTACGACGACATAGTGGATCTCGCGAACACGGTGGTCGAGGCGAGGCGTAGAAGGCTTTGGCTGATGGTGGCGGAGTTCATGGACGACGACGGGTCGGACCTGGTGGGGCTGGGCAGGAAGTACACGCTGTGGATGGGCGCGGACATAAGCGCGGGCTCGGAGCAGACGGTGTTGACGCGCCTCAGGGAGGTGGCCGAGGGGAACCGCGGCAAGGTGGTCGCCGAGGCCGCCAAGTGGGGGGACTTCTTCAAGCTGCTGGAGCCCAGGAGGCTCCTCTATCCAGCCCCGGTGAAGCGCGCGGTGGAGTCGTACGGCGGAAACGCGGTCATAATGATGGCCGATGTGGCGGTGCCCACGTCCAAGCTGCCGGAGGCCATGCGCGAGGTCAAGGACGCCGTGCGGCTCTACGGCGTCCCGACCATAACCGGCGGCCACGTGGGCGACGGGAACATCCACCCGACGCTCTGGTTCGACAAGAGCAACGAGGAGCAGAAGAAGAGGGCGATCGAGCTCTTCGAGCACTTCGGCAAGATAGCCATAAAGTACGACGGAACTATAAGCGCCGAGCACGGCATAGGGGTACACAAGAGGGAGATGCTGAAGATGGCCATGGAGGCCAAGGGCTCCGCCTCGGCCCTCCGCATCTACAAGGAGATCAGGCGCATATTCGACCCCCACGGCATCTTCAACCCCGGCAAGATAGTCGAGTAAGGCTTAAGAACTTACTCTACGTCCTGGGGTTATGTTGGAAATCAACCAGAGGGTTCTGAGGGAGTTCGCCGATCTGTTCGGCGAGAAGTCCGTGAACGGGCGGAGGGTCGTCGTGGAGGAGCTGCTGGAGGAGGTCGCGAGGGCGCTCCGTGACGACGTGGATAGGGCGGTGAGGGCCAGGCGGGAGTGGCTTGAGGACAGGAGGCCGGTGAGGGAGAAGGGGGCGTTTCCGCGGTGGGACGACGCCTTCGTGGACGCGGACGGCAACAGGAGGACGTTCAGGGAGATCGTGCAGGGCCTCATCGACAACTTCCTGGGGAGGGACACGCCGCTTAGGTGGGGCCTCAACTGGAACGCGCCTGTGCCGGACGATCTGCACCCCCTGAAGAACCCGGGGCTGGAGATCACGGGGCCTTGGTACCCCATGAGCAGGGCCATCCACCAGATAAACGCCGACGTCGCCGTCATGATGGAGGACGAGGAGGACGCGTCGCCCGCCTGGTTCGTGCCCTGGGGGTCCGGAAGGGCTGTGGCCGCCGTGTGGGAGGCCAGGAGGGTGGTCAGGAGGGTGTTGAGCGGCGACGTGCCCGACCCCTACGTGGAGGGCGGGAAGGAGTACAGGATAAGGAAGCCCAGGGGGAGGTGGCCCACGCTGATACACAGGGTGCCGGGCATCCACATACTCGACTTCGACGTTAGGGTCGACGGGAGGCCGATCCCCGCCATAATAACCTCCGTGGTGATGTACACGGTCAACAACTACGACCTGCTCAAGAGGGCCGGGTCCGGCGTCTACTTCTACGTGCCCAAGACGCAGACCCCCGCCGAGGCGCTGGTGGTGGAGAAGCTGTTGAGGCTCGTCGAGGACAGGCTGGGCCTCAGGAGGGGCGAGCTGAAGATAGCGATGCTGTACGAGGAGGCCATGGCCGGCCGGTATCTGCCCGTCATCTTCTGGATCTGGCGGGAGCGGCTGGTGAAGAGCAACAACGGGAGGTGGGACTACCTGGGCTCCCTCATAGAGATGTGGAAGGACGAGGCGGTGTACCCGGACCCCCAGAACATCACGATGACGCACCCCATAATGATGGCGTATCAGAGGTACAACGCCTTGATGTGCCTCATGGCCGGCCTCGGGAAGAACGGCGAGCTCAACGCCGGCCCCGTCGGAGGCATGGCGGCCGTCATGCTCTACAGGGAGGGAGACCCCTACGGCAGAGAGCGCTACAACGCCAGGGCGTTGAGGGGCATCTGGCTCGACAAGCTGAGGGAGAGGCTGATAGGCCTCATCTTCGTGGCGGAGGAGCCGGCGAAGAGGGTCACGCTCAGGGACGTCCTGGAGGGGAAGGTCAAGGGGAGGCTCTTCGACCTCTTCAGGCAGAGCTGGGTGGCCACGCCCGAGGAGTCCTACGTCAAGGCGGGCGCCGAGCCCCTGAGGGCCAGCCTCCAGGAGCTGCAGGCCATGGTGAACCGCCCCGTCAAGTACGTGGAGGTGGACGGCGTCAAGATACCCGCCGTGGACAGCGGCCTGACGGAGCAGGAGAGGCAGCTCTTCCAGCGCCTCGGCCTCATAGACGGGGAGGGCAACATCACCCCGTGGGTCGTGAGGCCCGACATGCTGGACACGCCGGAGAAGCTGCTGGGCAACCCCGAGCTGTGGGGCGGGAGGGACCTCTGGTCCGCCCTCTACGAGCCGCCGAAGGGCGACATCACGGCCGAGCACATCCAACACGCCTTCTACATGGCCGCCAACTACGGCTTCCAGCTGCTCAACGGCAACCTGGCCGCCGCCATAGACGACTACGAGCTCGGCCAGAGGTTCATGAACGACCTGGCCACGTACCGCATATTCTCCACATGGCTGTGGACCCTGCTGCGCCACAGGGCCGCGGTCACCAAGGACGGCGCACTCAAGGGCCCGGCCAGGACCCCCCTCGGCGTGATCCCCGCCGAGGATAGGATCAAGGTGCCGGCAGGCACGCCGTTCACGGAGGAGCTCTTCGACAGGCTCTGGGACCTCCACATGGAGTGGACCTACGCCTTCTACGACGACCTGGACAGAATAGCCGCCGAGAGGATACTGCAGAGGTTCGCAGACAGGGTTAAGAAGGCGCTTCGCGGCGCCTACATGTCGGGGCCCTTCAGGCTTCAAAGCCCCAGGGAGACGGCGAGGAGGATCGTCGAGTCGCTGTGGGTGGAGGAGGTCGAGAAGGCCGTGGCGGACAACCAGCCCCGCTTCGACAGGGCCTTCGCGCCGGTCATAATGGACATCCTCAAGGCCAAGCTGAAATCGCCCATGTATCTACAGCACGGCGGCCGCCTCATCATGGCCCTGGCGCCTCTGCCGGAGGAGGAGCGCGAGACGGCGCTGCGCGCGATGTTCGCCCCGCGTCAGCAGGTGGAACGGCTCGTAGGCGAGGGGAAGATAGGCAAGCACGTCCTGGAGCTCTACGACTATGTGCACGACATAAGGAAAGCCTAGTTTCGACAAAGCCTGCGTCGGGTTGGCGCGAAAGGTTTTTATGGTTGTGGGGTTTGGCCGTATATGTGGCTGTTCATCACGGGCCAGGACTGGCTCATAATACTGATCGCCGTGGTCATCCTCCTCATATGGGGCCCCTCAAAGCTCCCCG
>Ga0208151_100502_pt1 | contig 16117 bp, 15 predicted proteins | sample ECH_Bhost_MetaG_FD_187130 | JGI IMG/M metagenome (GOLD analysis project Ga0208151, IMG submission 187130) | Hot spring microbial mat communities from Yellowstone National Park, Wyoming, USA - ECH_B host_MetaG (SPAdes) (version 2) | ecosystem: Environmental > Aquatic > Thermal springs > Hot... | reverse complement strand
TACCCACGGTGCCTTAATAAGCCTATGCACGTGAGGTGCATTTGATCCCCATGCCTAGTTGATTATGGTGCACCTAGTGGTAATTCAATTTATTATATAGTAGTACAGGGGTGTATGTGCATGTGTCGATTCCCATGCGCATCACTTGATTGATTGTGTAACTGTGGGCTTCCTAATAAGCATGCACATGATGTGTGGGAATTGAAAGATATGCGGCTTCAATGATCCCCATGGGCGTGTTTCGATTAACAGGCAAACCAAACCCTGGTTAATAAACCCCACGGAGGCTGAAGAACATGTGGAGCCTTTGATCCCCATGCCTTGTCAATGATTAGTAGCCCAGGTGGGCTTTGGTTAATTAGGCTCACGGGTTGCCACCTCAGGCGTGAGCAGCACCTCAATGTTAACGGCATCATGCACATCCTCGAAGCTGACCTTGACGCCAAGCGGTAGCCCACTCGACTTAACGATACTATTCACAACCCCCAATGATGCAACAACCCACCTTGGATTATTCGTAACAATGTACGCACGCATTGGTGAACCCACGCTTGCAATGTAGTAGTACGCATCATTACCCATGATGAAGCCGCCCTCGAACTCCTCCAGCACCGCCTCCATCCCCGCAATACCCCTCAACTCCTTGGCTAAAACCACTGTTAAGGCGCCGAGTTGCCTACCCAACTGCTTATACTGTTCCTCAGCCACTGCACCCACGTCCACGTGGATCCTGAAGCGTGCCATACTTGGGGTGCTTGCCTCGTGTTAATTAGCAGGCTGGTGTGAGCCGTATGCGTAGTTTAGGATCCCCATGTGGATGCTGTGATTAATCGTATACCTAGCCCAGGTTAATTAGCCCCACATAATGTGTAGGAATTGAAAGGTACATCACCCATGCCAGGTTAAACTGCTAATTATTAATATAGTAATACACGGGCGCATGTGCATGACGTGATTCCCATGCTTGTTAGCTGATTAACAATCCAACAGCCCACGGGTTAATTAGGGCATGTACATTATGGGATAACAATGCGCCTGGGATGATTAACAGGCACCCGACCCATGTGTTAATTAGGCTGGCGATGCAAGCCTAACGATACCCATGATTCGATACTGATTAATAACCCAACCAGGCTTGGGTTAATAAGACTAACCACCCGTGGGAAGGCATGCTGAGGAGGTGATCCCCATGCTGCGGTCATGATTGGGTGGATTAACCCACCCAGGTTAATTAGGCTTGGGATTAAGCACAGGAGTTGAGGAGTATGCATGCAGGGTGATCCCCATGGACTTATAGTGATTGGTAGGTAGGCCGCAGGCGCCTTAATTAGCCTACATATTAGGGGCAGGAATTGAAAGATATGCTACAGCATTGATTCCCATGCTGAACCTACGATTAACCGCACAGGCGGGCCTGAGGTTAATTAGCACAGGCGCCAGGCACACATTATGTGTAGGAATTGAAAGGTATGTGGGTTCGCTGATTCCCATGCAATGCCTCTGATTAATAACACAGCCAACTGTGGGTTAATAAGCCTGAAGCCAGTTATTATATTATATAGTAGAACACGGGGCACATGCGAGTGCCTTGATCACCATGAACCACTAATGATTAACAACCCAACCAGCACCCAGGTTAATAAACCCCACACCAAGTGTAGGAATTGAAAGGCATGCCCCTCCTTCGATCCTCATGAACTAGAGTCGATTAATAACCCAACCCAGGCCTGAGGCTAATTAACCTTACCTGAACCACCAGCCCCACCCCCACTGGAGCGAGGCCTACGGGCCAGGGTGACGAAACCACCCTCAACCTTAACCAACCCAGCGTCAAGAAGACCCTTAACAACACCCGCCCCAAACCTCCCAAGGAACTCGCCATACGGTACAACACGCCTAGTTGACAGGAACCTAACAACCTCCTCCACAACCCCAACCCCAACATTATCAACAAGCCTCCTAGCACCCTCACCACCAAGCCCAAGGCTAACAACCTTGGCAACACTCCTAACACCCTCGAAGTCAGGGACATCAGACACATTATACCACCTACCAGCCTTGAAGAGCTTGTCAGGCATAGGCAGGTACTCAGGGTGCCTGAACCCAGCATCAACCCTACGCCTATACTTATAGGCATCAACCATAACCTCCTCAGCAATCCTATAACACTCCTCCCTACTCAACCCAGCAGCCGCACAGTAGCAACCAAGATTATAGGCAAACCTATCACGACCATCAGCAACCCTCCTCCCACTACGCCTAATCGCCTCAATCAACCTACCCCAAGCCTCAACCTTAGAAGAAGCAACCCCAGGGGCATTGGGCCTAGCCCTAAGCCTCCTAACCGCATCCTCAATGGCGAGCTTAACCACGGAAGCATCAACAACAGCCTCACCCATGACCCCAGGGTCGAAGTCAGTGGGCTTCAGGCCGCCGTCAAGCCACTGGGCAGGCCTACCACTCCCCTCATGCCTAAACCCAGGCACCCTAAGAAGCTTCTTAGCATCAGTGAACTGCCTATCCACAAAGGCTAGGATATGCTTACCAAGTTTACTCAGGAGCAGGGTGAACAAGGCCCTATGAACCTCAACAGGCGGTACAACAACACCCCCAACCTCAACCTGGCTGACAGGCTCAGGAAGCCAGGCAATGAGGTATATCGACTTCCCGCCACTGTACTCAAAGGCAAACCTACCATAAGGCGACAGGGCATCAGCAGCCTCCCTAGCCACCCTCCTCACAGCATCCAACTGGCCTTCACCCGCACCCTCGAATTCAATCATAATCTTCTCAAGGTACTGGACTTCACTGGACGTAATCGGCGCACCCCTAGCCCACGTACCGTAGTGTAGCGCAACCTGGAGAGCATTCCCAGTCCTAAGCACATTCCCCACGAGTTCACTGAACTCACTGCCAAATGCCTTCCTAGCCAGGCTCGTGGGCTTGGGGGTAATGTCAAGCCTCCTAGTCCTAATACTAATCGTAGGGCCGATTAGGGTAATGAACCTGGCCTGCTCAACAGGCCTCCCATCCTCAGTGGTGAAGCCATGGCTCCTTGCGAAGGACTCGTTGAGGGCGATCCTAATGTCCCTGGACAGGAACCTCGCAACCTCACTAATACCCACGCTGCCGTACAGTTGGCTTGCTAACTGTTCTGCGAACTTCCCGAGGATCAAGGCTTCAGCTGCCCTTAATGCGTATTCAGCATCCACGTGTTGTTGATTGGCTGGGTTGTAATTAGGTTAGGGTGAAGGAGTGGGGTGGGTGGGGGCGGCCCAACCCCACTCCCCCGAGGAAAGGTGGGGGAACGAACCCCCACCCCCTCGGACGGGGGTTTAAGAGGGGCAGTTAATTACTGATTATTTTGGATTATTTTGGGTTGCGGATTTAGCCCGCCACCATAGTAATAATATCGCATCAATTATCCAACCAACTCCTGGCAAGAGTAAGAGTATTATTATTATCATTATCACCCTTTTTGTACTTAACCACCTTGGTATTATCCTTCTTATGTTCCCCCCTTGTGCCTGTTTTTGGGCCATGTGTTGTCTGGGGGTGGGGTGGGTAATTAGCCCTCACTCCAGTGGGGCCCGTGAATGCTTATTAGCCACCACAGGAGCCACCCACCCATGCCCAAAACCCACAACGAGGAAGGCGAAGACATAGACGCCTTCACGGCGGCAGCAGGACTCGTACAATTGGTAATACTAACAGGCGTGTTAATAGCATGGTTATTCACCCCACTATTCGCCTTAACGACACCAGCCTTCTCAGTAAGCCTCATGCCGTGGGGCATTGTACTCAAGGCGCCAGGCGTACACAAGGTACTGTATGCGGGAACCGTGCGCCCCATCCTTGAATTCCTCCTAGCAGACCTAGCCCTCCTGATTATTGGCGTGTTCATTAGGGGTATTGTGGCCCCCGCAATCTACCTCCTCTCAACAGGCATACTATTCATCGTGAATTCATACCAAATCCCACTTGCAGGAATCCTAGTGGAACAACTCTTCAACACTCAGCTGCATGAGCTTGCCAAGGATCCAACGCTACTCGCCAAGGTTGGGAATATTACGGTGATTAATGGGCAGGAGTCAGTGCTACTACCAATGCATATTGTAGATGCACTATACTGCGCACTAGTCATATTGATGCTTATCTCCTTTGCCCTCAGCCTTACCACATTTAGCATCCCAAGGCACTAACCAACCCCTAATCCCACCCCAGTGCAGGCTTATTAGGCGCCACTGGGTGTACTAACCCATGACCCAGGAGGCTCCACTCCAGGTTACGGATTACCTGGCGCAGAGTATTTACGAGGACTTCGACGCCTGTATGGCCTATGCAATTGACTGCGCATACGAATGCGAAGAAGATGATTACGACGAGTACCACAAGTGCATTGAGGATTGCCTTGACCCGGAGCCGTGCATACAGGAGGTGAGTAGGAAGTATAATGTACCTGTTGATGTTGTTAAGAGGATTATTGACAAGTGTGCGAAGGAGGATGAGGAAGGCCTCGATGTGTGGTAGCCCCTAACCCCGCCTAATCCCCCCACTCCAGTGGGGGTGGATTAGAACGCACAGGTTAAGGAGCCTTACACTCACACTTCCCGCACCCATGAGCCTCCAGGTACTTAGAAGCACGATCATCATCATAGAAGGGTGTAACAGTATCACCATCAACCCTGGCTAAGCCAGCATCAACAAGCTCCCTAACAACACAATTAACAAGCCTTGGAATAGCCTGACCAGCCAGCCTCGGCGCATCCTCAACACTACCACCCCCAAACAGCCAGTACAGGTACCTAACAAGCCACATGTAGTCATCCCGCAAGTCCCCTGCAATATCATCAACCTTAGCCGAACCCCTCGCCTGAATATACCCAAGAGTCTTCTTAACAGCCAACTCGAACCCAATGTAACTAAACCCACACTTACACTCAAGGCCAATCACAACAGCATCAATCAAGTCAGGGCTAGCCATGCTTAACCACCAACAGGCCAACCTCAATCATGCGTTTAACAAGCCACTCAACCCCAACCCCACCAAGCTTAACCGCCCTATCATGGCTAAGCGGGTGCTCCAAAACAAGCTTAACAAGCCCACCTAGGCCACTAGCATTATACAACCACGCCAACTGCCTGGCATCGAGGATTAGGAGCCTCGCCTCATAGGGCTCAATACGGAAGCGTGCATAAGCCTCATAAGCCAGTAACCCAGCCTTACTACGCTCGTCAAGCACCCTATACAGGTCATTGAGGATTGGGGTGAAGGCTGGGTGTGTTAATGGTACTTCAATATTCTCCCCATTAACCTTCATGATGATGAAGGGTAGGGTACCGTCAATCGGGTAGCCCGCCTCCCTCTCGAAGGCGATTGCAATGTACGTTCCCTTGAACTCCCTTTCAACAATCCTCTTGATCAGCAGGTCATGCTTCTTGATTACGCTCCTGGCATCCTGGGTCATGGGGTGGTTAGCCAGCACAGGCTGATTAGCTAGCCTAATTAACCAAGGCACACACCTCAACCATGCCTGGGGGTAGGCCTTCGAATCCCCTGGATAGGGTTACGAATACCGCAGTAGGCTGGTCAATGTTATTATTAATGCTGGCTGGGTACGGTAGCGGCGAGGCGGGTAGGAGCATGGCACTCCAATTGCTTAAGGAGGATGCAATCGGCCTCCTGAACATAGGCGACCCACTCGTGGCAAGGCTCCTTGAACTAACTGGTAAGGGTAACCTAACCCCAGAGGACGTGGGTGAAGTGTATAAGACCGCAAGGGAGCTCTACATGAAGTACTCTGATAAGGCACCTGAGGCAATAAGGGCACTAATCCACGCTGCAGCACTAGTTGGCACACTCCGTGGCGCACTCCCAGCGAATTTAATTAAGGTTGATGCTGGGAAGTGGGGTAGGCTCCTTGAACTCGCCAATAAGGATGAACTAACGCCAAGTGAGGTTAATGAACTATACACGCTTGCGAGGGAGTTCTACGAGGAGTACATTGATAATGCCCCAGAGGCAGTCCTAGTACTCGCCTACGCTAGCTTAAGGAAGTTCCTAACTATGAGACAATCCTCATAACCACCCTGTACAGAGTGTACACATCCCCACGCTGAGCATAATACCACAGTGGGCTCGCACTAGTAATCAAAAACCTATTATGCTTCCCATCACGTTCAAGGTAACCCAAGTTAGCCAGGGACTCTAGGACAGCGTGAACATAGTGCTTAAGCCTACCAGCCTCACGCCTAAGGTAAACCTGCACAACAGGGTTAGCCACGGCTAGCAGTACAGGCTGCTTGAGCCTAACATTCCTACCGTTAATGAACCTGTGGATCCTGGCGAACTCAACAACAGCCTGATTACCCATGTTACCGTAAACTCCGTTGATTATTGTGAGGGCTGTGAGCCAGGTGGCAATCTTAATGAGGCTAACCCTGCCTTCCGCAATCTCCCTCAGGATGCCATCCACCCAAGCCCCCCTACCCCCACCCACACTGGGCTAGTGAGGAAGCAGGGTGATTAGTATAACTAATTACAGGACAACACACGGCTAACCCATGAACCAGGAGCTGGAGGCTAAGGGCAGCAGCGCCTACACTACCGCCCTCATTGGGGTTGTAGTCAACCTACTAGCCCTCGCAACACCCCTCACCATACCCCACGCCTTCAGCCAAAATGCACCAACCTGCGCAACATTCCTACTCTTCAGCAACCTCAGCCTCTCAGGCGTAATATTCGCCAGCATACCGAAGCCCCACGATGATGCGGAGGATGTTAAATCCAAACAGTGGGTACTAACAGCCGCTGGCGCCATATTCCTCATGACAATGTTGATGGCGTTATTGGCACTCCACGGTGGCAACCCCAGTACACCGCTGTGCATCCTAGATGCCGTGGGATCCATTGCAACGGCTGCTTCATATGCAGTGGCATTTATCTACACTCATGAACTCGCATCCTGTAGTATAACTAATTAGAATTGTACACACGCACTCGGCATGAACCATGGGGTAGCCATAATCCACAGGCCAATTAGGTACGCTCAAGAGACAATTGTGATGAGGTCAAGTGTGGGGCAATAGGCGTCCACTGGAGTGGGGGTTGAACCCGTTAGGCTAATTAAGGACAAACAGGAGCAGGCGCCCATGACCCCAGGGGTGCCCAATCCAAAGGACATTGCCCTAACAGAACTGCAGTGTAATTGGTTTGATATTGGGAATTGGCGTTGGTCATGCGACCCCAGCAGGGAGCAGTACTACCCTAACCAGTGGTGGGACTTTGCTTCCCTAACCATATACGCCCTACCAACAGCCACGCCATCAACTAATGACACTGTAGTGGATGTCGACAAGGATATTATAGGCGCCTTGAAGATGCACAAGATTGCATGCCACCCCTTGGCGGTTCAGGCGGTTGAGGAGCTTGGCTTGAAGTGCAGTGAGGTCACTACCATATTCCCCAATGCACCCTACCACATAATACTTACTGGGGGCAAACTGATAATCCCCCCAAGGGTTGTACACTGAGAACCCAAACCCCAATCCCCCACTCGAACCTATGGTTCAGCCTAATCCACACGTGCCTTGGGTTCACAACACAACGCATTCACCATGACTAAAGTGTAGCGAAACCCTTAAATACAGGGGCAGGCCAGTGGTAGTATGCAGAACCTCACCCCAAAGGAGGAAAAAGACCTATCCATATTCCTCCCACGTGAGGAGAACACCCCAAGCACCCCACCCTGGGTTAAACAATTCGAGGTACCGAAAACAAAACAATGCGTGAACCCAGAATGCACTAGGAAAATCATAACACTCACGAATGATAACAGCCAATTCACCGCCATCATCACCGAAGGCCAACACTCATACTGGCTAACCGCACTACTCCCAAAATACATGGGGTATGCGTACGATGAGTACTACGACCAATGGTTCAACGTGGCATTCCACAATGGCAAACTCATCGCAGCTGCTGACAACCTCAAACACCTATTCATGGTGCTTAAAGAGGAATCACACCCATCATTCATACTAGGCAACATTACGAAGTACATAATGCTACTTGAACCAATCCTACCCAGGGTCAGGCAGGTTGTAAGCGCAGGCCTAACAGACAACACAATCATAGACCCACGTGGCGCACTCGACACCACGGACTACGGTGCCGAGCCACTACTAAGGGTATTCAACTGGGTTACAAGGTACTACGGGGCTAATGCAAGGTGGGCTTGGTTCAACGTAATGGCACTCACGGCCAAGCTAATAACACCAATCATCAGGCACCGTAACAGCACCTTCAACGACCAGGTGGTTTACAATGCAGCACGTGGCGGTGAGGGGAAGACAACCCTAGTGAACCACGCACTACTCCCACTACTGGGCGGGGATGAAGCTGACAGGGCCTACATCCTAGCCTTCGGCGGCTTCTTGGGTTGGGAGGATGCTAATGCAGAGTTGAGGGCACTCATTGGCCTGAATAGGCTCCCCCTAATCCTCGATGAGCAGATATTCCTAGACCAACTGGTGAAGAATAGGGGAATATTCCTAAGCGCCCTGGGGGCACCCAAGTACACTCAATTCAAAAACCTCAGGGGCATCATAGCATTCGTGGACATGCCCTTCAAGGCATTCCTAGAGGAGGTAATCGGCAGTGCCAGCACTGCAGTGGAACGCAGGTTCATTGTCATCCAGTGGCTTAATGAGCCGATTGACGAGGCAGCGTTCAATAACCTACCTGAGGTTAAGCCGATCCTCGGCTTCACCCTACGCCTATGGCAGAAGTACAGGAGTGAGTTATCCAAGTCAAGCAACCTACTCGACCTGGTTGAGAAGCTAGCCACTGTGATAGGTAGGGAGTACCAGGGTGATAAAAACGTTGAGTGGATGGTTAAGTACACTCTAAGCATTGTGGATGAATTGAGGAGGAGCATGCAGAGGCAGGGTGAGGAGGCTGTACTATCGGATGATGAACTGCTTGTTAAGCGTGCCCGTGAGTACACTGCCCGTAAACTTGGGGTTAGCCAGGTATCAGCCATGGATGCACTACTCTATGTGCTTAAGAACCAGCAGGAGGCTGGCATTAAGTTAACAACACCGAGGAGTGTCAATAGGGTTGAGGAATTGAAGAACGGGTTACTGAGGGTTATTGAGAAGCTCCCAAGTGAACCCACATCCAGTGAATTAAGGCAGTTACTCATGGACGCATACAATAGTGGCAAGGTGGTGGTTATTGTGTTCGCCAGGTCGCCGCTTATGCCTGATGCACGGAGGATGTTCCTAGGTTCAAATGCATCCTCATATAGTGTGAATGGTGTGAAGAGGCGTGGTTACCCTATCCCACTGGGTAGGTTCGTTGAAATATTCCTTTCAGGAACCACCCCATAGTTGGGTTACTTGCTATTTGACCATGCTGACTTGACAAAAGCCCGCTATAACCCATGGGTTATAGGTAACACACCATTGGACACAGCATGGTTATTATCGGCAACCTACCGCCATAACCCAACGACAATTACACCACGTTGCATTGGCACACACCGTGTTATAACGCTATAACGGTATAACGGGGAGAGAGGGGGGATATGGGCTATGGTGGGTGTTCAACAGCAGCCAGCGCCCCAATGTGGGGAATTGAATGTACAACACCATGCGTTATATTGTCTGAACTATGCCAATACACTCACGGTCAATTGCCCATGAATACTGTACTCGGTTGAGGGATTGATGAGATTACCTTATTAACTAGCCGCACCCACTCACCGGCATGCAGCCCCTGGGCAAGGATACCTTAAGCCTACTCACAAGGTTCGAGGTTAGGAGGGGCATCATCATGTGTATTAGGCAGCAGGGTGGGGAGTGCCCCGATGCCTTCGAAATCGAGCCAAGCAGTGAACTGTGGGTTAAGGTGTGGAGGAGGAGGGTGCTTGGCAGTAGAATTACCCGTGAATTATACGCTGAAGTCCCAAGGTACACCTGGGTCATCACCAATGGGAATATACCATACAGTATCGTGATCATGTATGAGTATGATGAGCACTCCGATGATGCCTACAGTGCGGCTGTTCCAGTGAGAAGTATCACCGATGCCGTGTGCTTGATTGGAACATGTATGATGCATGAGTATTATGCACCATTCAGGCAGGCTGTGGCTCAAGCTATCCCGAGGATTCAGGTTAATGAGTTGGGTGATTACGAGGTGCTTGTTAGGCTGCTGGGTAGTGGTAACCCCGTGGTTACTGTGCTTGAGGCGCTTAGGGCTGGGGATGCTGCCAAGCTTAGGAGGCTGGTTAAGCGTGGCTTCATAACCCACGTTAATCACCCGAGGATGCTTGGTTGAATTCTAATTAACAATACGGTACTGCGGTTGTGTGGTTTACGTTACAATCGACAACTTGGTTTTAAAGAGGAGCTCGATACTCATAGACATGAGTGCCTTCGGCCTGTACCCAGGGGGCGCTGGGGAGGCTATGAGGGTTTTAACACAGGTGTTCTCAAGGCTTGCCACGGGTAGCGCACCCTCAGGGTTGGGCTACTACTTTGGCATGCTTGCCAGGGGGAAGGTGCATATTGCCAGTATCCCCGAGGACACTTACCTGCTCCTTAACCACCCACCGTTGGAGGCTGTGAGGCATGCGGTGGAGAGGGGTGGGAGGGTTTTGGACTTATTCGTTGATGCGGGTTCACCACTCAGGAATATTTACATTGTTTTTGAGGACTACACTCACTATGATGGGGCACGTGGCTACCGCATTATCGGGCTTGGTTACCTGACACGGGAGGAGGTGAATATTCACGCTGACTTCTCGGCTGAGCCACCGTCCTGCGAAGCCAGGTGGTGTACCAGTGGGCTTGTGGAGAGGATTGAGAAGCTGACTAAGAGTAGTGAATTATGCATTGAACCTTACCCAGGCGTGGGTGGTCGGGTTAGGAGGCTCCTGGAGGGGTTCCTGAAGCCATGCGGCTAGGTTCCTTGCTATTTGCCCAATGGTGTGTTACCTATAACCCATGGGTTGTAGTTAAAATAACTGGTTGTATCATATGCGTTGCATGGTTGTTATCGGTAGCGTATATTGACAGCGCCTATTGACAATTATTGACGGGTGGCTAAGCCTCTGAACCCATTCGTAGATCATTCAATTCCTCCTTGGAAAGGCTTAAAAAGGGTTGAATGAGAATCTAAGGTGGGGGTGGTACCCCCTCTCTTCCCGTTATACCGTTATAGTGTTATACCAGGCTAAACACTTGGGGTGTTTTTACATTTGACCGTGAGTGGCTTGCTCGGTTACCCCCTGTAGCCGAGTAGTACATTCCTCACAACCTCGTCCAGCCTGAACTTGTAACCGTAGTACCTGGCATTATTCTTTGAGTAGGTACTCACGCCAACACCCCAAATCTTCCTCGGAACCCCAGGCACCAGGGCACTCTTAGCCCTGAAGGTAACATACGCCACCCCACTATCCTTGAGGAGGTATATCACCAGCCTAAGCGCCTCCCTTAAATCATTATCAATGTTGCTAGGTGTTTCACTAAGGAACTTATCAATATCAGGGCTACCATAATTACTAACTATCAGGTTCAACCCAGCCTTAACCAACTCCACATCCTCCTGAGCCCCCTTATCAAGCACAATCACCCCATCATCCTCACCATGCTCCAAAACCGCCCTAAGCACCTTAGCCTTAGTAACCTGACCCTGAATATAACGCCTAGCATACTGTACAAGCCTCAACTCCCCTGAGTCAACAACCTCAGCAATCTCAACCTCCTTCTCAGCCCTAACATCATTAAGCCACTCCTTAGTGGCAGAGGCAACAAGCGCAAAGTCTGGGTAAAGCTCCGTGATACAATCCACGAGGGCCTCAGTAAGCTGGATAAGGTTTTTAGCCGCCATGAATTTATCACGGCACTTCCTGTACACCTCACTCAGCAGGCCGTATATCGGCTTGATTTCAGGCAGGTTTTCGGTTGCCTCCATTGGGAGTATTTCATCGTACCAGGTTAACTCGATGAACCTCCTGAGTATTGCCCTATCCCCGCCAGCCCTGGAGAGCACGTTGATGAAGAATTCCTTGAAGGGTACGTTAGTGAACACTAACACGCCCCTGAGGTTGTGGAACATTATCGGCATGTCGAGTCCATATTTGGGTGCGTGGATTGACATGACTCCGAACCCAACAGCTGCACTGTGGAGCACTTGAGCGTAGTTGACAAGCCCCTCATACTGTTCATCAAGAATCAGGGGTAGCCTATTCAAGGCCACGAGTGTTCTAGCCTGGGGTAGGCTTGTGATTGGCCCGCTTAGGACAACGAGGTAAAGCTCCTTGTCGTAAACGTCTAGGAGGCGTGTTAAAACCTCGTTCACGAGCGTTGACTTGCCTTCGAAGCCCCTACCACGGTTCCAGATAATGTAGTCAATGAACTCCTTATTACGCCTGCGTATCACTGGAGTGATAACCTTAGCCATCGTGAAGGCGACATTAAGCCAAGCGTACTTCTGATTCGGCCCATAATACTTGTGAAGCCAGTTGAATATTGCAATAAGCGACTTGACGGCATCCTTACCGTGGCTAATCGGGTCGAGGGCGCCGTATGGGTCAATCAGGTTACCGTCATCAGAGAGTCCAGCTGAAACAGGCCTCTTAATGACCCTGATGCCCTTCTTAATCCCGTCAATGTTCTTGAAGTCCCTGACCCAATACGGCCCGCTTGCATTAGCAATGCGCTGTATGAAGGCGTTGAAGTCCTGGGCAGAGGTCATTGCGATGATCCTACCGTCTTCACCCCAAGCCACGTAATAACTATCAGCCAGGTATGGGTCACGTATCTCAGCCATGCGTTTTGGGAGTTCAGCGATTATCCTGGAGTTCTTCCCGCTAATAATCCTGACGGCAACGGCGTTGCGCTCGGCGTCAATGTCGGCAATAAGCATGTTCGTGCATACCCTATTACCATTATCATCAGTGCCCTCATTGTAGCATACCTCAGTCCTCATGAAGCCAACCTCCTTCACGCTCACAAGCCTCAGTATCCTCTCCATCAGAAGCCTCTCAGCATCCTCAGGCCCCTTGGCGAGTATAATCCTATCAACATTCCCATCCTTGTTGGCTGTTAAGGCGTCTGGAATATGCCTGAGGTCGTAAATCTCAATCGCAGCCCTCGGCGCATACACTATGCAATTATTATGACGGCTCCTCCACCTGCACTCCACGTCAAGCCCAACCTGCTCCCTGAGCGCCTCAGCCTGAGCCTGGCTGATAATTATCAGGCACATGTCATCCTCGCAAACCTTATCAACCAACGTGCCATCGGCAGCGAAGACTGCCCCATAGGCCTCAAGCTCCTTCTCAAACGCCTCAAGGTCTCCCTCCTCCCTCGGCGCATTCCTCATTGTGAATATGCTCATTACGCCCACCCGCACAGGGCCAGTAGGCACTTCGTAGGTGCCAGATAGTCAGGGAGCCTTGCATGAATCACAGCGTGCTCATCGATGATGAACATGAGCGGCATTGGCGTGCCTGAAGCATATAAGTGGGCTACTACTGCAGTGTCGACAAAATCCTTACCATACTTGATGCGGAGTTCGTCGAGCATTGCCTCAACCTCAATGAAGTCTGCCCTACCGTCAATCGCCTCCATGAGCTTTTCATAAGCCTCCTGGGTCTTCTTGAAGGCGTCTGCGAAGTCCTCGTCCCAGGGTACCCTGTTCATTTGGGCTTCAGCCATTTTGAGTAGCCTGAGGCTTCTGCATGCCTTCTCCCTGGCATCATTATCCCCCTTTGGTATTAGGTACACGTAGCTCTCACGTTCCCCGTTACTCCCAACGGCTATTGCTATCCAGGTTGCTGTGTTCCAGGTTACCTCGCATTCACCGTTCCTCACTGCAGTGAGGACTGTACTCCAGTTCACCTTCGAGCCATCGTAACCGTAGTACTTTTTAACCAGGTTTAGGAACTTGTGGTTGGTTATCTTCGCAATCCTAATTTGCCCCCGCTCCCCCTCTACCATGGCCTCAGCGGCTTGGGCGAGTAGGGTTAGGGGGTCTGTGCGCTTGCCCTGCCGCTGGGGTGGGGGGCGTGTTTTGGGTTGGGGCTGAGTGTTCATGATAACTAGTCCTGTTGCCTAATTTTAACTGTTACGGTAAGGCTAAAAGTTTTAGCCTACTCTTCCAAACCCAAGGCACATGAGCTGGCTAGGGCTTGCGAATTCAGCGTCAAGGGGGTTGATGAATCATTACGGCCAATGCAACTAATTTAGCAGGCGTAGTACCGCCTGTTAATGCCTATGTGCCTCTGCAGCAACTTGGGGAGCCCACAGGCTTGTGTAAGTTACTATAATATAATATATAGAAGTACACCAGGCGTGGGTAATCCTAAGCCCGCCTTAGCGGTGATGGCGCCATGACTGTTGGCATGCAGTTGAATGTTGATGAAGTACTGGCGTGTATCAAGAATGCGGTTACCCAGGCGCACAGTGAGGAGGATGTTAGGGTTAGGGTGTCCAACTGCATTGAGGATGGGGTGCTGAAGCCATTGGGCATAACCCAAAAGGGGAAGTATGAGTACACGTTGGTTTCGGGTGCCAGGGTTGATGCACTGTATGGGCATGTTATCATTGAGCACAAGGCACCTGGTAAACTCTCAAATCCCTCCGATATCCAGAGGGCTAAGGAGCAGGTCATAAGGTACATTACAACCGAGGCTAGTGGTAAGGAATCATGGGATAGGTTCCTGGGCATTATTATTAGTGATAGGATTGCCTTCGTCAGGTACGATAAGGCGAGTGGCTTGTGGATAATTAGGGGGCCTTATGATATTAACCGTGAGGTTGTCATTAAGGTTATTGAGGCATTGAGGGGCCTTAGGAGGAGGAGCCTAAATGTTGATAACATTACCGCTGACTTTGGGCTTAGCTCGCAGTTGGCCAAGAGGGCTGTCAGGCTACTCTACACCAGGCTGGTTAACAGTAGGAGTGGGAGGACTAGGCTACTCTTCGAGGATTGGATGAGGCTCTTCAGGCAGGCCACGGGTTATGACCCAGGTAAGCTTAAGGAGCTTAAGGAGCTGGTGGGGGAGTATGGGTTAAGTGGGCCTAACGTGAACTACGATGCCCTCTTATTCTCAATACACACTTACTACGCATTAATAATGAAGCTCATAGCCGCCGAGGTGGCTTACCTGTATGGTGGTGGTAAGTTCTACAGGTCGTATGCCGCCGAGCTTGATGATGCATACACTAGGAGTGGTGTTAATGGGTTGGCGGCAGTGTTGAAGGGGCTTGAGGATGGCGGCGCCTTCAGGGTGCTTAATATTGAGAACTTCCTGGAGGGCGACTACTTCTCATGGTACCTCGAGGAGGTTGACAAGGACTTAGCCGATGCAATTGCCGAAATTGCGAGGAGGCTCTCTGACTACGAGATAGCCACACCGCAACTGGAGCCTGAATCAGCCAGGGACTTACTCAAGAGGCTCTACCAAAACCTCGTACCGAGGGACATTAGGCATAGCCTCGGCGAGTACTACACGCCTGACTGGCTCGCTGAGTTAATGCTCAATGAGGTTGGGTTGAGTATGGATGACTTGAGGAGGATGGGCGAGGGTGACTCATACAAGCCCCTCAAGCTTAGGGTTCTTGACCCAGCCTGTGGTTCAGGCACATTCCTAGTGCTCTACATTAGCAGGCTTAGGAGGTATGCTGAGGAGCATTACCTAGCGGATGAACTTGCTAAGTATGTTCTTGAGAATGTTGTTGGTTATGATATTAACCCGCTGGCAGTGTTAGCGGCTAGGACGAATTACCTGCTAGCCATCGCCGACCTACTCCCCTACGTGAAGGGGAGTATTGAGATACCAATTTACCTAGCAGACTCAATTATGATTGAGGAGAAGTATGAGATTAGTGGTAATAGGGAAGTGTATGTTCTAAGGACTGTGGCAGGCGAGTTCAAAATACCCACGAGCATTGCGGGTAACCAACCCCTACTACGCAGCGTGCTTAATGAAGTGTGGCAGTGCCTCGTGAATAAGTGTAGTGTAGGTGACTTTGAGCAGAGGGTTAGGGGGCTTATCCAAGACCCAGTTGACGCCTTAATCACCCTTGAGCTTTACGGTAA
>Ga0208151_100500_pt1 | contig 16133 bp, 15 predicted proteins | sample ECH_Bhost_MetaG_FD_187130 | JGI IMG/M metagenome (GOLD analysis project Ga0208151, IMG submission 187130) | Hot spring microbial mat communities from Yellowstone National Park, Wyoming, USA - ECH_B host_MetaG (SPAdes) (version 2) | ecosystem: Environmental > Aquatic > Thermal springs > Hot... | reverse complement strand
TTTGAGCTTCTTTACCAATTCAAGCTTTGCCTGCGGATTCGCATTTGCTATAACATGCCTTATTCCAAGCGCGTTTGCCACTCTATTTGCAACCCTTTCGTTGTCACCAGTAGCCATATATACATCGATGCCAAGGTTCATGATATTTTCTATTGCTTTTTTGCTTTCTGGCTTAATAGTATCTGCGAGCGCTATAATACCTATAGCTTTCTTTTCAAGCTTGACAACTAGCACGGTTTTGCCTTCTTCCTCGAGCTTTCTTACTTTGGCTGATACACCTTTTCCTATATCCTGCATTTTTACATTGCCAACGCTGATCTCTTTTCCGTTAAAGCGTGCAACAACACCGCTGCCTTGTAAATATTTAAAACTCTCAGGAAATCTTGGACTTATGCCCTTTTCCTTCGCCTTTTTTACTATCGCCTTTGCTAGCGGATGCTCAGAATTCAGCTCGGCTACTGCAGCGTATTCAAGAATCGAGTCTACGTTATACTTACCTAAAGGCAGTATCTCAGTCACCTCAGGCATTCCACTTGTCAGGGTGCCTGTTTTATCGATTACTATTGCATTGATTTTGTTTGCCAGCTCGAGTGCTTCGCCCTTGCGTATGAGTATGCCATTCCTTGCAGATATACCAGATGAAACGAGAAGCGCGGCAGGAGTTGCTATGCCGAGCGCGCATGGGCATGCAATAATAAGCACCGTCACGAACACAAGAATTGAGTATGTTGCTACAACTTTTCCCACAAGCAGCCATAGTGTTGCAGAGATTACGGCTATGCCTATTACAGCTGGCACGAAATATGAGGATACCTTATCCACCAACCTTTGCACAGGCACACGCGATGAAGTGACATTCCTTACTATATCTATTATCTGATGCAGAGTTGTATCATCTCCAACCTTCTGCACCTTTATCTTTAGTGCTCCTGTAGTGTTGATTGTGCCACCTATGACTATATCACCAGGTTCCTTCTGAACAGGCATGCTCTCCCCAGTTATCATTGACTCATCGACAGAGCTACTGCCTTGCACAACAACAGAATCTGCAGGTATTCTCTCACCAGGCCTTACCAGCAGCGTATCTCCAGGCTTTACACTATCTATTGCAATGTCAGTGATCCTGTTTCCGTTTACAAGGTGCGCCTTCTTTGGCTGGAGTTCAAGAAGTTTATCTATCGTGTTTGAAGCCCTTACCTCCATCAGCCTCTGCATATATGTGCCTGTAAGTATAAGCGCTATTATAAGCGTAGAGGTATCAAAATAAACACTGTGTATAGGAAAGAGGTGCGGCAAAAAAACCACAATAGCACTATAACCATATGCGGCACTTGTACCTATGGCTATAAGTGTATCCATATTTGCAGACCTGTTCTTTATAGCGTCTGCAATGCCCGCATAAAACCGCCATCCTGGGTAGAATTGAACAATAGTTGCAAGAATAAGCATTATGTAAAGGCTGTATGGCACAGTAATTACGTATTCCATCAGCAGTATTGCAACTGCGATAGGCCATGATACCAAGATGCTTATCCTAAGTATCTTAAGTTCGCGTTCAGGCCTCTCAAACTGCACCTTGCATGATTTGGAGCAGAAATAGTATTTTTTGCCGTCTTTATAACTCACTAAACTTGTATGTTCATCTACATACATACCGCATACTGGATCATTTGGCATATAGATTCAACTTTGCTGCTATCATAATACAATAGCATTAGAGTCAATAGATAGTTAATAATATTTACTGACTACTGAATATACTTACTAGGGTCTTTGTCGAATTTGCGCTTACATGCATCTGAGCAGAAGTAATAATCCTTCCCTTTGAACGTGCTTTTTATTGCCTTGCTATTTACCTCCATACCACATACAACGTCTTTCATTTTATCCACAATTATCTTATGCGTACAAAATATTTAAACGCGGCATAAGGCAGCAAGGAATAGGAAAAGCAAGAGCTTGCCAGATTAATCATTTTCTTCAAACATTTCATACTCAAGTTCCTCTTTTGCCTCTGCCCTTGGCAATTCATTAATTGCATCTTCCAAAGTCTTAGCATTAACAGGTATATACTTTAATACACCTTGGGACATTGCATATGAACCCGGGCACAGAAAACCCTTTTTGACAGCTACTGCATCGACACCCAGTCTCATTATATATTGTATAGTAGCTTCTTTGCTGCCAAAGCCCAGGGATTCTATTTCCTCGACTTTTTTGGAATCCGTGTCTAAAATACCTATATACACTGCCATATCAAGGGGTACAAGCCACCCATTCAAGTCATAAGGTATAGCTATTTTCATACCATCACTTTGCAAATATTATTATGCGTGCTCCTTCAGATATTCAAGCACTTTTTGAGCATGCTCTTCAGGCTTTATATTTTCAAGGATTTTTACAATTCTGCCTGTTTTGTCAATTATATATGTCTTCCTTAATGTGCCAATGCCAAATATGCCTCTGTTGCCATATGCGCCAAATTCCTTGATTACCTTGCTCTCTGGATCAGAAAGTAGCAGAAAATTCAGCTTGTGCTTGCTTATAAATTTGTTATGAGAATCAACAGAGTCATTACTTATGCCTATGACCTCTGCACCAAGTTTTCTTATTTCATCATTTACATCCCTGAAACTGCAGGCTTCTGCCGTGCATCCGGGCGTATTGTCCTTTGGATAAAAGTAAACAACAAGGTACTTACCTTCGAATTCAGCATTACTATGCATTTTCCCGTCGCTGCCTTTAAGATTGAATTCTGGCGCTGGATCTCCTTCTCCAATCTGCTTTTTTGGCATATAAACACCTTCTCAAGTATATTTAGAAAGCAAAAATATAATAATATAACTCAGGAATAAGATTTAGGTTGTTATTGTGCAGCACCTGCACAGCCATAACATAATTGCTAAATATTTTTATATTTAATATCATTTTATGCCGGCAGTGCAAGAAGCAAGTACAGGCAGCAAAAACGATAGTGATAGCACAGTTATCTCCAGAAATGGCTCAGGTTTTTCATCGATTTTAAAATTCTTTTATATATATGAGGTTCCCTCTTATGGCAACAACTTCTTCTTCACTATTGGGGTTTATCTTCTTGAATTGTTCGCAGCGCTTGCCTTCACCGGCATTATAATGCTCATATTCGGCCCGTACTGGTGGGATCTTAACCTAATTGGCACATTTGTCAGAAGCATACACCTGTGGGCTGCTGAGGCTTTTGTGACACTGATGCTTATACATTTTTCAGTCCAGCTATTTACCTCTGCATATAAGCAGAAGAAGCTCGTGTGGATGATAGGTGTTGTGCTTTTGCTGCTTGTTTTCCTTCAATATGCCTTTGGCATTGGCTTGCGCGGTGACTTTGTATCACAGTGGAATGACAAGGCTGGTGCTGACCTGTGGAACGGCTTGGGCCTTGGATATTGGATCAACCCGCTTAACAACGGGGCAGTTATGGGCTGGCACGTCGCAATAATGCCGATGCTGTTGATAGTGCTCATATTTACTCACTATATGCTTGTAAAAAGTAAAGGGCTGAACAAGCCTTACAGGAAGGACATACCCTACAGCATGGTTGCGGCAGACCATAAGGCAATGTACAGGCGCATGGTATATGTGCTTGCCATTGTAATTTTGTTTGCTATATTCTTACGCGCACCTTACATACCGCCGCTCACAATACAAAGCATAGCGCAGTCAAACCCAAGCATAATTGCAACTACACTGCTCAAAGAATTTAACCAGAGCTCATACACTGCGACATATCTTGATACTATAGATCCTTACACATTCAACACTGCGGTGGTTTATTTCATAATACCTTATAATGAATACATAAATTCAAGCATTAATGCCAGAAACTGGCTCTCTTTATATTTTAATGAAAGTCCTGCTCAACGCACTCAGACTTTTGAGAATGCACTGAGCTTTTTCAGCGGAAATTGGACATTTGCAAGTGCAACAAATTCTACAAACCCGCTTATCGAGTCAACAGCATCGCTCGTAAAGCTTGCACAAAGCGGGGCATACCAGCAGATGCTGCAGGGTGAGGTTTCAAGCGGGCTTAACTACACTTATGTCATAAGATTTCTCTCTGATACGCGGGTTCTCCAGAGAACTGCCTCAAAGTACGGTCTGCGCGCTTCACAGTGGGGCATAATAAAGGCTGGGGGAGAATGGTGGCAGATAGGCAGCTACTGGCTTGCACCATATAACTACCTTGAAATTATAACCAATGGCATACCATGGTGGAATGACCTTGAAAACGGCACTATTGCTGTAATCTTCTTTTCTGTGCTTTTACTTCTACCATATATACCTGGTCTGCGCGAACTTCCTGACAAGCTTAAGCTGTATAAGGTATACTGGAACAGGTTTACTGTGCCTGAAATGAGAAAAAAGAAAAGGTGATAAAATGAATACAATGATGGCAATTGTTGTTGTATCGACGCTTGTGATAACGCTTCTTTCAGCATGGCTAGCGGTGCTGCTCTACTCAAACTACCGTGAAAAGAAAAATTTATCGTACGTATTCTGGTCGGCAGGGCTTGCATTTTTTGCAATTGGCACACTGCTTGAAGCCATATTTGCGTATGGTATATATTCACAACTACTTGCAAAATTCTATCTTTTTGTTGTTGCCATACTTGTGGTGCTCCTTGGTGAAGGATCCGCACTTGCACTCAGAAACAAGATAGTTACATATGCATTTACTATATTTGCGGTTGCTGCATCGCTGTTTATGCTTTATGCGCTTGCAGTCTCAACTATCGGCAATATAATAGTCAATTATGTTGTATACGGCTCATTGCCAATATACGTTGTTATTGCATCCTCTGTTGCAACATTTCCAGCTGTGATCATGATAATAGCTGCGGCTGTAATATCATACAGGCATACGCACAACGTAAAAATGCTAAGCATAATAGCTGGTGTTATAATAGTTAGCATCGCTGGAACCTTGTATATAGTACAGTTCCCCGTTCTACTTTATTACGCAGAGGCAATAGGCATTGCACTGCTGTGGCTGGGCTTTTATTCAAGGAAGCACACTTGAAATGGATGCGCTCAAAGGAAATTGCCTTTATTAATTTGCATGGCAATCTGTAAAATAATTTACAGAAAGTAAATTTAGCGCTCACAATATTTTTAAGTATTTGGATATAAATAAAATCATGGCAAACAAACTTGGAATAATCCTTGGTTTAATAATACTGATAGCAGACCTGTACTGGACTGCAACAAGTTATTTCTCAACACTGTGGCTTGCACTTGGAATAATAATACTAGTAGCTGATATTATCTGGATAGCTATAGATGCAAAGTCAAGGTAATTAGATGGTTAAACTCTTAACTTTCGCACTGTTATTTGTAGCATTGCTTTTTTCTGTATCATACGCGCAGGGCTACGGCAAATCAGTTATACTGGTAAATATTACTAGCATAAGCGCCCAACCTGGTGCAACAGTGCTTGTTGGCTATACTGTAAAGCTCTACAGCGGCTATACATGGGGAACAAGTATACAGTATTCAAATGCAGCCGCACTTGCAAATGAAGGTATAAACGCCCATTTCTCTACCTCAAACGGTGATCCAACATTCAGCGGCACACTTTATATACAGATATCAAACAATACCAATCCAGGAACATATACTATATCTCTTTATGCTACTGGCGATGACCCTTCTGTAAACCAAACAAACATAACGCTTACGGTATTTAAGCCTCAAACACAGCCAACAACATCTATAAATCAAACAGCACCTGTAACGCAGGCAGTACCGCAGTTTATTCTCAAGGCAATAAGCACAGTGCATGTGAATGCAAGCAATGGTGCAAACCTATCTATACTGAACGGTTCAATAAGGGTTGTGGTAAGGCCCGGCACATACATAAAGTCTGGCAGTAATATATATAGTTCATATAACTTCTCCCTTGCATTCTTTAATGTTCAGAATGTTACTAGCCCGCCAAATTATACTGATTACAAGCCAAGTGGTGCATTTGCGTTTGAGGTTAACAAGCAGATAACGCCGACTATAGAATTTGTAAATTCAAGCGGTGCGCCATACCCAATAATAACGTTTGTGGCTGCAGGCTACAATACAACAAGCTGGACGTTCCTTGGAGGCACATTGGCACAAAATGGCAGTGCTTACATTGGAGGCAAATACGCATTTGCCGATTCCTGGAGCCATCCAAACTCGACAACAATGGTAAATAATGCGTTTGTCAAGCCGGTAATGTGGGTTTTCGAAACAAAAGTACCTACAAGCATTTCAAACTCTACAACTGTGACAACTGCCCCTACTTCTACCACGCCACCGCCTGTAAGCACTTCAAGCCCAGCATACTCAAACTCTGGAAACCCCGTAACCTATATAGCTGTAATAATTATTGTAATAATCATACTTGTTGCATACTTTGCACTAAGGAACAAGAAGAAGCAGTAGATAAGTAGATAAAGCAATAATACCTTATAAAGGAGAAAGCGTGGGTAAATAAAATGTTGCTTTATCGCATTAAGTTCATTTTTTATTTTGCCATAATAAGCCTTGCTGCTTCTTCAAGTAGAGATATTATATTTTTAATATTTCCTTTATAGTATAGAGTTGGTGCTGAAACTTCAGTGTACTATTATTATGAGTCTTAACACAAGGGCTTTCCAAAAAAGTTTATAATTGTTAATTCTGATAAGACTTTAGCATTTAAGTGATTGTTTGATACCTGTATTCAACTTCGATAGATTCCTTATGGGGTTTTCTTTAGGGGTTCATATAATCCTTGCGGTTATAGGAATAGCCCTGCCAGTGATAATAGTAACCGCAGAGATAACAGGTATAAAAAAGAAGGATCAATATTACACAAGGATTGCTAAAAGACTAACCACAATCTTCATAGTTTTCTTTGCGGTAGGCACAGCCTCAGGTACATTAGTTGCTTTGGAATTATTGGTTTTATGGCCAAAATTCATGGTGCTAGTAGGCCACGTTGCCATACTACCTCTTTATATAGAGGTATTTGCTTTCTTCCTTGAAGCAGTGTTTTTAGGAGTATATGTTTATTCATGGGACAAATTCGAAAATCGCTATATGCACGCTTTAACAGGCGTTTTTGTGGCGCTAGGGGCTGTACTCTCTGCTGTCTTCATAACAATGCTTAACGCTTTCATGAATACGCCAACAGGTTTCAACATAACAGAATATATAAAGACAGGAATAATAGCTGATGTACAGCCATTGGCAGTGCTCGCAACCCCGTCAACACTCGTTGAAGTGGCACATGTGGTGAGCACCTCTTATTTCGCTGGCGGCTTTATATTTATATTTTATTTTGCGTACCGCATGCTTAAAAGCACTGGCGATGAACGCTTGCATTACAGAAAAGGCTTGAATATAGCCTTCGGCCTTACGTTCATAGCTACCTTCTTCGCAGTGATAACAGGTATGCTTTCTATATCAGGACTTTATAGCTTCCAGCCTGAAAAATATGCAGCTCTAGAACTCGATATTTACCCGCAAACCCATGCCCCAGAGATATTGGGTGGATTCTATTCTAATGGTACAATAAAATGGGTTATAGCTTACATACCAAACTTGCAAAGCATTCTTGCAACAGGTACAGCCAACGGATCTGTTCCAGGATTATCTTCATTTCCAGAAAGCACATGGCCTCCTCTTATAGTCCATTTTATGTTTGACACTATGGTATTTCTTGGATTTAGCTTCGGCTTGTTAATGCTCGTAATATTTATAATGCTTATATTAAAGATGCATCCATTTGATAAGAGGTGGGTGCTCAAATTGCTTATGATTGCGGCTGTTTTGGCTGTCTTCCTTTTAGAGCTCGGTTGGGCAACTGCTGAGATAGGTAGACAGCCTTGGATAGTATACAATGTTCTGCTTGTTTCGCAGGCTGCAAATACCTCGCCTTCAATAATACCTTTAGCGATATTTTTTGCAGTATTCTATATGGTGATAATTCCATTCACGGTGTTTGTTATAAAGAAGCTCTTAAAAGACAGGCCAATATCAAGCGAGCAGGTGTAGAAAAATGAGTTTAATGCTTTCAATTAATTATTTCATATTTTCCATATTCTTTACGCTTTTCGTACTTGAGGTAGGCATTGCTTTGATCCTGCTCCTTGAATATGAAAAATACAAGGACAACCTCAAAAGATTCCTTATGCCTTTATGGGAGGTAACTGGAACATTTGCAATATTTTATATAGTAAACCTTGAAGCTGTTGTGCCCTCACTACTTCTTCTCATAGGCACGATATTTGTGGTACCACTTTTAGTTGCTGCAATATTCTTTATACTCAGGAATGCATTCTTATCCTACAGCGAGTATATGGGCGATAAGATATCTGAAAAGCGCTATTCGCATGTATACGCAATTTCTACAATAATAGTGGCTTTCATAGTAATATCAGTGCTTGATTCTGGCATAAGCGGCATAGCTATAAACGCTTCATCTTATTCCATAAACCTGCTTATGATGTTTGTAAACCCATTCAATATTCTTATGTTCTTAGGTATAGCATTGCTCGCCGTATTCATCGCAGCGGCATTCTTCAGAATAAGAGAGTATAAATTGTTCTCGATATTGTCTGCAGTCCTAGGTATAATTGCGATAGCAATAGCGGTGCACAGCTCCTTAAACTATTTGTTTGATTCGGCCTTCAATACTGGTCTTCCTTACCTTTTAGGTTTGCTTGCGCTTCTTACAGTTTCGCTATTTATGCATTATAATGGCAATAAATATGCAAAATATATATCTGTATTATGGTTCTTTTTGGCTGTAAACTTCTTCTGCTTTATGCAAGGCTCTTACATTCTCGGAGGAACGGTAAACACTAATAACTACGTAGCTACAGGTGCTATGGCCTTTTACATAAATGTTGTAACTATCATAGGAGGAGCTATATTAGCAGCATCCTTAATTTACATGGTTTATATAAGTTATATGAAGAAAGCACCAAAAACAAATGGCAATTACTGATGGACTTGTTTGGATCTACAGTGCTTATATCAAAATTTATAATAGCATTGCTCAGCGGAATACCTGCATCTTTCATGACCTAAGCTGAAAGGCAACAGGAGCACAAAAAGCTTCGCCCCCTTGCCATCTTTGTATACTTCAATAGATTTATAATCTGTTCGCACTATGTTCATCCTACGAATAAATTCATGAACTTCCTGCTATACATTTTGTAAGTGTTTCTATATTCTGCACAGTTTATGCCGAGAGAAGAAGTAACCTCGCTGTAAGGATTTAATTTATCATCGAAGAAAAGATTTTTAATTTGTCAGGATCCTAAACATTTTACTTATATAATGTGTTTATTATGAACAGCATAGAATGCTTTAATTTATCAAAGACTTACAGGGGAAAGGGCGAGAGTAAAGAAGCGCTGAAAAATGTATCGTTTTCAATAAATTCAAATGGTGTTTTCGCAATAATAGGGAAAAACGGCGCTGGCAAAACCACTCTTGTCAGGATTTTGGCAACGCAACTTATGCCTAGTTCAGGCACCGCAAAGATAAACGGTCTTGATATAATAACCGATGAAAAAAAGATTCGAAGTCAGATTGCTATATTGCCGCAGGAAGCAAAGCCGGTACCGTGGATGAACCCTAGGCAGAATATCTTCAGCTATATGCTTTGGCGTGGCTTTACCCCAAAAGAAGCAATTGCTAGGGCTGATAAAGCAATAAAGTATATGCATCTGGAAAAGGTAGCAAAAGAGAAGAATGAAAGCCTTTCAGGCGGTATGAAGCGCAAAGTGCTGTTGGCAACTGTGCTAGCTTCAGAGGCGGAGATAATATTCCTTGATGAGCCAACAATAGGGCTTGATCCCATATCAAGAGTAGAAATATGGAATATTATAAAGAAGCTTAAAAAAGATCATCTGATTCTTTTGACAACACATTATCTTGAAGAGGCTGAGGAGCTTGCAGACAAAATAGCAATACTGAATAATGGCAGGCTTGTTGCAATGGGAACATTAGAGGAGCTGAGGCATAAGATACCTTACCAATACAGCATAATGACCTATACCAAAAATATTAAAAAGATTAGAGCAAGCCTAAGCGGGTGCAAAGTTGTCAAAGGAAAGGAGAAAACCCAGATACTTGCAAACAAAGAGATTGCTAACAGGATTACAACCCTGCTTGTCAAGAAGAATATGGTGTTTTCTAGAAGCCCTGTATCGCTCTATGATATATTCTACTATTTTGCCAGAACCGAAATAGGTGAGAACGATGAGGAGGAGTAGTATTAGCCAGATTTATGCGGGAGTGCTTGTAAATGCAATATACGCAATGGAAAATTATCCGATAATGCTACTCAACTCTATGCTTATGCCATTTTCAATGCTTGTAGTTATAACATTAGCAAGCAGAGGTGCACTGATCGGTGTTTCAATCCTTGGTGCATTTATCTCAGCACTTGTTTCAAATGGAATATTGCTGCAAGCAGACATCTCGCACCTTAAGAATGACCTTAAGCTGCAGGAGATGATAGTGAGCTCTCCTACCCCACAGATAAATTATGTATTAGGCATGGCTTTATCTGAATTGGTATATACTTCGCCAACTCTTCTGGTGCTTTTTGTGCTAGCATTATTATTCATACATGCAAGCATTGTGGGCGCGGCTATCGCTGCATTGGCGATATTGCTCATATTTGTAATCGCAACAGCAATTGGCTACATGTTTTCAACATTCAGCTTAGATATAATACAGACATGGGGCTTTGCAGGCATGATAAGCATTATCTTCTCAACCTTGCCTCCTGTATTCTACCCTATAACCTATATACCTATGCCTTATCGATACTTTGCATATTTATCTCCAACTACGTATGCGGCTGAAATAGCGCAAAATGCAATTGGCTTCATAAGTCTAACGCCATTAAACATTGCAATTGACTGGGCAGTACTTTTGGCTATACTTTTTGTTACGCTTGCAGTAGCAATAAAGATGTCAAGATGGCGCGAGATGTGACATCTTCCCATGACTAAAGGTAGTAGGCTTCCCCTGCAACGAAAGGTTGCAGAGTATGTTTCTGGTTCATCGATGCAACTTGCGATGCTTTCTGCATCGTAGAGGTCACATCTCCAGAGGCGTTACTTCCCGCCTGTCCGGCGGTAGCTCTTTTTAGCATCTCCATTCTCTTCTTTATTACCAGTGCAGAATTTACATCCCTATCTATAGTTAGTCCGCATACATTGCAGTGATACACACGTTCAGACAAGCTTAATCTCTCATCGCCTGTCTTTACGTGCCCGCACCTGAGATTGTAGTGAGTTGAATGACTACACGCTTATGAACGATTAGACTAACGGTTAAATTATAACCATTTTAATAAACGTAGAAATAGTACAGCACTTTTCTTCGTTGTTAGCTTTTGCTTCTCAAATCGATTGCCTTCATTCCAAGCCTATCTAGAATATTTCTGTTATATTTCCTTGATGGTTTCTGCTAATTCCCTAGCGGTTTTTCCATAAGACAAATGAGTGGGGTTTGTTAAATGTGCTATTTAAGTTTATTTCGGATGGTTAACATTGGACAAAAATTCAAAATCTGAGTGGGAAGTATCTCTCTCGTTCTATTTCTATAACTCGAACCACTCGAGTAACTGAAAATTCTAAACCTTCAATGTGTTTTAAATAATCTTCTTTTGATATTTTTATGGCTATCTCTTTAAGCTTTTCAACAACTTTCTTGTCGTCTTTTTCATAATATTTATCTTTATAAATTCCCAGGTATCTGTAACCATCATAACTCGTTACCTTAGCATTGAAACCACCATCCTCTGCTATTTTAATTGCAGAATCTATGTCTTTAACCTCATTGATAGGGATTCTTAAGTATATTAAACCATACTGCTCAACAACTTCATGTACGAATTCGGGTATTCCTCCGGGGAGAATCTTTGCGGGCTTACCGGTGGTAATGAGGATCAATATTTCTCCATCCATCCCAACGGAGATATCTATTTTAGGAGGTAAAAGTATACATATGTTTGTTACATCTTTTTTATCTATATTTTCTTTTTCTTTTTCTATATTTTTTAATATATTGAAAATATTTTCAACATCCATATAAATGAAAACCTTTACTCCTTCCAATATGCATCGCAAATATAGGTCTGGTACTTGTTGTTCTATAACCCAACGCTCATAGTCTTCAGCCAGTTCTTTGTTACCTTGCTTTAGAAGGTAGCTAAGAAAGTTTACATTCTCTTCTGGCACACCAATCGGCTCTATTTCAAACCTATCTTTATATTTTTCTTTCATTCTTAGAAGGAACCATAACTCTTCTTTAGGAAAGACGTTGTTGTCCATAAGAAACCTGAGCTTTTCTGGATCATTAAGGATATTTTTATAGAACGGGCCGGAACATGCTTTATACGCAAAAACAATTTTTTGGTTGCTTTTTTTCAATGTAGTACGGATAACCTTCTCTAGATATTCAAATTTAATTTCTCTGATTATAGAATCAGCTATCACATCGGGTGTTTTGGCAAAAAGAATAAAGTTTTCACATAATTCGTTTACATTTGAGAAGATCACTGGTATACCTAACTTTTCAGCTAACGCAAAAATATCTCTGGATTCTTCTTCTTTTTTATTTATTTCAACCACTTTATCAAGAATAAACTTATACTTTAACTATATAAATCTTTTCTTTAATTCTGAGACTGTTGAAAATTTAATTTACATAACGTTGAATCTCTAAAAATCTGTTGGTTTGAAGAGTTTTTCATTAGATTTGAATTATGATTTTTCTGTTTAAAATCGATAAGTTTTATAAATTTTCAACACCCTCTTTGCACTCAGGAGCAAAAAAGAAGCGGTAGATAAAGCAATAATGCCTTATAAAGCACTAAATCAGTGTTATTTTATGGCATCGAAGCCAGTCAACACAGAGCTTCTTAAGCTTGAATTTTTGGAACAATCGCATAAACTTGGTTGAGGTTGTGAACTAACAGAGGAAGATATTATTGATACCGTTTATTTTCTTTTAACGTCTTTTAATATTCTTTCATATTCGTTTCTTACTCGTTCTATTATTATTCTAGCAGTTCTTTCTGCTTCATCTTTTGGAAATTCTGAAAGCATTGCTATTCGCACAAGTTTTTTATAGTCGTTGGTCATAAAATTAGGAAGTTTCTTGAACTTTACGTCATAATCATTAAAGTCTTCTACGAAAAGTATTGGGTTATACGGATCTTTATTTTTTAACTCTTCTTTTTTAGCGCCCACTACTTCGCTTCCTAGGGCAACATAGTATAATGTATCATCAATTTTTGTTTTGAGTTGCTCTTCCCCATTTTTTACATATTCGTCTGTTGCTAATATGAAAAATCTGTTTAATCTATCTATTGTCATTGCCAACGGATTTATATAAGTGGCAAAAATAAATGATTTTTCTGGAGCGTTTAAGCTAAATCCTTTATAAACCACATTTCCTTCAATTTTATAAGTGTTTTTAGTAGCAGGAATAGCACAAACACTACCGACGAAAATGTCTGTTTCTTCATTTAACTTATAATTTTTGAATGGTAGATATATTTCATCTAATCTGCCCCGTTTATAAATAGTTTTGTAAACAGGGTAAGATTCAGTCAATTGTAGCAAATTACTTACATCTTCATTTTTAATCAATATGTCTACATCTTTAGATACCGGAAAAATGCTAGTTTTGAGAAAATTGTTTTTATCATATAAATATATCTTTCCTGCTGGGCTCCCAACAACATATATTTCGTCCGGATTTATTTTTCCAGGTAGAACTAAATACACCTTCTCTATATATTTTCTTTCTTTCTCATAAAATTCTGACTCTATAAGCTTACTCATTATAATCACAATTTATATTTTATTTATACCTTTTTATGATATTTATACTTTCCTCTAGCATTTTTAAACTGATGGGTCGCCATATTCTTGTAGTGGCTTTTCTCTACTCTCTGCATGGTTTACGTCGAAGAGAAAAAGTAATCCTGCTGTATGGATTTACAGAATGCATAGCAGAAGCTATGAATTTATTTATAGGGATATCAGTGCTTGAAACGACCAAGCCTCCTCTTGAGCTCCTCTATAAGCGAAACATCGGTTGGATTAATACCTCTAATAACACCTAAATAATATGTTAGATAGTCGCCATAATGAAGCAGGTAGAACATTCTTGCTATATCGCTACTCCCCTTTGGAGCTATAATCTTGAAATTAGATTTTGTTATCGTAGCTGTTATGTCTATCCTTTTAGCTATCCTTTTGTTAGTTGATTTAAATACCAGAAAATACAGACAGTCCTTCCTATATGTTTTAGCAAGGCTCATTGTATCGTTGTGATTCAGCTCAGGAAAGCTGTTAGAGTATGCCATTACCTTCGCATTCTCATTGAACTGGGTCTTCCACCTGTAGGCGATGCTCTTGAAAGGACTTGAACCGTATATAATAGGTATATACATACCTTTTGCAATATCATTTGCAATTTCTTTGCACTTGCCATTATTTCTATCTAGCTGCTCAAGTAAACTGTAACTCTCACTTATCTCCTTATCGCTTACAATTCCGAATCCACGAAGAAGAGGCATAAGCATGAAGCCTGTTGCAGATCTCGGCTGAAGATCATTTCTCGGAATTCTGATCTGCTGGTCGCCGTAGCCTGCAAGCTCACCTCCTGAAGTTATTGTAACAGTATAGGCGCCACGCTTTATCGCCTGTTTTGCCACACTGACAGTTTCTTCGGTATTGCCTGAATAACTTATCGCCACTACAAGCGTTGATTTTGACACAAAATCAGGCAGCTTGTAGTCATCCACAAGGTATACGGGCTTTTTGGAGTAGAACTCGCTGAATATCTTTCCTGCTATTCCAGAGCCACCCATGCCTGCTATCACCACATTTTCTATGTTGTTTGGTACTTCCACCTTCTCTTTGAACTTAAGCTGCTCTTTAAGCATTTTCAATTCTTCTAGGAATTCTATTTCATCACCCAATCCTCAATTGCATCTTTAAAATAGATCACGAAAATTAAAAATTTTTCTTCGATGATAAAACCAATACATACAATATGGGTTACCTTTCTCTTTCGACGTAAACCCTCTGCATAGAGTAGTTAAAAGGTAATACACATAGATATAGGGAAATATTTAAATATGAAGTTAGGCACATTTTTTATCATGAGAGCTCAAAAGTATAATATTACAGCATCCACATTGATTCAAATATATAAAAGTTTAGAAAAGGTTTTTGGTGAGGGAAACGTAGTAATAATAGGTGGGCGCGCTGTAAATATACTGTGCTCTAAGGATCACAGGTATACAGACGACTTAGATATAGTTGCGGCTACCAATTTGAGCTTTGAAGAAGTGAATAGGAAGCTTTTGGAAAACGGCTTTATACCTGAGTATGGCAAAGAATTATCTGAGCGTTTTACAAAGTACATAGACAGGTCGAGCGGCGTAAAAGTAGATCTTTATATTTTATACAATGAAGAAAAAAGAGCGGAGTGGCCTGTATCTGGGATTCCCAAAGAAGATATAATAAATTCTGCAAAGGAAGTGGAAATAAAAAAGGTGCATGTTAAAGTTGTAGATCCAGTACTGTTAGTACTAATGAAGTATAATGCTGGCCGGCAAAATGACTACGTTGACCTAGCAAAAATAATAACTCATGTCTACCATGCTGATTTTGGTGCTTTCGAGAAAGAGGCAAGACCTATAATAGAAGGCTATTTAAAGGAGTCAGGAAAAAGTGAGCAAGACATTAATAATGCAATAGAAAATACAATTGGATTTTTAAGGGTAATATACAAAGAATACAGAAATATATCAGATATATCAGACTTGGTATTAGCTAAGAGAAACTGAGGTCTTGCTTTCTTAAATCCATAAAATACATTAAGAATAAGTTAGATAGCTTGTCTATAAGCTTATTCCATACTGAAAAATTATTTTTAGCGCATGACTTCTGATGAGCAACATATATATAAGCTGGAATGCACCCATAATATAATTATAAGTTTGTTGCGTTAATTATTTTTATGTCTACAGCTGAAGCTGAAATCGAAAAGATAGATAGCAGATTTAAATATTTGCTATATTCTAGGGCATT
>Ga0208151_100498_pt1 | contig 16175 bp, 9 predicted proteins | sample ECH_Bhost_MetaG_FD_187130 | JGI IMG/M metagenome (GOLD analysis project Ga0208151, IMG submission 187130) | Hot spring microbial mat communities from Yellowstone National Park, Wyoming, USA - ECH_B host_MetaG (SPAdes) (version 2) | ecosystem: Environmental > Aquatic > Thermal springs > Hot... | reverse complement strand
ATGAAGTTAGATTTGCTGCATACGATAATGAGGCAAAAAGTAAAAGCAATACTACTACAAAGCCTTTCATGCACTCAACAAATATAATTTTTATTAAAAAGTTTAAAAAACTTTCTAAGAGCTTAAAGGGCTTTAAATATTTATATAACGCCGAATTCCAAAAAGGTCAGTTTTGAAAGATTTTTCAGCATCTGCATTACGCTTGCTACTAGACCCACAGGTTATTCCACAATAAGTATAATTTTCTTTAGGTTCACCATTTTTAATGTTTTCATATGTAATCTCTTAGGCTCTACGGCTACGTAATGCAGCGGCTCCACTAACGATTATAATATGAATTTTGCAAAACTGGTCGCGCAGGGTTCGCCGCCGGTTTTATATAGAAGTAAAAGATGATAAAATTTTGCATTAATGGAAGCGTAGGTTTTATAAATTTTCAACACCCTCTAAATTTGTCTGTTGGTATGTACACCTCAAAGAGTATTAGGTCTTATACTACTTCAATTAGAAAGCAGAGTGGCAAGGCACATGCAGACATGACAAAAAATGAATTTGAATTGAAAAAGACCAAAAGGAGAAAAACAGTATACATTGCTTTGTTACTTTTTGGTATAATACTATTGGGTGTGATCTTAAATTTTAGTTTCTACTATGGACCATCAACAGATGGCTGGGATAGCCCTTACTATGCTTATTTCTGCACTATTATTTTACAAAAGGGTTTTACGGCGTTGCCCCTCTCCATCTTTAGTGCAAAATATATATTTCTTCTAGGAATGTCTGCATTTTTCAAATTTTTTGGAATTGGTAGACTTTCTTATACCATGTATGGGACCCTAGCACTCGTTCTTACTACAATTATAATTTATTTCATCGGAAAAAATGTATACGACGAACGCGTGGGCATCGTGTCGGCTTTTATATTTAATATTATTCCAATTACTACTATATTAAGCTCTTCAGGTGGAGATGAAATATTTGTAGGCATGTATACTGCACTTACAATGCTTGCCTTGGTTTTAGCAATAAAGAGAAAATCCAAAATATGGTACCTAATATCTGGCTTTATACCTTTTTTGGGGGTCCTCGGAAGCAGTGAGGAGATGCTATTTAATTATGTAGTACTTGTTATAATACTTATCTTCTATCTGCTTAAATTCAGGACGAAAGAGCAGATTCTTAATCTAGGCTTTTTTGCTTTAGGTATTGCACTTGCAATTGTAGTTATAATCTTGCTAGATATTTTATTTCAAAATCAACCGGCTTACTATTTTGAGGTCCAATTTAGCCATGGCCTCATCACAGAAGATAGTTCAAATTCATCGCCGTTTATTAATTTTGTGAATGAATTGTTTAATCCCAACTTCAACCCACGCCTTTATATATACGGCCCGTATAACAATAGTACATATTCCATTAGATATCTGACAAATTTAATTTTATTCAATATGAATCCGAGCTACTTCTCTTATTTTGGGCTGTTTACTTTGTTTGCCTCTGCTTATCTCATATATAGAAAAGATAAAAAGGCAGGCATCTTTATCGCATATCTTTATATTCTTTTCTTTTATCTCTCCTTCGGCACAATTTCGTATTTTAATTACGCATTTACGAACTTCAGCGATAGGTATGCTTTGATATTCGCCCCTCCTGCTGCTCTTATTATCGGCACCTTTTTAGTAAGCATAGTAGACAAAGTAAGAAAAGACAGAGCGTATTCAATAAAAAAGAGGTGGAAAAGGAGGATTTATATTATTCTTGCCGCTTTGGTGTTTTTGGCACTAATAATAACTCTCATCAATTCACTGTATAGTATAGTATATAACAAATATATCACTTTTGCAGGAAGTGCTATGTATGTAGAGCTTTCTCCACACATTCAAAGCATACCTAAAAATGCGACAATATACCTTACTACTGGATTTACCAACAATTTAACATATTCAGGATATGGCAATGTAAATGATTTAAATGCTCTTTATACGATGCCAGTCTCCTTTTTTTCAGGATATAAACATACAATCAATACAATGCCTGCCACGATGCCAAATTGCAAAGAAATTAAACCAAACACATATTTTATAATAATCAATACCTCGTCACTTCGCTATGGGACTAACCCTATTGTTTTTGTAAGTAATTGCAGTAAACTTGAACTGCTGTTTAAATCTTACTGTTTAGAGACTCCGTTTCCGGCAGAGAATAAGTATCTATGTCCTCCAGATCCGCAAATCTCACTATATAAAAGCATATAATAACCGGTTTGGAGGTGCTTTGCTGCGCTGCATTGTTGCAAACTTTATCAAAGGCGACGTAAAACCCAAATGCTTTAACAGCTGGATATGAGCCACCATAGAAACTTTTGCAAACATATATACCTTTTTGTTCGATATTTATTCAATCATATCACGTTTCGAATGGAAGCTCAAACCGTTTACTTGAGAGGTGTCACATTCTCATTTTTGATCAAAATGAGACTATCCGTAAGGTATTACCTTATATATGCAGAACTGGCTAAAGGTATGATTATTTTGAATTGTATATATCTCACTTATACTGCAATTGTTATCAAGCCACGCATCTAATACTTTGTTTTCAATCGAACAGGCTTGAGGGCCTGATGATGCTGTAACAAGTACAAATGACCTATTGTTTGGAGAATTAATTATACATGAAGCTGAACTATTACTTTTTTCATCTGAGCGTATCATCTTTGTGCTTATGTTTCTACTATAATCATCTGCAAAGTTGAAGTAATAATAGGTATTATATCTAAAACCAACAGGTGCTAGAGTATAAACATTAATCTGGCCTTTTGCTGCTATCCCTTGCATATAATTTACCGCCTCATTAAAATTTTCTCTACTATAAACTATATTTAAACTGTTGGATTTAAGATACGTATAAGTTGGGAGATATGAGAGAGGGATTATTATGATGAAAAATATGTATATAATTTTAAACAAAGTTTTTTTCTCCAGTTTGGCGTTTAAGAAATTATAAATACTAAAAAGCGCATAGCCGCCAAGTAGTGCGAATAAAGTTGCATCTATAGCAAAATATCTGCTAAGCGAAGGTATTACTATATACTCATGTATGTTAGAAGTTCCAACAAGAAGGTACAAGAATACACCAAAGCAAAGAAACGAAGCATAATTTATTTTTGAATTCTTTTTCAATATACCAATTGCAGCGCCTATAATTGAAAGTACTAAAATGGGGCCCAGCGGGAAATAATCCGCATTTATTAATCCTTTTGAAGTAGAAAACGGTATGACTAATAGATAGATTTCATTTAATACGGGCTCTGAGCTTGATGTAGCGGTATAATACATTATCGGGAAAAAGAAATTTTTTGTAAAAATATAAAAAATAAAGAAATAAGCAAAAAGACCCATTATTAAACCGGCAGATATAAGGGCAATGGATTTTAATTCATTGGTATGCTTCTTATCTTTTCTTTCAATAGTGTATATTATATTTTTGGAAAATAAAACAATTAAAAGAAATGCAAATAAGCCAATATAAATGAATGTTTCATCAGCTTTTATATAAGCTGGAAAAGCCGCTAGAAATCCGGCTGTTATAGACCATATGGGTTTTTTATTACCCATTGCGATTAAAAAAGCATAAAACGATAAACCAACAGCAAGCCCAGCATTAATATCCGGCAATACCCTCGTAGTATAATCAACTAGAAATGGGGCCAATGCCAATAAATATACCGTGGCAGAGGCGAAGATGGGTGTGTAGAACTTTTTTGAAATGCCATAAGTTAAAATTAGCAGCAGAATATACTCTACAATGCTCGGTAGCATTGCTTGTATGGCTCCATAGCCAAAAAATTTAAAGGAGAGCGCAATGGCAAATATATTAATGAATCCATATCCAAAAGGATTTAATATAACTTGGTTTAAGTTACCGCTTAACATATAGTGTGCTAAATTTATATACCAGGCATCATCATAAAAAGGGTCTGGTCCAGAGTATAAATACATACTTATTAATATTCCAATAAGTATAGAAGCCAGCAAAAACAATAAGGGTAAATTACTCTCGTGTTTTTGCATTCTTGTGTGTGAGATCTTAGCTATTTGATGTTGCATATAAATCAATGGTTTAGGGGTTTATATCATAATGCATTTCATCTTAATAGTGTGTTTACAATTTAAAAATCCTTTTCTTTTGATATAAAAACAAGCCCATAAATTAACAAGGGCCTTTTTCTATTCTACTGAAAGAGGTAGTCAGTATGCTAAAAGAATGGTTTATTGATTGAGGAATTTGGAATTCGTATAATATACATATTTGCATAGTTTAGGTATGTTTAAGATCTGTGGTTTAAAGAGAAGAAGGATTATAAGCAGCTTAAGATGCAAAGATGGTAAGAGTTATAATTTTTCTGGTAGAATATAAAAAGATTGGGCATGAGAACACCAATTATATTTTTTACTTTAATGGCTATTTTTATACTTCTGCCCGGGATAACGCTAGCGGAAGCTAACACAACTTATTTAGAAAATATAAATGTAACGCATTCTATTGCTCCGATTTCCAACTATGAACAAAATCATAATTTATCAATAGAAAAAGGCGTAGGTTATGTGTATATTTTATGTAAAAATGCGACTTTCTCCAACGCTACAATAGCAGCATATGGGAATAATAGAAATATAACATTTGACAATTGCACGTTTTATAATGAATCACTAATTGTGGGCCCAAACTCAAGCATTTATATCATAAGCCCGAAGGATATTGACTTTTCGAAAGAGAAGGTAGCAGAAAATTCAAACATAACGATTGCGTATAGACTAAGAATTAATGTTTTTGTACCTTACGGCTATAATCAAAGTATATTCGGCAATGTTGCTGCTGGCTTTGCTTATGTATTTCCGCGTATGGATTATACCATAAACCCAAACAATGACGAATTGCTTATGGGGGAATTCAAACAAAACAGTTCATTTGACTCAGAGTTTCAAAACCTTAAAAAGCAGATCCCCTTTGGCGCATACGGACTTAATACATCGATGATATATAAGAATGAAACAAATGTATCCTTTGGCACGATAATTGGCAGTAAAACATTTCTTGTGCCTATAGAAACTATAGAGCATAACAAAATAATAAATTATAATCCATACGAAATCGACTATTCTTTTCTGGGCTTCGACCAACTAGTGATGTTTACTTTAAATATAACAAAAGATACTAACCTTACACCAATATACATTGAGCCTATATATCCAAAATTTAACTTTTATTATATCCCTGACAATGGTACAAGAAGTATCGACATAAGGTATATAATAGCTGTGCCACCCCAAGACAACAACTGGAATTTCACAGCATATATTTATAGATATGCGCCACCGTATTTCGTAACTAATCCCAGAAAAGGAATTAGCTTGGAATCCGCATTTGTAAAATTACTCACCATCGATGACAATAAAACCACTTATACAAATTATACAATTGGACTAAATGATAATGGCACCAGGATTTATTTCGTTAATTATACAACCCCTATCGCTATAGGTATTAACTCATCAATTATAACAATGAACGGCACAATACCTGGTGAGGGCTCTTTTATAGAAGACTCTACAACACCATCATTTAGTTTTGGTGTAGCTTACTGCTCTAGCTATGCGCATGGGCAGACCAACCCATTAGCGGGTATTGCAATAAGCACTCCAGGAACGTACCATATGACTAAAACACTATTACCACTCTACGGTGATGCAATACCCCAGCTATTCGAAGGTCCATGCATGACAGGCTTGCTTATAGAAGGAGAAGATATAAACGTTTTTTGCAACGGAACGAAGATCAATGCTTCGGATTATGGCATTGTTGTACTTAACTCTTCTAATATAAATTTTTACAATTGCAGCATAGAAGGCAATGGTATATTTATAAACAACTCACAGGATATAAGTTTTAATAATTTCAACCTTACACCCTCTGCCGAAAGCAAAGGCTTTGCTGCACAAATAATAAATTCCTATTTCATTACCTTTAACAATTTAAGTATTGGTAAGGGCTTTAGCACCCTTATAGGTTCATTTTCCTCTACAGGCACACCTGAATCTTCAGGAATAACTATAAATAATCTTAGTATATGCAACTCCACAGAGCTTAATGAAATAAAGGGTGTGGCTTTTGTCACAAAAAGTAGGCTTACTTGCGAACCTAAATTCATTCAAGAGATAAGCGAAATAAATCCAAAATACTTACTTTATATTCTTACCATACTACTTGTTCTATTTTACCTCTTGTTGTTTATACATAATAAGCGTAGAGGCAAGGCAAGCGAGGGTAGAAAGAGGCTTAAGCATGCTTGAATCATTGTTGAATTCAATAACTACATGGGTTATCGAAAGTGGCACATACACGTATTTTTATTACGAGATTTTATTATTCATTCTATTATGTATAGGAACTGTATTGAGCATAAAGGCGATAAAGAAAGATGCTAATAGAATTGCACGTAGATATTGGCTTGCACTGCTTCTAATTATCTTATCTTTTCTTATTGTAGAGTTACTATTCGTTACGCCTACATTTCAGATTTATAACGATGAATATATACAAATGGATATCGCAAAAACAATAATTACTAATCATCAGCTCGGCATATGTAGCTTCGCTACACCAAAAGGATGTGTACCTGGGACGCTTGGCCTCTTCCAACAATCTTCAGGTTGGCCTATGCTGCTTGCTACTGCCTTTTATATATTTGGGATAAACTTTGCTACTGCATTCAATCTTGTACTGCTGCTTTCATGCTTTTCAATAATAATTATTTTTCTTATTACATACCACATAGTTGAGGACCCAAAGGCAGCCTTACTTGGTGCAGCACTACTCGCAGCTACGCCGTTGTTTTTAACTTATTCTAGGTCTACTGTTCTTGATATCTCTGCAATGCCGATGGTACTTTTTACCATTTATCTTTCAATGCTGTATATAAAATGCAAAAACTTCTGGAATGGGGTTGCTGCTGTATTTGTAAGTGCTTTTGCAACTACAATGCGCATAGAGCTCATGCTCCTTATACCCATAATGCTTGTGTTGCTTGTTTTGCCACACCTAACTGATTTTAAAAGAGAGAAAAAGATCTTTGCCCTCTTAGCGCTTACCGTTCTTTTTATTGCAATTACATTTCCTCAGCTAATTTATGTTTATACCTCAAATAAGATAAACTCATTCGGAGCGCCCAGCAACCAAAAATTTTCATTTACATACCTTCAAGACAACCTCATCCCAGGTATACTTTTCTGGTTTGGTAGATATGCAAATGTATACTCAGGTAATTATGTTTATCACGATGAGTACCCTATCGCATATACCCTATTCGCAATGGCAGGTATTGCCTATTTGGTGAGCAAAAAGAAATATGCCTACGTATTCAGCTTTTCAACAATTTTCCTGCTTATCTTTCTTTTCTTCACAGGATATTATGCAGGAGGGGTATTTGCACAGGCAGGAGCAAATATACGTTATTACATGGACGATTTTGCGATAATGGCAATGCTAGCTGCAATAGGAGGAAAGTCAGTATACTCTTGGACTTTATCTATATTACGTACTGACAGGGCAAAAAGGTACAAAAATATGCTGGAAGCTTTAATTTTAATAGCACTTTTTGCAATGCCTATATTTTATTTCATAAATATAGTTTCACAAAATCCTGCCAATATATTTCCTTTTGCACAGGACAGAGAAGAGCTAAGATTTCTTTTAACATATTATAATCAAGTTCCTAGCAACTGCATTGTTTTATCATTCAAAACGCCATTATGGTATATTTTAAACAAAAGTACAATGTATGATGGCTGGTTTCTTATAGATTCTTATAGGTCAAAGGCGATAAATCTATCGAATGGATGTATTTATCTTGATTACAGCGCGGCTTGCAACACAAATAATTCTGAAACAAACGAGGCATGCATCGAGACAGAGGAGGAATTCAATATTCAGCCAGTAATAGCAGAAAATGTAGAGAGAATGGGTTGGAATATAACAATTGGCCTATACAAGATATTAGGCTATAAAAATAATACACCACTATCACAATAAATTTAAAGGTTAGTTTGGATAAAATATCATGAAAATTTTTGGGATAAGGTATACAATATGAAACGTACCAAAAACAAAAGGAACAGTGTAAAACATACAAAAAACAAGACGTGGACAATTATCATAGCAGCAACCTTATTAGTGGCTCTCATAATTTTATTTTATGCTTTATATCAAAGTGGCTCTGTAATGATAGAAAGTAATACAAATACAACACTAGGGTCTACAGCTGAGCCACCGGTATATCAATATGACTTGACGCCTTTGCATACATATTTTGTAAATATTACAATTCCACAAATAAATATCAGCGTTGGGCAAGCAATATACGCAACGCCCACAATATACAAAGGCTCTTTGCTTGTATCTACTATGGGCAATGAAACAGATCTCAATAACTCAAGATACGATCTCACATATGGTGAATTGATTAGAATAAATTTATCGACAGGAAAAATTATATGGCGCACCAAGTTTCCTGATCAGATAATGTCACAGCCTATAACAGTAGGCAATAAGATTATAGTTGCAATGGGTAACAATGCGGAGGTACCTCCACAATATTATAATACATATGACGGCATGTATGCTGTGGATTTCAATACCGGAGATATAATATGGAATATAACAACCGACATTACAAATATGCCAACACCAGCATACTATAAAGGCACGATTGTAGAGCCTAACGAGGGTGAAGTAATGCTAATAAATGCGAATACGGGTGCCTATGAAAAGGTGATACAGACATTTCTGCCTGACACGCTTTCATCGCCAGCAGTAATAAATGGCACTGCTTATTTTGGAACATGTGAGGCCAGCGTATACGGATTTAACGCAAGCAATTTTGAACAAAAGCATGTGCAAACAGATTGTAGGTTCTTTGCTTTAAACATTACGAATGGTAGCATAATATGGTCTACCAAGTTCCCATATGCAGGTGGGGGCCTTAATGATGTATCTCCCGCATACTGGAAGGGCGAAATAATAACGGGTTATCTATTTGAAAGTGACTATACTGATCCTGTCATGGTTGCCATGAATGCAACTAACGGAAAAGTATTGTGGGAGTTTAATACCGAAAATGCCACAAATGTTACAGAACCAAAAATCGCACCATGCATACCATACTGGTATAACCAAAATTCAATATCTCCAATAACAGTGGTAAATGGTATCGCCTACTTGGATTCGAATTATCTTGGAGAACTTGTTGCTGTAAACGCAACAACGGGCAAATATTTATGGGCTATAAATACAGGGCAGACAGAAAGTAACCCCAACGCATTTGGAAATGGAAAATATCTTATAATAGCCAATGACTGGGGTAATATGTTTATAATAAATTCAACAAGCGGAAAATTAATAAACACATTCTGCACACACGTGCCTCACCTTGAAAACGAAGTAGTAGTAACAAGAAACAGCGCCATACTTGCTGGGATGAATGGTGATATTGTATCCTACCCGCTAAACCAGCTTTTGAACATTACAAGAGGTTAGAAAATGAGAAAAAAGGAGGTGCAGCGTGAAAAAATAGAAATAATTTTGATATTGGCTGTTGGTTTTATAATCTCGTTTTTACTTTTTAAAGGACCGAGCATATATGGTGACGATACCTCTTATTTACAATATGTTCCCAGCATACTTTCTGGAACTTTTAGTGAAACGATAAATGTATTTTCATTAAGGCTGTTACTTGACTACCCCATAGCCATAGGTGTGGCTATGCTCGGCTATACCGATTATGGCGCAGGCATATACCCACTAATAGCTTATTTAATATCAATTTTTCTCGTTTATAAAATAGGCAAAGAAGTTTATAGCGCCAATGCCGGTCTTTTTTCTGCGCTCCTATTTGCGATATATCCGCTTATTCTAAAATTTAATACAGATCCCGATCCTATGCTACCGCTAGTCATGTTTCTTCTTTTTTCTATGCTTTTCTTTATTTATGCTGAAAAATATGAAAGGCACAGGCAGCGCGATTATCTTCTTACTGGTGTATTTGCCTTTGCAGGCGCACTCGTAAATCCACTTGCTTATCTATATGTCGTATTTTTTACCTTCTACATAATTGCAGAAATTATATATAATAGCATACGTGAGAAAAGGATATCAGTAAAATATAGTGCGCTGTTGATTTATGTAGGCCTTATTACAGCAATTGCGGTTATGGGATTTATCAACCTTTACCTTGCTAACGGCAAGCCCTTTTATGAACTTAATATGACAAACTACTATTATAGTGGGGCTGGAGGGCCTGATGAAATATACTATACAAACCCAAGCTTATCATATTATGTAAATGGCTATTTTCCATATTCGCTGGTAGAGAAAATATTGGTACCTATATTAAGGCTAAGGCTTGACATGCTTTACACCAATATTATATACTTATCCAATTCGATATTCAACCTCAATTACATTAATACAAACGATGTAGGGTTTTTCGGATATTTTGCATTACTATTTGGACTTTACTTGCTCGTAGTTAATGATAGAGAGGCAAGGTTTACACTTATCTGGGCTGCCTTTATAGTAGGATATATGGAGTTTGGAAGCATGAGCATAACACATTACTTTCCGATATACAAGCTTATGCGCTTCACAGCTATAGCCGCACCTGCATTAATGCTTGTAATAGGAATTGCACTAGCTAGAATAAGTGGGTGGAAGAGAAAAAAGATCGGGTATACGATTATTGCTATTGTGATTATTTTTCTTTTCGTCACATCTATCCCATTAGATATGTTCTATTACGAGCTAAATCACAACACTATGGAATATGTGAAGCTGGCAGCAATGCAGCTTCTTAAGGCGCCAAACATTTCAAATGCACATGTATTTGGTCCGGCTTTAGAACCAGATTATCTAGCATACTACATGAAATATACGCCGGTTAATGGCGGCTATGAATTTTATGATAATGGTGCATATGGTGGCGTGTCTATGCCAACATGCGATAGCATACCCAATGATTCTTACATAATAATACCAAGCCCGGAAATAATAGGAGCCTTTGCTTCCATAGGTTATGAAATAAATGAAAATTGGACGTTTAATCCTGAGGAATGCAACTTGTTACTCTATTCAGATATATATAGTATGCCAAATGTTGAAAAGATTAATGGACCTGTTGATATGCTATATAGTGGGAACATTTATTATAAGCCTTAGTTTGGTAAAGATACTTGGTTAGCTTGCAGAGCTGTTTGTCACATTAAAGCCTGTTATTTTGTATAAATACATAGATATATTCCATGAATAATTGTCTAGGTGCATGCTGGCTATTGGATACATCTTGAATGTTTTCATTACCTGATTGCATTGCTGCGCTGTGTTAGGTGAACCTGTCACATTTATGTAGCAGCTTATACTATAGTCGAAGTATAGACACCCTTTTGACATGTTCATAAGCCGAGATTCGTAGCTGCTTGTATTGATCCACCCAGCGTATATATTCCCTCTGCCTAGTATATACCATAAAGGTGGCTTGAAAGTCAAGACGAAGCAGTTGCTTGGTATTTGCTGGTAATTCTGCATTATGAATCTTTCATCGTAACGCTCTGCAGCAAAAGGATAAATATGGTATGGGGAAATTGTGACTATTGTAGCAAACAGCCACATTGCCTCACCAAACAGTATTATCAATAAGACTATGATAGATGCATATTTTATATTGCTTTTGCTCGCTTTTGCCTTTTTGGTGTTTTTTGTCCTTGCTTCAATATTATTGATGAAATTTAGGACTGACAAAAATCCATACGCAGCAAGTATTGCCACTACAGGGAACGCACTGGCAAAATATCTTGCATCGACTCCGACGTTGTAGTTAACACCGCCTGCATAGTACGAAGTATAGAAGAGGAAAACTATCAAAAACCATAGGGCAAAAAGCACAAATTCCCTGTATTTTCTGTAACGCAGTAAAGATATTCCGCCTATTATTGCAAAAATTGTATACGTCAGTGGAAATTCATCATAGTAATATGAATTTGAGGCTTGTATATAAACATTATCGTAAGCGCCAAGCCAGAATAACAAATTTTCAGATGAATTGTTTTCCAAGTATGAAAGGCTAAAGTTTGGCTGACCTGGAGGAGCACCAAAAGACACTTGATCAGCAGCGTATATATAAAGAACAGCCGGAAAAATTACAGCTATTGCAATTATCACTAATATGAACAAGCCCCCGAGCTTCTTTCTAGCACCAGTACCCTCAAATTTGTCTCTGTCTAGTAGTAGCATTAATAATATTATGGCAAGTATGAATATCATATCAACTTTTATGCTCAGTGTATATGCGATTGCGAATATTGAAGCAATCCCAATCAACATGCTCTTTCTTTTCATATAGGCTGCAAAAAGAAAAGTTGAAAGAAGAAGAAAAGTGACTGCTGGTGTGTCTAAGATGCTACTTCTTGAATAGCCCATAAATAATGGGGTAAACGCAAGAATTGCACTAGCTAAAACAGCAGCTTTCTGATCTTTAACAAGCAGATAGGTAGTATAGAACAAGAAGATTATTGCAAGAATCGAAAAAAGGAGCTCCATGTTATATGCAACACCAAAATTAACTCCAAATATGGAGAATGGGATAGCCAGAAGGAAAGACCAGCCAAGAGGCTGGTGTATGAATCCTGCAGTACCAGGCACGCACATTGTGGCATTAGAAAAGCTGCACACTGCAGCAAGATGTTCTGTAAGTATCATTTTTGCTACGCTGATATATATGTATTCATCATTATAGAGCAGGTGCGTAGGGGCTACAAAAGCAAGCTCCAAAAAGCTAAACAAAGCGATAATAATTGCTAAATAAACATAATAAATTTTATCTATGCCGCTCACTGCTTTTTTTATTTCTTTGTAACTGAGCATAGAGAATATTACAAGCCCTAGGAATATGAAAATATAGTAATAAAAGTACGCAGCCTGGGTAGGCTGCTGCTGGAATAAATATAATATTTGCGCACCGATAGAAAGCATTATAGGTGCCATATTTAATAACATATAATCATTTACCCCTTACTTGCTTTTTATGCAATGATCTGGCGTTGGTTGGCTTGTACTGTAACTTGAAAAACTAATACTTTGTCTTTTAAGTTTTTTGCCTTTATGCAAATCGTCACCTCTACAATAAGTTTATAAAACAAAAAAATATATGATAATTTATATCATAAGGCTAGCTATTATTAATAGAATATGCAATAAGCTTTCTAGCTAGCAGTTCAGCTAATTTTATTGAATAATTTTGATACACATTTGAATAGGAATAACTATTAACTACAACAACTCCAATATAATCACTGTAGCTGAAAATTGTTGTATACTGGAAAACAGGCATAGTAAAGCTTCCATTAGATTTTTCTGTATTGATTATAATACTATTATTAAATACAGCGACAGAAGAAACAGTATAAAATGGTATTGATATATTATAGTAGCTATAATATGATTTAATTGTATCATTATATACATAGCCTCTAATAGATTGGTTCGCATTGTTGCTGAATAATAGACTTTCAACCGTTTCATTTGCCACAAATGAATTAGACATAAGGAATGTAGTAGAGGTTATTGTAGGTGGAGTATTATTTAATACCCCAGAAAAGTTAAATACAGAAACAGAAGCTAGCAGATATCCCTCATCTTTTAGAATGCTAGAAAAGTTTGTTAACTCATCGACTTCGACTGGGGTATAACTTGCATTTTGTATTACTGTATTTATATCGTTGAGGGTAAGATTTGGAACAACTTTGCGCGCATTATTTGCAGATGGAAAGAAGGTATAATATATAGCAGAAATTAATAATACCAGTAATATTATAACTGTAGTAAACAACACGAAATTTTGCATGGAATGCTTCTTTGTTGTTGTATTTTTTCTGCTTCTTTTTTTGTTAACCATTGAAACACCTAAAAAGTAAATAATCTTATGGAAGTTGGGTAGTGTTAGCCAATAAATTATATATATGCTTTGCAATATTGTTTGCATACGCGTGATTGTACTTTCCCGTAATGCCAAATGTATTTAATACTACTAGATCTCTTCTGTATACGAAATCAACTTGATAATAGTCTAGATGATAGATTGAATTAAAATCTAGTGCTGTGCTTGTATTGCCTATGTTCGGAGAATATCTAGTTATATTAATTTCCAGCACATGCGCTTTGCTTGCATTTTTGAATAAGTGACCGCTTGCATTTACATAATATGTGCCGTTAGTAAAGGGGTTTGGATAACTTGGAGAAAACGATGCATTGTTGTAGCCATTCAATGCTTGTGATGCATTATGATATGCTATTATTATCATATATAGCGCGGCAGGGTAGGTAATATTAAGGTAGGCAGTAGGTATAATTGGAGAATATGTAATGTTAGTTTCTTGGGTCCCTACCATTATTGGGGTCGTAAAATTAAGGCCGTAAATCGACTGGTATTCATCAGGTAGTGTTACATTGTAGTACATTTGTTCGAATTGAGATTGATCCGGTATACCGAATAATACATTAGATCTATTTATCGCTAATGTATTAAGAGTAGTATTCTCACTGAAGTTCAGTCTTTCTGCTGTTGTTAAACTTGATGTGTTTGTTGATATAGATGTAGTTACAACAGAGACAGTAGAGGTAATAGTATAATTTTGGTTTGTATGCAGTTTAGATGACACAAGTATTAGTATTACTATGGCGATTATCACGATTAGGCCTATTATTGTGTTTCTAACTCTTTTGCTTTCAGGTTGCATATTTTTATTAGCTGATTCTAATTCAACCATAATAATCACGTTATAAGGTAACCGTCTACTATATAATCGTCTATTGGGGCAGTATTAACATCATACATCTTTATTGATACGTTCCTTTTAATTTCTATGCTGGTGACAGTAATATTTTCTTTTGTTATAGGATCAAATAATTTATCGCCAATTTTAAGATTCTGTGCAAGCATGTTTGTGCCATTTACAATAAGATCTTCACTAGAATCCACAATAAGATTGTTGTTTATAATATATTCATTATTTGCATATAGGGATTTAATTGAGGTTACAACTGCAGGAACAATCTTGTTTGTTTGCAGGTTATAACTAAGCACCATTTCTCCAACTTTAAGATTTTGCACCTCTTCTGTACTTCCATCAGCCATTACTATAAGAGATTGACCTACTTCTGAAATGGTACTGTCGCTTCCAGCTGTAGAATCTTTATCTATTAAGAATCCATTGCCTATATAGTCGTTGACTGGGGAACCTATTAAGTCATATACTGTACCACCCGTATTAAGCACTTGTATAGATGTTATTGTTATATTCTTGCCAGTCAACGGGTCGAATAATTTATCACCTACTTTTGCTGTATAAGCTCTTGCCCATTTGCCATTAATATATAAGATTTCGTTGCCGTCTGTATCAAGCTTGCCGTTAAATATATACTTGTTGCTTGCAATAAATGCCTTCACTTCGGATACTACAGAGGGCTGCAACTCATGCGTAACTAGGTTATAAGATAGGATCATATCCCCTGGTTTGACTTCTGAAACTGGTATGTTTGTTCCGTTTGCCAATGTCACATTAACATTACCATATACTGAATCTAAAGAAGTTGCACTGTTAGTTGCACTGTTGGTTGCACCATTTGTTGCAGCGTTGGTTGCACCATTGGTTGCCTTGTTGGTTGCACCATTTGTTGCAGCGTTGGTTGCACCATTGGTTGCCTTGTTGGTTGCACCATTTGTTGCACCGTTAGTTGCAGAGTTGGTTGCAGAGTTAGTTGCACCGTTGGTTGCACCATTGGTTGCACCATTTGTTGCACCGTTGGTTGCACCATTGGTTGCCTTGTTGGTTGCACCATTTGTTGCACCGTTAGTTGCAGAGTTGGTTGCAGAGTTAGTTGCACCGTTGGTTGCACCATTGGTTGCCTTGTTGGTTGCACCATTTGTTGCACCGTTAGTTGCAGAGTTGGTTGCAGAGTTAGTTGCACCGTTGGTTGCACCATTGGTTGCAGAGTTAGTTGCACCATTGGTTGCAGAGTTAGTTGCACCGTTGGTTGCACCATTGGTTGCACCATTTGTTGCACCGTTGGTT